>Ga0265294_10002200_pt1 | contig 25778 bp, 23 predicted proteins | sample MunlanPumphouse3_FD_192504 | JGI IMG/M metagenome (GOLD analysis project Ga0265294, IMG submission 192504) | Groundwater microbial communities from a municipal landfill in Southern Ontario, Canada - Pumphouse #3 | ecosystem: Environmental > Aquatic > Deep subsurface > Groundwater | place... | reverse complement strand
ACCCACCAAACTATAATGAAAACTATGGGGGATACCCATATGGATATTATTATTGACAAGCTATCCCGCAAGTTTGGAGTGGACGTTATTACCAAGGAAATGCGGATCCCTTACCGGGAAACAATTAAAGCCACTGTGGAAGTCGAAGGTAAACACAAGAAGCAGAGTGGAGGTCATGGTCAATACGGACATGTCTGGATTAAATTCGAACCCAATGATGAAGAAGATTTTAAATTTGAAGAAAACGTATTTGGTGGGTCAGTTCCGCGCAACTACTTCCCGGCGGTTGAAAAAGGATTAATGGAAGCTTTGGACGAGGGTGTTTTAGCCGGTTATCCTGTTACCAGAATAAAAGCGACCCTCTACGATGGCTCATATCATTCCGTGGACTCCTCGGAAATGGCATTTAAAATGGCTGCCAAGCTCGCCTTTAAAAAGGGTGTAGAAACTGCCAAGCCAGTGCTTTTAGAACCTATTGTTAATGTTGAAGTAGAGATACCCGATGCCTACATGGGGGATATAATAGGTGACCTGAACAGTAAGCGAGGCAGAGTAATGGGCATGGAACCTGCGGGCAAAAAGCAAATAGTGAAAGCCCAGGCACCGCTGGCTGAAATGAGCCGCTATACAATTGACCTCAAATCCATTACCCAGGGACGAGGTAAATTCCGTATGGAGATGGATCATTATGAAGAGGTCCCGGCTCAAGATGCTGAAAAAATCATAGCCAAAGCCAGGCAAGAAAAAGAAGAAAAAGATAAATAGACAGGCCAGTTGCCGGGTTAATGACAGGAGCGAAGGCCCAAGCAGGAGAAAGCCCGTGATTGATGCGTACATTGTACGTTGATTGAGCGGGCTTTTTAAACAATATTGAAACTCGTTAAGCGCCCATTCCTCTGAATTCATTCAGGGGTGGTTCAAAATAGTTTCTTCATCGCCTGAGAAGCTGTAAAATGTTAGCATCAGTATCAAGGAGTGAATAATATTGGGGATATTAACCCGGTTGGCTGATTACATTAATATAATAGATGAGCTGTTATATCGGACCGCCTTTGGATCCGTAGTTATTTTGACTGCCTTCTGGATCTTGAGCATTATATTCAGTAGTTATATATTACCGACCATGTTAAAATATACCTCCCGAACAGAAACCAACATTGACAACAAATTAATACTGGCAACAGGACCACCTATAAGGGTGCTGCTTCTTGTTGTCGGTATTTATCTAGCGCTGTTAAATTTACCGCTGTCACTGGCCATGGATTCATTTCTGCACAGGTGCTTTCGAACAATTATTATTATTATACTGGCTTGGACCGCTAATAATATCACCGGAAGCGATTCGGTATTATCAGAGAAATTGAAAGCCAAATTCCAATTAGATAGTCTATTAATACCACTATTCTCCAAGATGATAAAATTTGTTATTATTGCCATGGCCATAGTATTGGCAGCCCACGAATGGGGTTATGATGTCAACGGATTTATTGCCGGTCTGGGCCTGGGTGGATTGGCCTTTGCACTGGCAGCGAAAGATGCACTGGCCAATATTTTCGGGGGGATAGTAATCCTAATGGAGAAGCCCTTTACAATCGATGACTGGGTCCAGACTCCCAGTGTAGAAGGTACTGTTGAGGAAATCACGTTCCGCAGCACTCGCTTTAGAACCTTTGCTCATGCTCTGGTTACAGTTCCTAATTCCAGCCTTGCCAATGAACCTATTACCAACTGGTCACGGATGGGTAAACGCAGAGTTACCTTTAACTTGAGTATAGATTATGCTGGTCCCAGGGCAAAAATTGAGAAGTGTATTCAAGAAATACGTAATATACTCAAAGTACATCCAGAGATTCATCCCGAAACGGTACTAGTTTACCTGGAGAACATTAACATTAACAGCCTTGATATTCTAATCTACTTTTTTACCAAAACAACTGATTGGGAAGAATACCTCGCCATAAAAGAAGAGGTGAATTTTAAAATACTGGATATTTTGGCCCAAGAGAATATACCTCTGGCTTTCCCGGGAAGGCACATATATTCCGACATCTCAGTGGGAGAGAGAATAATTTCACGTTAAACTATTTGGCAAACCTTTATAGTTACCTCCATCGTTTGGTCGTATTTAAAGACAATAGTTGGCTGGCCATCAGCCAACTAAATTGCTTACGGGCACAAAAAAAGCCGGAGTATAAAATCCCGGCTTCTCGGTCTTTGTAATGGCAGGGGAGACAGGGCTCGAACCTGCGACCCTCGGTTTTGGAGACCGATGCTCTTCCAATTGAGCTACTCCCCTGTACTTTTTCAACTCAGCAAAACCCATTTTATCATAAATATGAAGGGCGTTCAATATAATTATGCAGGTTGAATCAAAAGTTATTTAATTGTATGCTTAAGATGTTCAGAATTCAGTAAATGATTATCCATATTAAACATATCATCTTGGGGAGGTTAAATAGTGCATAAACCGAAAATATTAGTGCTAATGGGAGGTTTTTCAGAGGAACGAGAAGTCTCCTTAAGAAGCGGTGCGGCCGTATTAAAAGCTTTAAGAAGCTTAGGGTACACTGCCGAGGCTATGGATCTTAAGGTCATTTCAATACAAAATATAATAAATTATAATCCTGATTTGGTATTCATAGCACTGCATGGAAAGGATGGAGAAGATGGTACTGTCCAGGGATTACTGGAGATATTAGATATACCTTATACCGGCTCGGGGGTAGCCAGCAGCGCTATTGGTATCAATAAAGTACTAACCAAGAAACTGTTGACCTATGAAGGAATCCCTACCGCGCCATTCCTGATTTTGCATAAGAGTGAGTTCGATTCCTCTCAGGATGTTCAGTCTTTATTGAATAGAATCGGGTTGCCGATGGTGATTAAAGCTGCTACCCAGGGTTCAAGCATAGGAACCTATATTGTACAGGAAGAAAAAAATGTTCTAAAAGCAATCGAAGCCGCTTTTGCCTATGACCCTGAGGTTCTGGCCGAGAAATTCATTGATGGCACCGAGGTAACCTCAACCGTTATTGGCAATGAAACAACAGAGGTTCTGCCTCTAATAGAAATAACATCGACCAACGAGTTTTATGATTTTGAATCAAAATATACTCCTGGTATGTGCAATCACATCATTCCAGCCAGGGTTAACGAGGATATACAGAATAAGATTGCCGAACTTAGCCAAAGAGCATACAAGTCGCTAAATTGCCTGGGATATGCGAGAGTGGATTATATTATTGATCAAGAAGGAAATCCGTTTGTTCTTGAAATTAACACTATTCCTGGTATGACTGAGATGAGTTTGGTACCAGATGCAGCCCGGGCCGCTGGCGTAGGATTTGAAGAACTGGTGGAAAAAATTGTGCGGTTGGGAATGCAAAAAATGTCGCGCAGGTCAAAATAATGCTCATGAAGTTCGGTAAATATAGACTTATTTATCGTGGTTTACATATGTTTAGACACTAAACACATGTGGTGCTCATTGGATCACGACGGTATAAGTAACTGTTTATATCGCAAATTATCATTTGATGGGCCTATGGTGAGAGTGATATTCTGAGAATTATTATTGGACAAGCAAATAGTGGCAGAGCCAATAATTCACTATCAAACTATATTAATAATAGGGGGAAGTTTAAATTGGACAATCAAACCAACAAGGGATTTTTGAAAATCCTGGTCATTGTTATTCTGCTTGGAGCTATATCCAGTTTGACCGCTTACTATGTCGACTGGTTGTGGTATAAATCAGTAAGCTTTGAAAGCGTTTTCAGCACTACTATAATCAACAAGGTAGGCTTGGTTATCGGGGTGTTTTTAGTCTCCTTTCTATTTTTCTGGTTAAATCTTTACCTGACCAAACGAAATGACCATCCGGAAGCGGAAAGACCAGATATGACTGAAGAGGGCCGGGACATAATATATCTTAATCCCGAGCTGACTAATTGGGCCCGTTTTCTCCAGGGTCAAAATAGAAAATGGGTGTTTCTGGCTGCCAGCCTATTCGGAGCCTATATGGTCAGCAGTACTTTAGGGAATCAGTGGATTGTCGTACAGCAGTTCTTCCATAAGGCTTCCTTTGGTATAACTGACCCGGTCTTTGGCCGGGATCTGGGATTTTATTTTTTTAACCTATCCCTCTATCATTCTGTTTATAGTGTCTTAATGTTGTTGCTTGTTTTAACTGTCGTTTTTGTCGGACTTGTATATTTGATTAATGCAACTGCTGACCTTTTTATGATGGATTGGAAGCGTTTTACGTTCGCTAAAGGTCACCTGGCAATTTTAATAGCTGCCATATTTGCCCTGAAAGCATGGGGATATAAGCTGGCTACTTTTGACATTCTGTATTCAAGCCAGGGAGCGGTTTATGGAGCGACCTATACAGATATATATGCTCGTTTATTAAGCAACCGGGTGCTTATGGTGATAGCACTTGCGGTGGTGGTCGTTATTCTTATCAATATCTTTGTGAAAAGGCTTAACTGGATATTGTACAGCATCGGTGCCTGGCTGATAGTAGCTTTTGTTTTAGGTGGCATTTATCCTACCGTGATACAAAAATTGGTGGTTCAGCCCAACGAATTTAATAAGGAAAAACAGTATATAGAAACAGGAATCCAGTTTACGCGCCAGGCTTATGAGCTTAATAAGGTCGAAGGTAAGGATTTTAACATTGATTATAAGCTGACCATGAATGATATTAAGAATAATGATGCTACCATTAATAATATCCGGTTGTGGGATTGGCAACCGCTGGGGGATACCTACAAAAGCTTACAGGAACTACGCCCTTATTATGTATTTAATGATGTAGACATTGATAGATATATAGTAGATGGCCGCTATCGTCAGGTCATGCTCTCGGCCCGGGAAATTGAGCAAACACCTGAACAGGCTAAAACATGGGTAAACCAGCGTCTCATGTTTACCCACGGCTATGGTCTGGTAATGAGTCCTGTAACTGAGATTGCTCAGGAAGGCTTTCCGCAGTTCTTTATAAAAGATATACCGCCTCAATTTGCTACGGATATCCAGATTACCAAACCGGAAATTTATTTTGGAGAAAAGACCGACAACTACGTAATGGTTAATACCAAACAGGATGAGTTTGACTACCCCATGGGAAATGAAAACGTTCTTACTCAGTATCAAGGCAATAATGGTATTAAAATAAACTCATGGGCGCGGCGCTTGATGTTAAGCTGGGTATTAAAGGATTATAAAATGATTCTTTCCTCTGATATTACTAATAGCAGCCAGGTACTCATAAATCGTAATATCGTGTCAAGAGCTAAAAAGGTAGCACCTTATCTGGGCTACGATGATGATCCCTATATAGTGGTTAACAATGATGGGAAATTATACTGGATGTTGGATGCCTATACCTTCTCTGACAAATATCCTTACTCGCAACCCTATGATAGTGCCGGCAACAATTATATTCGCAATGCAGTAAAAGTAGTATGTGATGCCTATACGGGCGAGATGAGTTTCTATGTCTCCGATCCCGAAGACCCGGTAATCCAAACCTATCAAAGAATATTTCCTAATCTCTACAAACCGATTACGGAAATTCCAGATGGTCTGAAGGAGCATATCAGGTATCCAGTGGACTTATTTTCTATCCAGGCGGAAATATATCGTAGTTATCATATGAGCGACCCGGGTGCGTTTTACAATAAGGAAGACATATGGGTCATACCTGCTGAATTGGTAGGAGGTGCTGAAAACCCCATTGAACCTTATTACATTATTATGCGTTTACCAGGGGAAGCTGAGGCGGAATATATCCTAATGCTGCCCTATACCCCTAATGGAAGGCCTAACATGATAGCCTGGATGTGTGCCCGGATGGATGGAGAAAACTACGGCAATAAACTAGTCTACCACTTCCCTAAACAGGAAACCGTATATGGACCTATGCAAATTGAGTCGCGGATAAATCAGGATACTGAAATATCCAGACAGCTTACCTTATGGGATCAGAAGGGATCGAGTACACTAAGGGGCAATCTTTTGGTTATACCTATCAACAATTCTATTTTGTATATAGAACCACTTTATCTGCAGGCTAAAACTAGTGTAATGCCTGAGTTAAAGAGAATAATAGCTGCCTATGGCAATAAGGTAGTCATGGAGGAAACGCTGGATAAAGCACTAATTGCTCTATTTGGCGAGGGGGAACCTTCAGTGTCCGCCCCAACAACCCCATCACCAGATACGTCTGCTCCCGGGATTACCGTATCAGAACTGGCCAAAACCGCCCGACAGTACTATGAGCAAGCCAACGAAAGTCTCAAATCAGGTGATTGGTCCGGATATGGGGATAATATTAATAAATTGAACGATACCATCAAAAAACTCGAAGAAATTACTACTGAATAAACAGGAGGATGCAGTAACTTGCAAGCAACGAATTTGAAAGTAGTGTGTCTGGGGGACAGCATTACCTGGGGATTTCCATTTGGGCCCGAGTATTCGTGGGTCCGTATGCTGGATGATGCACTAGAGGGTGAATTCATTAATCAGGGTATCAACGGTAACACCACCTCTGATATGTTAAGACGTTTTGATCGAGCTGTACTTAAATATAATCCCTCCCATGTAATTATCATGGGAGGGATCAATGATATAATGTGGCGGGAGAGTTTTGATCGCATTACATTAAACTTAAAAACTATGGCAGAAAAGGCTGGGGCAGAAGGGATAAAAGTAATCCTGGGAACCCCGACCGGGGTTGATGATCCAGAAGTCGAAAGACTGCTGACCCGCATACGCAGTTGGATCAAGAATTATGCCTCCCAAAACGATATACCGGTTATAGATTTCGCGGCAGCCTTTTTTGACAGCAATGGCCAAATCCGCACAGAATTGCTGTTGGCTGATGGAGGGCATCCGACTCAGGATGGCTATCAGGCCATATTCAACCAGCTTGATTTCGAGGTATTTAAATATTAGTGCTGCCAGGGGGCAGTCCTGGCAGCAACAGCTATTATACCATAGCGGGCACTTCGGAAGGCAACAGGGGACGCACTGCAAGATGGGTGATTTGTTCACTGCCAGGGCGATTAACTACCATCGATGCCAGGGGTAATTCCCGAGCGTCGCTATAACGACCAACTATGGCTGCAGCTAATTCTAGATTTACTATCTTATCAGGGCTTAAAGCACGAACCAGACCAAGCGGTCCAGGTCTATCATTTACCTTGAGCAGGTAATCATCGGCTACGGCCAGGCTGCTAAGCCGCTGGTTTTCAGTATGATTTCTGCCCACTACCAGCAACACCCCATCATTAATATAAAAATGTCTGCCTAACTTTAAAAGCTCCATTTCGATAACTTCCGCATCAGGTTTTAAAGAGAGCATTTTACGAAGTCTCTTCGAGTAGTTCTCTTGAGTCAATAAACACCCCCCGGCGGGAGTTGGATAGTCTTTGATTCCATAATGTTCGGCCAGTTGCATCTGACGAGTACGGCCTCTACCACTGATATCCAGGAGCAGACTGCGATCAACCCAACCTTCTAGCTCGGGAATGGTCGGATCCAGGATCTGGGCTGATAACGGTCGCAAAATCAATCCTTTACAACCGGAAAGCTTTTCCACCGCCTTGAGAGAAGACTTATTTTGGCTCATGGGCCTTTGCCCCACAACCTCACCGGTAATCAGAAAGCTGGCCCCAATTTCCTCCATGAAGATTCTGGCATTCTTTAACATAAAGGCATGACAATCTATACAGGGGTTAAAATTTTTCCCATAGCCATAGACTGGATTCTTCAATACATCCAAGTATATGGAGCCGATATCTATTTCATGATACTCTATGCCTAATTGGCCGGCAGCTTGACGGATATGTGCATCAGCTCCAAAAAAAGGGGTTGTAAAATTGACTGCTGCAACATCAATACCCTGTTCTTTAATAAGACAGACGGCAAGTTGTGAATCAAGACCGCCTGAAAAGAGACTAACTGCTTTCAACGCTGCTACACACTCCTTTTTCACGCAAATATTCCTGTTCGTTCCATACTGGAAACCCGTGTTGTTTAAGCAGGGCTGAGGTCACCCCATCCCCCTTTATAAATTTGCCCGTAAAAGTACCATCATATATAACACCTTTGCCGCAGGATGGGCTGCGGCTCTGCAGAATAGCACCATCGACCTCCGCATTGATTGCAATGCGGAGCGTTTCTCCAGCACCCCTTAGCAGTTCTGCAGTTACATCTATACCATCACGGGTGAAGGCCAGAGCATGTCCTTCGATCAGATCTTTACCAGTTCCGCCGGATATCTCGCTAGCTGTTCTGGGGGTCGGAAGACCTCCTAACTGTTCAGGGCAAACCGGAATAATTTCACCAGCAGACAACAGTTCCAGATAATAGGGGTGAAGGTTATTCCCCCCATTATATTTACAATTTATGCCGCACAGGCAAGCACTAACAATTTTCACCTTACCAAACCCCCAATTACTACATTCTATATTTAATTCACTTCCAGTTCAACCAGATAACACGTATTATCCTATCACAGATTCTGCCCATCATATTCAACCAACCGCAGCATATATACATCTAAACTAACCATCCCCCCGGCTCTTTTTTCCCGACCTTTTGCATACTTAATAATAATAATAATAGTATCTTATTTAAGCAGCGGGGAGATTTTTGAGTTGGGGAGCAGATCTTTACTCATTAAGTTCGGGACTATATCATTAGCGCTTCTTCTGGTGGGCGTGGTTTTTTTTATTAACTATTCCAGCCCCAGCATCGGCACTGAAATTGATCGTTATAGAGGAGTGGCTATTTATTATAATGGCACTTCATATGACCAATGTCATGGCAGGCATTTTAGTGAGGACGGTTATTATTACGGAGAGAAATGGCAGTGCGTGGAATTTGTCAAGCGTTTTTACTATGTGTTAATGGATCATCGGATGCCAGATACCATGGGCCATGCGAAAGACTTTTTCGATTCCACAGTACCGCAGGGGAAATTGAATCATCGCCGAGGCTTGGTTCAATATCGCAATGGTGGCAATGTTAAACCCCGGGGGGATGATTTGCTCGTATTTATTAATGGGAAATATGGTCATGTTGCCATTATTACCAAGGTTGGGAAAGATATGATTGAGGTTGTTCAACAAAACGTCATCGGACAGACCCGTCAACAGTTTGCTCTGACTATTAGTAATGGTCACTACTATGTGGGGGAAGCAGAACAGCCTGCCGGTTGGCTTAGGAAGGAAGATTAATTGATTATATCGCTATCCAGCCCTTTTTTAATAAGAACCACAGCGGTACGCCCGCTAAAAACCCGATGCCTGGATTTAAAGCCACACTAAGAATTATTACCACTGCAAAAACAAATATTTCGTTATTGTCCTTCACCTTGATGGGTCTAATAAGATCAACGCCGCTGTAGAAAAGCATCCCTCCCAGAACAGCCTGAGGAATTATTTTCATAAGCTGCAGTCCGGACGATCCTAAAAATACACCCATCAACAGAAACAGTATTCCTATGAAAGCAGTCGAGTATCCGGTCCTGGCTCCAAAACGATAATGGGCAGCCAGGCCACCACTTCCATGGCATACCGGCATCATCCCCAAGGGGGCCCCCATCAGATTTCCAACTCCCAATGTTAAACAAAGGTTTTTGTCGGTAACCTTTTCTGAACTTTGAGGAAATAATTGATGGGCCAGGACAGTAGTAACCAAAACCGAGTTGGTAAGGGTTAAAGGCAATTGAGGCAGACATCCTTGGAAAAACCCACGGTAATAATCATGCCAGGTGGGTATTACCAGATGGGGAACACTGATGCCCCAGTGCAGCGAAGGAAAGCTGAGTTCGGGGTGCAAACCGAATGCAAGGGCTGTACCTCCGAACAGGGCTATTATGGCAGCCGGGAAACGTCTGCTATTTAAAAAAAGTAGCATGGCTGCCATAACAATTATTCCTAATATCCAGTCACTTTTGATCATTTTGACCCCCAAGAGCGCCAGACTGATTCCAAGCCCGGCCTGAATACCCATAGTCACACTTTTGGGGGTTAATTTGGAAATATTATCAATCAGACCTGTCAACGCAATGATCAGTAAAATAACTCCCATCAATATCCCGGATGCAGCTATTTCTCCAGCCGTAAGGTTTTGCACAATTATGGCTGCGCCGATAACTTTCATAGGCTGAACCGGAATGGGAATACGATAAAACCAGGCCGTGAAAAGATACATAAGGCCAAACGCAAAAAATACGCTGGTTACATTCAAACTAGCAAAAGTTATAGCCCCAATTACGTAAGGCAGTAATGTACCCAGGTCCCCAAATGAACCAGCTAGTTCACTACCTATATCCTGAGGGTATCTCAGCTTCAACTTATGACCTCCATAATGATGTTAGCTTTGGATCTTATTTAGAGAATACTGGATTTCTTGCTTGATATATTCAGGATTAGAGGACTTAAGAGCGCTATTCAATACATCTTCAGCCCACGCTTGTCGTATTGAACCCAGGGTTCTAATAGCATATACTTTTTTATCAATCGACGGTGGATACATGCGGTGAGCAGAGTTATTATGGGGATCAAAATAATGTATAAAACCTTTGCGGATGGGAGTTCCATAAACGTGAATAGTAACCGCAGTTTTATTATTAACTGCTTGCATCTGGTGTATACCGTCATTCATAGGCAATACATAAGTTATTTCGCCGGGAGACAGGGTAGCATCAGCAATTTGTTCGACCTCGGCGTAATCTATGTCACTGCCATCATCCACCCGCTCATACTTTCTTTCCCGAATTTGATTTATATGGGCCCCTACCAGGCCCCAGGCCCCGTGATCATGAATAGGATACATAACATTAGGTTCCCATATATAGGCTCGCACCGAAAATAGTTTTTCCGGGCTGCGATAGAGTTGAATATCATAAGGATCAATAGACTGCCATTGTGATTTCAGGAATTCTTCATCCAGCACCAGCTTGGATAATACCGGCTGGAACCACTCAGGGTTTAAAACCAACTCACTCAGCATTTCGCCGCCGTTTTTCAAAAGGTCAGTCCAATCGGGATTTTTCTTCAGTAAAGTCGTTAATTGAGCACTGAATTGTTCTAAATTACTAATCGTCATTATGATTTCCCCCCATCTTTAATATTTTTTAATTTAATCAGCGTGGATAATCCTTGGTCCAACTTCCATACTTGCGCACGTGAGTCCATGATTTATAGTCTGGATCATCAGGATTGGCTGCTAAAGCCTCTTTCTCCTGCAAGTATTTCTTGACAATGCCTTTTTGTTTATATAGGCGGCGATCTTTCCCAATCGGACAAACCTTGGTACATATGCCGCAGGGATAAGCTTTATCCCTAGTCAAATCTATATGTCTGTCAATACATGCTATTAAATCAAAGTCACCTTTAAATTGGTCCTCACGTAAGGTAATGGCATCCACCGGGCAACATTTAGCACAGGCTTCACACTTTATACATAAATCCTTCTCAATCATTGGATCAGGCTCCATAATTGCGGATGTAAATACAGATACAAAACGTACCCGGGGGCCGAACTCTGGGGTAAGCAAGCAATTATTTAAACCAACAGTTCCCAACCCGGCATATTTCGCCGCCATTATATGACCAAAGGCAGCCGGGGGTCTATCCTTTAAAAGCCTGAGACTGCCGAACCCATCACGGGAGAAAAAATAGGCCGCATGGCCCAGACGGTTTAAAAAACGAACCAGGTTATAAGCCATTGCATCGAGAACACGGTTGGCCGTATCATACGTCTCCTTGTGTAAAATGGAAGGGGTAGTTTCCACAATCGGCAGGGGTATCCCTACTCCCAGGACCATAACCGTACGGGCTGGTTCCCACAAAGCTTGTGGTCTAAAGTCGACTGGAACTTCCTCCGCTTCATTCCATCGCTCAACTGATGCAAATCCAATGATATCTGCACCCGCATCCTGGCAAAATTGTTTAATGCGGTCCTTTAATTCGATATTGAATGCCATTATTTCAATTCCTTCCGTACATTTGTCAGAATATATACGGTAATAGTTTAATTATACTACATATTATTGACGTTTCCTTTTTTTTGACTCATTTCACGCCTCGCAAATATCTCCATTCCTGATAAAAAGACCAATACAATTTGCACACGCTTTATCCAGGTTTCATATCTTACTTATATAGATATTTTAGGTGGAGATAATGATATGTCAAAAACCTCATCAATAATGGTAATCGGAAATTCACGCTTAAAGAGTTCGTCCTTAAGGATTAGTAATGAAGTTGCCCAGCTATTAGGGCTGACTGAAGGTATCACAGTATCCTTGCATTCCGGCCAATTGGTTTCCCGACTGGAGATTATAAGATCCCATAAGTCAGGAAGATTTCTAGAATTAAACCCGGTTGTGCTTAGAAGCTTGCATATTATAGCCCCCCGCAAATATGGAATAAACAGTCTCAATAATCAATTGCGCATAGGCCCGGCAGTAGGTATTATGGCCGAGACTGGCAACGATGGAAATCGTCCGTTTAGGGGACAGAGCTTTTTTATTAAAGAGTTGAATATAACTGGAAGAGCTTTGGGGCAACTATGCTTTGGCTTCGATCCAAGAAGTATAAACTATAGAAATAAGACGGTTACAGGTTACATCTTTATAAATGGCAGTTGGAGAAGGCGAATCTTTCCAGTTCCTGATGTTGTTTATCCTCGTGAAGCAGGCTACTCATCATCAAGCCTGCAAATAAGACGCAAACTGGAAGAACTGGGCTGTAAGTTTATTAATCCCCCTCTCCTGGGCAAATGGCAAACCCACCAAATCCTATCTAAAAACTTATCGCTGAGCCAATATATACCCGATACTCGAAAGGCCAACAACTTTCAGCAGGTAAATAGAATGCTGCGCCAATATGGATCAGTTTATATCAAGCCTATTACCGGCTCACAGGGAAGAGATATTATTCGGGTTGTCAAAGCACAAAGCTCCAATATATATCGATACCAATACAAAGTAAATAAGCAGGCCTATGCAGGGACTGCTTATAGCCTTAACAGTCTGCATCAAAGCCTAGGAAGTATAATGCGTAAACGCAATTATATCGTCCAGCGGCAGATAGATTTGCTGAAGATATATGGAAACATTGCAGATGTTCGGGTATTGGTGCAGAAGGATAACAGCGGAGAATGGTCAGTAACGGGGAAAGCATTTCGTATCGGTAAGCGTGGTTCCATAACCAGCAATATATCTGGAGGAGGAAAAGGGCTCAAGCTAGAGACAGGATTAAGCGGGTATTTTGCAGATCCCAGAATGCAAGCTAGTATTCTGGATGAAGTAGACTATCTGGCCCTGGAGGCAGCCAAAGCCCTGGAAATGCATACATCCAGTATAGGTGAACTCGGTATCGATATTGGTATTGATGCTAAAGGAAAGTTATGGTTTATAGAAGCCAATCTTAAACCGGCCCGTAAAATATTTCTTTTGATAGGTGAGAAGTCAACTCGCCGAATGTCAATCAGAAAGCCATTGTTATATGCTAGTTATCTGGCTGGATTTAGCCCGGAAAGGTAGATGCGTATGGATACAATAGGACAGCTTTGTGTGGCCAACAGTTTAATGAGAAGGCTTAATATACCCTCATCTAAAACTATGAAAGTCAGAGTGGGGGTCAAAACAGTCTATACCAAGCTGGTGTTTAGAGATCACCAACCACGGAGGTACATGTTGTCCCCACAACTAGCCAAAGCTTTAAACCTGCCAGGCAGGAACAAACTTCAGATTCGTTATGATCACGATGATGGAACGATTCATATCGGACCAATAATAGGAATTCTAACTGATTTCCTACCCAACCAACCTGAATTTGATCCTAAAAGTGTGCAGGCGGAATTGATATACCTGAGCAAGATAGGCCAAAGGCTGCGTGCTCAATGCTATATATTTACCCCCGGTTCAATTAATTGGAATAATAAAACAGTTCAAGGGTTTGTTTATCGCCGCTCGGGTCAGGAAGGAGGTATATGGGCAGCGTCCTCTTATCCCCTGCCGGATGTGGTATATGATCGCATTGCGACGCGCAGAGGAGAAGCCCATGAAAGAATAACTAAAAAGAGGTTGATGAATCTGCCCCATCTAAAATATTTTAATCCTTCGTTTTTAAATAAATGGAGAGTCCATGCATTACTGGTCCAAAATGAAAGCCTGCACCCTTATTTGCCTGAAACAATGTTATTAAATCTCCCTAACCTCACCGATATGTCCGCTAGACATCGAACCCTTTATCTTAAACCCTGTAATGGAAGTCTGGGCAATGGTATTATTAAAGTTTACCGAAACAACAAAGGCCTGCTACGTTATACGATCTACAAGCACGGCAAACACTCGGGGTATGCCCATAACCCCACCGACTTAATGAAAGCGACCCGTTCCAGCAGGGGCAGACGACCCTATATAGTTCAACAGGGTATAAATCTGGCTACTTACAATCAATCTCCTTTTGATATACGTATAATCTATCAGAAAAATGGCGAAGGTGAGTGGTTGATTAGCAAAAAATTCGTTAGAGTTGCCCCCCGGGGAAGCAGTATTGCTAACTTAAGCAAAGGCGGAAGCGCACAAACCAGCCAACGAGTTTTCTCAACCGTCCTAAAGAAAAACAAGCGATTAATCGAAGCAAAAAACCAGGAATTAAAAGTTGTTTGCCGAACAGTTGCTGAAACCCTGGAGACAACCAGCCAAAAAATTTATGGTGAATTAGGCCTTGACATTGGCATTGATAAAGAAGGCAAATTCTGGTTAATTGAAGTAAATTCTAAACCGCGCAAGACGACAGAAACAGCACTATCAAAGGGAATTGTGCTCAATACATTTAGAAGACCACTCCAATATGCAATATATCTGGCGGGTTTTAAAAACCGGAAATAATCTCCCCCTTCGCCAACTTACAATTTATAAATTGGCGACTGAGTGGTAATATTTATACTAGGAATAATTTTATTACTTAGAAAAGGGGAACAGTAATGAATGAAGACCGGAAAAGTTCAAAGACAGCTCCAATCATAGTTGTAATCCTGCTGGTGATATTTACGGGTGGATGTGGTTTATGGGGGGGCGACAATGACAAAGCTTCCCCCATCGATAATAATAGCAGCACCCCCATACCCGGAAATTTTCTTAGTAACAATCCTATCACTATCGGTCCTGCCAATATAGCAGACATGGTTGAAAAGGTCAGTCCGGCAGTAGTCAACATAGAGACTAATACCGTTGTAAGCAATAGCGATGTATTCTTTAATAACGACTTTTTTCGAGACTTCCTTGGCAACAATGGCATTACACCACGGCAGAATGTCCAAACCGGAGTAGGTACCGGTTTTCTTATAAGTGATGATGGGTACATACTTACCAACCAGCATGTCATAGATAAAGCTACGAGTATAACTGTACGCATGGCTAATAACGATACAGATTACAGCGCCAAGGTTGTAGGCCAGGATTATGAACTAGATTTGGCAGTTTTGAAAATTGATGGCAATACTAAATTTACCACCTTGACCCTGGGTGATTCCGATACTATAAGGGTAGGGGAGTGGGTGATTGCCATAGGCAACCCCTATGGTCTCGATCATACCGTTACCGTTGGGGTGGTAAGTGCCAAAGGCAGACCTATCAACATCGAAAAGAGGGTTTACAGAAACTTAATTCAGACTGATGCCGCCATCAATCCGGGTAATAGTGGGGGGCCTTTATTAAACACCAATGGAGAGGTAATTGGAATCAATACCGCAGTGAACTCCGAGGCCCAGGGCATCGGTTTTGCGATTTCCGTAAATACCGCCAGAGAGATCATTAACGAGCTGATTCAAACCGGTAAAGTAACTCGACCCTACATCGGAGTTTGGCTGCAACCCATGGATGAGAATTTTGCCGCCCAATATAACCTGCCCAATACTGGAGTAATTGTAGCCAATGTGATAGCGGGGGGGCCGGCCGAGAAAGCTGGCCTGAAAATAAATGACGTGATTGTTAGTTTAAACGATACCAACATCAACAATTATGAACAACTACAAGACTTTTTAAAGACCAGGCAGGTGGGGGAAAAGGTGATGGTAAAAGTTATTCGTGCTGGAAAAACACTGACTATACCGGTAACACTGGCAGAAAAACCATCATCTTAAAGGGAAAGGTGAATTTTTGCCGAATATAATAACATAACTAAAGGTGGGACAAACCAGCCTTGATTGTCAGATAATAGTTTCGATTGAGCAGAGCACTTGAATAAAAGGAGGTAATGTCGTGCGTAAATATAATAGAGTCGGACTTCTTACCGGGGGAGGAGATTGCCCTGGACTTAACTCAGTGATACGAGCTGTAACTAAATCAGCAATAAGTAAATACGAAATGGAGGTCGTTGGGTTCCTGGATGGATTTAAAGGTTTAGTCGAGAATAACTACATTCATCTTGATTTGAAAACCATCTCGGGAATCGGTTATCGGGGAGGCACCATATTAGGAAGCAGTAATCGTGATAATCCATTTGAATTCCTCACATTTAAAGATGGTGAGGAGACTTTTTCTGACCAATCAGATCGCGCCATCCGGAATCTTAATGATTTAGGGTTGGATGGTTTGATTGTTATAGGCGGAGATGGCAGTTTACATATTGCGGATGAATTCTTTGACAAAGGTGTGCCAGTCGTGGGAGTGCCTAAAACGATTGACAACGACCTTTCCGCCACCGATGTGACATTCGGTTTCAATACGGCGGTAGATACTGCTTCAGATGCTCTGGATCGTTTGCATACGACGGCTGAATCTCACCATCGGGTAATGATACTTGAAGTTATGGGACGCTACGCGGGGTGGATTGCATTGCATGCTGGTATATCCGGAGGAGCGCATGTTATTTTAATACCAGAAATCCCCTATCAAATAGAAAATATCACCAACAAAATCCGCCAACGCCAGTGGCATGATAAAAAGTTTAGTATTATTGTGGTAGCTGAAGGGGCCGCACCCCTGGGTGGAGAACAAGTCGTTCAAAAATTAGTTCCCGAGAGTCATGATCCGGTCAGATTGGGCGGTATCGGCAACCAGTTGGCCATTGAGATAGAAAGCCTGATAAATACAGAAACTAGAGTAACAGTACTGGGGCATTTACAAAGAGGTGGTTCACCTATACCTTATGATAGAATATTGTCAGCCCGATATGGCGTTGCTGCTGTTGAAGCCTTTGCCAAAGGGGACTATGGTACTATGGTTAGTTTACAAGGTCAAAATATCGTTACTGTCCCCATTAAAGATGCGATAAAGGAACTAAAAAAAGTCGATCCCAACAGTGATTTAGTTCAAGCAGCACGAGCCATTGCCATAAGTTTTGGGGATAGCTAATTTTATAGCTTAACCATGAATAAATTGCAGTGAAATTTGCATGGGGTAAAGGGGGATTAATATCATGATCTATAGGCCCGTAAAGGGTTATGGTGGATGGCTTGGATTATTTGCAGGCATCATATTGTTTGGATTTATCCTATGGGGTATTAATTATGCTTTAGATGATAGTGATCGTATCTTAAAATTACTTTTGTTAGTACCGACCTATATTTTCCTCTTTGTCTATGCTTATCTGCTGCTGGGTGCCTTTCATCTCGGTTACAAAATTGACAAGGATGCCCTCGAAATCCTGTGGGGACTGCAAAAAAAGAGAATTCCCTGGGATGAATTTGATGAGATTATAGATGTTAAAGGCAGGGCCAATATCTTTCCGTTTCTGGCTGCATCCTGGCGGGGATACATGTTCGGTCTCTATTCCGTGAAGGGGTTAGGATCGGTAAGGATGTATGCAACACATACAGAAGATGGCTTTCTATATCTTAAGACTAAAAAGGGCTTTTTCGGAATTACACCTGCCGAAAGTGGTTTCCTATCCGCCATATTAAACAAAACCGGCCATACTTTACAAACAATTGATATGGACAAAATGCCTCCGGAGGAAAAGGGAGAATCTATGCATGAAGACCGCTTTTTCCGCCTCTACCACAAATTGAATGTGATCTTCCTGCTCATATTCGCCGGCTATCTGGGAATATTCTTCCCAGGTTCCGGTGCTCCGAAATTTATAATACTCTTACTGGTTCTGGCTATAGCTCTTTATATTTTTAATGTTGGTAATGCTAAACGACTATATCAATTCAGTTCCCAGGGGTCGTATATAACCCTCTTGATAGGATTAGCAGTGACAGGTGTATTTATTATATTATCGCTATCGGGAATCAGTCTTTAACAAGACCGGGAACATATAGGTGACCATAAATAATATTATGTAAACTAATTTATTCAGCAAGTTATTTTCCCCTCAGAAAGGATAGAATATTATGCAACTAGGACTTATTGGGATGCCCATGGTTGGCAAAACAACTTTATTTGAGCTTTTAACAGGAACATACGATAAAACTGGCAGTCAGGGGAAAACCAATACTGCTATTGCACGCGTGCCTGATGCAAGAATAGATTATTTGTCCGGGGTTTTCAAACCTAAAAAGACAGCCTATGCCCAGCTTGAATTGATTGATATACCGGGTTTAATTCCTGGGACGGAGAAGAATGCCAGCCTCTTTTTGGATGCTGTCCGGAGAGCGGATGCTTTACTGCACGTTGTCAGACTATTTGATGATGAATCAGTACCGTATATATACGATAAGATTGACCCCCTTCGGGATATAGAAACAATCAGGTATGAATTATTGCTATCCGATCTCGACCTTATTGAAAAGAGAATTGATAGAATCAATAAGAATAAAAAACGTAATCTTATGCTTAGGGAACTGAATTTGTTAGAGAGATTAAAAGATGCTTTAAGTGATGAGAAGCCCATATCATCGGTTATAATCGATGATGATGAACAGGAAATCATGAGCACTTATCAATTCCTGACCAGTAAACCAATGCTTATATGTCTCAATCTTAATGAAAATGATATAAAAAGCAACAACTACCCACAGAAGGAAGAGATTGCCAAATATGCAATGCAAATGAATATACCGGTAGTGGAAATTGCGGCCAGTATTGAAAGAGAAATTGCTCAATTAGAACCAGATGAGAAAGAAATGTTCCTGGAGGACCTTGGTATTAAAGAATCTGGATTGCTTAAGATTAGCCGCACCATGTATCAGAGATTGGGCCTGATATCATTTTTTACGGTGGGAGAAGACGAGGTGAAGGCCTGGACAATTGAGGACGGAACAAATGCGCGTAAAGCAGCAAGCAAGATACATTCTGACATTGAAAGGGGCTTCATCAGGGCTGAGGTGGTTGATTACCATATATTTAAGGAATTAGGCACTATGACAGCCGTAAAAGAAAAAGGCTTATTTAGATTGGAAGGCAAAGAATATGTGGTTAAGGATGGAGAAATAGTACATTTTCGTTTTAATGTTTAGATAAATATACCCGTATTTTTGTACCAAGCGATGATAGGAAAGAAGATCAAGGTATGAGAAAATTCCGCGACTGAATCATACTAACGTCTGTTTATTGGAAGGTTTTTACATTGTCAGTCAGAATGGAGTCGGGAATTAGAATAGTGAATAAAATGCTTCGCTAAGCTCAGTATCATAAAGACCAGGGCCGATTTGATTTATCGGCCTTTTTTTCGCCCAACTATAAACAACTATATAAGCTAGTTTAGCACTTAGTATTTAAACATTTCATATTATGAACTATGAAAACAAAACTTAGCTATTTCCAAAAAATTATAAAATCCAAGGGGTTGGAACCTGTAAATGACATTGATTTAAAGAAACAAGTCGTCGTCGGGGTATTAACTACGCCCAGGAAGAGGGGTAGATACCCCCTGCCTGCTGGCAAGGATGCCAGGCTTAAGATTGAAATGACTGCTGCAGCCAGGGATAAAGGTATTTTTATGTATTTTTTCTATCCCGAATGTATTGGAGAAAGTAGACAGACTATCATAGGCCATACCTACAGGCCCAAAAGAAAAGGAGGGGGCGAATGGGTCAGGGGTGTATTTCCACTCCCGGACATTATCTATAACCGTTTAAGTTTCAGGAAAGACGAGGCTCAAAAGCAGGTTCAGCAGCTTCTATCTAATTTGGAATCAAATCCGAGCACACATGTGTTTAATTCGCGTTTTCTTCATAAATGGGAGATTCATTGCAGCCTAAGGCAAAATAGTCTATCAGCCGACCTGGTGCCTGAAACCCTCCTATTTAAGGAACAAAACCTTTATAAGATGCTCAGTAAATACCCGGAGTTATTTATTAAACCGCTTAACAACAGTGTTGGGAAAGGGATTATAAAAGTACAACGTGGTTCCAAATATTTTGATTACAAATTGGCTGCTTCAGATATGGACTGGAGCAGATGCACTTCTAAGAAGCAGTTGTATTCGTCTTTAAAGTCAATAATCGATGGTTCTGATTCCCAGGACAAATATTTAATTCAGAAGGGAATCGATCTGGCTAAATTTAACGGCAGAATATTTGACATCCGCTGTCAGGTGCAAAAGAATAACCAGGGCCAATGGGTATTTACTGGAGCAGGGGTGCGCGTTGCAGCCAGAAATAAATTTGTAACGCACGTTCCTAATGGTGGATATAGAGCTTCTTATAGCAGGGTGATTAAAAAGGTTTTTGGCAAGTCCCCATTAACGATGGAATACCTGGATCAACAATTGAAGTACATCTGTCAGGTCGTACCCTATGTGCTGGAAAATAGTCTGGGTATTAATCTAGGGATACTGTCAATTGATATTGGAATAGATAAAGCCGGGCTAATGCAGATTATTGAAATTAATTCTAAACCCGCCAGTTTTGACGAGGATGATATACGCCAAAAACATCTAGATCATCTTAATGGATATTTCCTTTATTTGGGCAATTTAGCAAATACAAATCGAAAAGGGGATTAACCATGCTGTTAGGATTTACCCACAAAAAAAACAAAATGGCGCCCGGGCTTGTATCATACCTTGAAACTAAAGGCCCTATTGTTTCCTACAAAGAAATGCATATAGAAGAAGCTGTTTACTTTAATGTTCTAATTATGTGCGGAAACTCAGACTCGAAATACATTATAAACAATCCCCAAGCTGTTCAAAACAGTTGGAATTTAAAACACGTTGCCCAGATTTTAGATATTAATGGAATTTTATATAAAAACTCATTTGATGAGCGTATCAGCAAAACATATAGAATCCTGGTTTTTGATAGGTCGACTATATCTATAAAACAAAGAACGTACGGTAAAACAACAAGTCAAACTAAATATCTGGAAGAGTCGCAATGTAAAAAGATGGCTGAGTTAGCTGAACGAGTAATATATGTTTTGGGTCTTGACTACGGCATGGTAAAGATAGCAGTGACTAGAAGCAAAAGAATACAAGTTGTGTCTGTAGATGACTCGCCGGCAATAAATGAAAAAGCCAGGAGTGGACTATTCAGTAGATTCGACAACCTGATTAAGACCATTAATAATCGAAAAATAAAGGGAGTTAAGATGGGGGCAGATCCTGAGTTTATGTTATCCAATACCAGAACCGGCAAAATGATACCAGCTTCGCAGTTTTTTCCCCGCGATGGAATAGTAGGGTGCGATGCTATTAGAACTCCCAACCGTCAGCAGCGACCCATAGCAGAATTAAGACCCAGACCGGCCTATTCCCCGCTGCAGTTATTATCCAATCTAGAAGATGCATTGAGGTCCGCCAATAAAATGGCACCTTATAGAAATGTTAAATGGCTGGCGGGAAGTCGTCCCTTCAACGGGTACTCAATTGGGGGGCATATCCATTTTAGCAATGTGGCTTTAAACAATCATATATTAAGGGCTCTGGATACTTATGTTACGCTGCCTTTATTTCTCATCGAGAACCAGGCCACCGCAGTAAAAAGACGCCTCAAATATGGATTCCTGGCCGACTATCGAGTCAAAGAATATGGAGGTTTTGAATATAGGACCCCTGCCAGTTGGTTGGTGTCACCGGAAATTACCACGGCAGTATTATGCCTGGGGAAAATAGTTGCCAGTAACTATTTGCAGTTGAACAGAAACTGTTTCTTGAGCTTAGAAGCCCAGCAAGCATTTTATGAGGGGGATCAGGCCTATTTAAAAGTTGTTTTTAATGCTGTATGGTCTGATATCCAAAGATTAGAAATGTGTAACTCCTTTAAACAAGAACTCGAAATTATTTCTCATATGGTTAAAAACGATATTCAATGGGAAGAAAAAGAAGATATACGTAAAACATGGTCAATAAGTCCCCCTCCTGGAAAAAAAAAAGTTATTACCGTGCCGGGAGATAACACTGTCCCATTCCATCTGACTAATAACCGACTCCGCAATACAAACCCCGGTCGCAGCATTGCGACCAATAACAATAACCGGGACCATAGAAGTGGTGGTTATAATAACGCACACACTTCCGGTCCCGTCTTCATAAGTACTCGGAATTATTTCAACTAACGACTACTTCATGTTTAAGTCACTTAATAATATGTTGGCCGCCTTCAGTTGATATTTAATCCGGGTGGTTAAAGAGTCTCTGGAACAGGTTTCAAATATAAAAGAATTTGTACCACAGACAATTGCCGCAGCTCGGGATAAGCTTCCTTTTACGGGATAACGCAGCAGAGAGAATTTTTTATATGATGTACTAATATTTTTGTTTAATGAGCGCGTAATTTTAGTAGCCATTGACTTAGTCTGTGTGTCCGGGTAATAAATAAGGGATTGTCCTACTGATGAAGATGACGTAATTTTTTGATAATTGGCACCTTCATGCATGTCCATCAGCCAATCGACATCATATTTTTTTACAACATTAAAGATAGATCTAGAAAGGGTATTGTCTGCCGTATCATATTTGCTCCTGGGGAAATCCCGATTTAGATCTGCCCCCCCCATTGATCTGGTATGATTGGCTACGGCCCTCTTATTAGCCTGGGGAAGTACAAGTAATTTACCTTTTTTAATAGAATAGTCTTTTACTTTTGCAGCAGCCTTGTAACCTGCTGTTTCATTTCCGTGTACTCCTCCCACTATCATTACCACAGGCCCCGGCACACCGCTATCAATTATGTATAATGGGGTAGCATACTTGGTTCCGGAAGCAACTGTGACGGTCCTGGTGGTTGAAGCCTGAGCTTGTTCAACCTGGGCTAACTGAGGGATCATGAATACCGAAGTAAACACAAACACTCCTAAAATTAGCTTGGAAAAGAAACTGGATACCTGACTTCTTACTTTTTTCATTTAATATCATTCCTTTCTTAAATAAATTGTAATTAGAATAAAAGTAAGTTAAGCCTAAATTCCACATTATTTTACATTATCCTGCCTGTTTAGACATGTAATATTTACCATAACCTTACATTTCCCGTGGTTACGGCTGTCTTTGATATCCATTATTGAGTTAAAAATCTCTATTTGGAGATAAATATGAAGAACCAGGAGGGGAAATTTGAAGTAATGAAAGAAGCTTAATATTTTACGAAGGCTGTCATACAAAGGTATCAATATATACAAAGTCAAAGACGATCGAACGGTGGCAAATGCTTGAGTTGCAACTGCAGCGCAAAACCATAATTAATCAGTTATTATCTGCCAATCAATTTCGGTAACCTCACAAACATCTTCATAGTAGTCGATGGTCTTATTTAGTGCCTCCAGCATCAAGTCAGCATCTGCATAAGCATTACAAGCCGCAGCAAACCCGAGTTCAGATCGTTGCCAGAGATCATGGTAATTAACCTCACAAATGGAAACGCTAAAACGCTTGCGAATCCGGCTAATAATACTCTGAATGGTCTGACGTTTGTCCTTGAGGGAGGATGAATTCGGTAAGAACAGCTGGACCTTGCCATATAAAACATACATCTTTAAACCTGCTCCTTTAAAAGATAGATTAACAATAATTATGACTAAAAACGATAGGCATTATCCAAGTGCTTGGAAAGCCGCTATTTCGGGGCATTTACCATGTTTCCTATCTCTTCCCCAACTTCCTATAATGAACATTATGTAAACTAGCAGAAATATTTGCTCTCGAACCCATTATTACTAAGCTAGTTTACAAAATGTTCCCCCTACTCCGAGTGGCAACTGCTTTATGAAATTTATATCTCATAGCAAGTTGCTGCCAGATGATTACCGACCCCATTCCAAATTCTTGTTCGCAGTGTTCCTGCTACTATACAAGGCAGTGCTGGAGCCCCCAACCGGAGCTCCCCCAGCAGCCGCGCTTGTATAATTACATTACCTTCAATATATTTAGTTGTATAGTTATTTGTTCGTTGAGAAGACTAAAAATAGTCAATTGTTAAATATAAAATAAAGGAGATTGATTATGACAGTAACGAAAACATCAGTTACCAAGTATCAGGCTTGTATCGATGCCTGCAACAAATGCTTACAGGTATGCAATGAATGCTTTAACTCCTGTTTACAGGAACCCGACGCCAAAGCTCGGGCAAATTGCATAAAAATGCTTAGATTATGTGCAGATGTATGTAATATGGCTGTTCAGACCATGACTATGGATCATACCGAAGCCAAATATATCTGTAATGTATGTAGAACTATTTGTGATGCTTGTGCAACTGAATGCTTTATGTTTAAAGACAAACACTGTCAACAGTGCGGCAACGTTTGCCACGAGTGTGCTAATTCATGTGCTAGTATGAGCCAGATGTAAAAGTAAAGGATGAACAAGAATAGAGCTTTACTTTATAAGTGAGGCTCTATTCCTATAACTTTCCCGCTTTATGGTCATTAGTCAAGTAATAGTAGTTTGTAGGTAAAATACTTATGAGTGCAAGACACTATTAACAAGATAGCTTGCCTTTTCGAAATCTTTTCTCTTGACCGAAACAGTATATTGTTTTGTATAGTCCATATTTAATCCCGCGCTTCCAAAATTACCCCTTATTGTACCTCGGCCCATCCATTGTCCTGAATGATCGTGGACATTGTAAGAATATTTGATACCTTCATTTACCAAAACTTGCCTTACTTTCGCTAGATCCCCCATTGAGTATCCAATGTATACATCTTTCTTAAAGAAACACATTTATATAACCCCTTCTTAAAATGTCGTTCTCCGTAAATAGTATCGCTTACGATTATGTATCCAGTCAACCAGACATTCTAATGTATTAAGACTCATTCCCGAAAAAATATGCCCAAATTTCAAGTAAAAAGCCATTTCCCCATATTAATTAGTCAAGATTGACCTAATAATCCATGCATCCCAAGGATAAGCCCCTATGTGGCCCGCCAGGACGTTTTCCTGGGCATTATATAGTCTGCTATTCCGATGTCGTTTTTGCAGCTAAAATATAAACATATATTAGGAGACAACTCTGATGTCTAGTATATTTTCGCTCCAAATGGTATGAGCCCAAGTTTGGCGAATTTAAAATGCTGAAGTCCGAAGGGTATACCTATAATTGTTATGCAAAACATTGCGCCTATAACGAGATGGGCAATAAAAAACTCCCATCCAAAAACAATCAACCATATAATATTAAAAATGAGTCCACCGGTGCCAAAATTACCAAGTTCGATCTCTTTGCCAAAAGGCCACAATACAAATCCAGCGATCTTGAAACACTGTAGCCCAAACGGTATACCTATAATTGTCACACACAAAAGCAGACCGGCTATAGCCCAGGCAATAGATGCAATCAGACCACCCAATAGCAGCCAAATGATGTTGCCAATAAAGCCCATTCTCTTCCTCCATTCTCCAGGTCAGAGT
>Ga0265294_10002199_pt1 | contig 25778 bp, 24 predicted proteins | sample MunlanPumphouse3_FD_192504 | JGI IMG/M metagenome (GOLD analysis project Ga0265294, IMG submission 192504) | Groundwater microbial communities from a municipal landfill in Southern Ontario, Canada - Pumphouse #3 | ecosystem: Environmental > Aquatic > Deep subsurface > Groundwater | place... | reverse complement strand
AAATATTCTACTGTACTTTTTTATCTATATGTGAAAGAAATTATTTTTTCATCCCTACTGACTGTTTAGTTTTAGATTTTGCAAATATATAAAATTATGTGGCAGCTTCCTAATATTGCAGCTAACTCGTTTATATGTGCACCTTCCATTCCCGAAAGGTGTATAATATATGCTATAATGGGATGTATTGTGTACTTTTTCATAAATTTTGGGTGTACAATATTTATTTTGCGAAAATACAAAATCTTTTATTATGATAAACTTTTTATAAAATATTTAAAGGTCATCAAAAGGTGATTTTATCTTTAATAAACTTTTTTCAGTTACATGTGTGTAAATTTCGGTTGTTTTACTGCGTTTATGTTCCATCCATTGTCTGTATTTTCCTATAAGTTCAACTATTTCGCTATGTTGAGTGGTTTTTTCAGCCTTTACATCAAGTTCCGGAAAAAGAGTTTTTAATTGATTAATAGCATCTTTCGTATAGGGAATATGCCAAGATTTAAGGCTATTACTCCACCGTGCATCAGCAATTTGCTTGATTTTTTGAATATATACTTTATTAAAAGGAAATATTAATTGTAAGCGTAACTCTTTCCCATGCTTGCACTTATTTGTTTTTATAGGTGTTTCCGATTTCATAATTTATATGTTTAAGTTGGAGTATACTATAAATAGTGTTTATGTATATAAATCAACTTGTTTGTAGAATAAAACCTTCCCCCTCTTCACGGCTTCGCCCATGATAGTGTCATTTGGCATGTTTTCACTATCGTTATTAAGGGTTAATGTATCGGGTTTTACGGATGCAAATGTACATAAAATTATCTAATTACACACAAACGGATAAAAATTTCTTTTGAAATTTATAGAGGAAAAATAAACTTTTTCTTTTAACAGCATTACATAATTTGCAGAATGGACAAAATTGCTACCTATTAACCTTAAGCACCCATGGCATTTGTGTCGTTTATGTCCCACGTGTCCCATGTTTCCTTTGATTCAGTTTGTTCCGGAATAATCATTGATGGCATAGAATCACAGGAACTTTGAAAGTTGTCAGTTATCAGTTTTCAGTTTCTCAGTGTGTTGTCCCGAGACCCGCTACTTCCCTCGTAATTCGTAATTTTTAATTCGTAATTGACATAAGGTTCGTAATTGTTAAGGCTGCAGATTCTTCGCTTCAATTCGTTACGTTACGCATGCTATGTCCCTCGTAATTTGTAATTGTTTTGACTTGCGACTTGCGACATTTTTTCGTCTTTTTACACAAAAAAAACGCTCTATTTTTCCCGGCAAACGAATGAAAAAAGGGAGTGAAAAAGGCTAAAAAAGGGCCTAAAATAGAGAAAAAAAATAGAGAAAAAGAAGGGCAAAAGAAGGAAAATCGGGTGAAATTCATCCGTGGATTGAAAGCATACATTGCCGTTTTTACGCCTGTATGCATGGGGAGGGGAATGCATAATTCACCCATAGGTCGGGCGGCAGAAGACGAAGTTCGCATCATAGGTTGGGTATAAACATTAGAAAAACCATAAGAGGGGGTATGGTTTATACCTCCACCACTCAGGCGGCACTCTGCCTCCCATAAAATTTGACACAAAATATTCCCGGCGGGTTTCGATTTATTCCATAAAAATCGACTCGTTTTAAAAGTCAGGGGGTGAATCCCAATCACCCCCTGACTATTTAGTTTTTCGGCACGAAAAATCAATTCATAATTAACCATTCATAATTCATAATTTATTTTGAATTTTTCTTTCTTTTATCCTGCAGTCTCTCGGATTCATATGTTTTTGCAGAGAATCACAGGCCGTACAACCTTCACAACTGTGTTTGCGTTTTAAAGATTTACGAAAATAATGTATGGTGATAATAATGGCCATAAAAAGGATAAATGCAACGACAACTTCTTGAACGGCATGATGGGCTATGCTTTGATATACAGCAAAAGAAACCATCCATGCCAAAACAATGGTATAGAAAACGGCAAACAAAGCCCAGCGCCAGCTTCCTGTTTCATGTTTGATGGTGGCAATGGTAGCAATACAGGGGAAATATATCAGTACAAACAACATCAAACTCAAGGCAATGGCAGATGTAAATGCAGGTTGTCCGTCTGGACGTTTCTCGGAACGCAGGCGTTCGGTGAGTGAATGATCGCCCGATGCCACGTCGGCATTATACAATACCCCTAATGTACTTACCACTATCTCCTTCGATGCTACTCCTGTAAGTAGAGCGATGCTGATTTTCCAATCAAAACCCAAAGGCTCGAGTGCCGGAGAAATGAATTTACCGATATGACCCAGATAAGAATTTTCTTGTTGTTCTATTTTCATTTCAGCGGTGAGTTCATGACCGGCAATCGTTTGTTCATGACGAGGGAAAAAACTTAAAGCCCAGATAATGATTGATCCCAAAAGAATAACCGTTCCGATTTTTTTTAGGTATTGATAAGCTTTATCCCAGGTGTCGCGCAAAATGGATTTTACCCCTGGAATACGATAGGGAGGCAGTTCCATCACAGCCGGTACTTCATCTTTAGAGAATAAAAACCTTTTGAATATCAAAGCTAAAATTGCCGCCAAAATGATACCGAAAAAATAAATGGAAAACAATACCCAACCGGCATGAGCAGGGAAAAAAGCCCCTGCGAGCAATAGATAAATGGGCAAACGGGCACTACACGACATCAAAGGATTTATTAAAATGGTAATCATTCGGCTGTTGGGATTTCTGATGCTACGTGTAGCCATAATAGCCGGCACATTGCATCCAAAACCCATGATAAGCGGAATAAAGGAACGTCCGTGTAAGCCGATACGATGCATAACCGCATCCATGATAAAAGCAGCCCTTGCCATATAACCGCTGGTTTCCATAAAGGTAAGAAAAAAGTAAAGGATCAATATATTAGGAAGAAATACTAACACCCCTCCTACTCCTCCGATGATACCGTCAACCAACAAATCTTTAAGCATGCCATTCTGCATGGTAGCATCCAAACCATTGCCGGCCCAATTCACCAAGGTTTCTATCCATTCCATGGGATAAGCACCCAATAAAAAGGTAGCTTGAAAGGTAATGAAAATGGCCATGACAAACACAAAGTAACCCCACACTTTATGGGTAAATATATGATCTAATTTATCTTGAAAACTTGTTTCCTTAGGCTTGGCTGAACTATGGAAAGTCTCTTTCAAGGCTCCTTGTATAAACCCCTTACGAGCCCCGTCGATAGCATTGGAAGCATCATCAAGTAAATCATTTTCGATTTCCTTTACGGCGGCATCTCTTACCTTGATAATATCTTGATAATTGGGGAACTGTATTACAAAATTTTCAATCTGTTTATTATGTTCTAATAATTTGACTGCCAAATAACGCGGGGCAAACTCATCGCGGGCGCTTTCATTTTTCATTAATACCGTTTTAAGTTTTTCTATGCCTCTTTCTATACCGGCACCATAGTAAATATGTATGTGTCGAATGATAGTGTGAAGATTGATATTGTCTTCGAGATCAGATGGGGAAAATAAGCCAGACTTTTTAGCTCGACCTGCTTGCTTGCGATGACGATGGGAAAGATTGATTTGATGATAATGCTCATCCAACAATTCATCATCTTGTAAAAAAGGTAACAGATTTCCTTCTTTATCAAGAATATCGCTTCCTTCATACAATTTACTTACCACTTCCCATAAATCATCCATTCCTTGATTAGTCTCTATATTAACTGCTACAATGGGAAGTCCCAACAACCTACTCAACCAATCAATACTCAGTCTGCTTTCGTTTTTTGTTAATGTTTCATGATTATACAGGGCAATAACCACTCGTATATTCATATCAATCAAATGAGTAGTATACATCAACTGTTCTTTGAGTTTGCAGGCATCTATTTGTTGAATGATCACATCCGGAAACGCATGCATGCTTTCATCTTCTACTGTTTGTAAGATGGCATCCGTTAAAGGTAAGCCATACACCGAAGGCATGGCAACCGTATGAAAAATATAGGACTGATAGCTAAAGTTTGCCTCCGGTTTTTGTTTTTGTCCTATCCACGTAATGTGAATATGTTTACTCCTATCTAAGGCCAAGCGACGGATATGTTCATCCCTTAGCGTTTGATCATCTTCCCTTAGATATTGTTTGACGATTTCGAATTCGAGCACTTGTACAAAAGCAGCTTCGCTTCGTCTTAAAGAAATTTCTTTTGCATTGATGCGAAACGACATAAGGTTTGTAAGCTGTTTATTCAATATCACTTCCACAACCACTCCTTTCACAAATCCATTTTTGATGAGGTTTTTGCGTAAACCGCCGTGACCGTTTATCTTAATAATCACACATTTCTTCCCCGACGGAACATCCGAAAGCCTTGTATGTATATCGTGTATCATTGCTTTGTGTCTTTTATATTGAACTTACAAAAGTAATCTCAATATAACAAAGAAAGTATCCTTATAAATAAGGATTAATGTATAATCTTATTCATTAATAATAGGGATAGTTTATCATTCCATGTCTACATCAATTTTCAAGTCAAAACCACCTTAGACTTTCACTGCTCGTATAAACACATAATCGATTAAACCTCTCCGATGAACATATCCTAAGAGCCATGAGATAAAGGTAAGAGCCAATCCGATACGATAACCCCGTATGCGAATGGCATTGATAACGGATTTCCATTTCAAATTATAACTTGAGAATCCGGGATACACTTTATTGCCTACGCTTTCGGCCGTATCGACACGGAACCCTATCCGTTCCAGTTGCAATTTCAGTTCCGGTATCGACATCCAATTGGCTTTGGGCATATACCAATGTTTGGCACAAAAATTACTAACCATGCGATTGAATCGGTTTTTCTTGGCAGCAATGCTATCCACCATAATATCAGATAGCAATAACACACCGTTTGGTTTTAAAACGCGAAAAGAATTTCGCAAAAAAGCCTCTCTAGTGTTAAAATGAGCCGGTCCTTCAATTCCTATAACATAATCAAAGCTGTTATCTTCGAAGGCTAATTTACAAGCATCCATTTTCTGATACAGTATAGGTTTCTCCAAATCATTGGATTGATTATGTTCTTTAGCAAAGGCAATATGAGTTTCGGTAATGTCGATGGCGACAATCTTTTCAGGTTGTATTTTCTCCATTATTTTAAGCGTTTCGGCACCATAACCGCAAGCTACATTTAATATTTTCCCCGTATTGATAGGTTTCTCAAATTGTAGCATACGATTAATCAGGGCTTCTACCGCCTCATGATAGTGTTTAATATTGTCTATCCAATAGCCGAACGACAAAAATCCACCTTCTTGAAAGCCTCTTTTATCCGAACCGTGAGAATAGAACTTCTCTACTTTGTTTTCATGTGATAGTTTCATGTTTTTAAGAGTAAATAGCAGATTCTAAAACTTAATCATTATAACATCAAACAAAAAGCAGAATCTGCCTTACCCTTTGCCCGGCATTTGCCGCAAAGATATATTTTATTATTATACGAAACCTTATTATTAAAAATAATTATTGAATAAAGCTAACATTATTGCATCACTTTTTTCACATCCTGAATCACTTCAAGGAATTTTGCTTTTAATTCGGGATGAACGATACCCGATTCCCGATTGAAATTTTGTTCGAACGAAGGCAAGGAAAAATCGGCAATGATATCCGCACCATGTATAGGGAACCTGATTTTAGCGGCACTGATTGAACCGGCACCTCCTCTCGGACCGGGAGAGGTGGATATCAACAATACTTTTTTCTCTTGAAACAGTTTCATTTTCTTCCGTGAAGTCCAATCCAACAGATTTTTAAAAGCAGCGGTATAACTTCCATTATGTTCCGACATGGAAATAATGAGCAAATCTGCTTCGGCAATTTTGGCTAAAAAACGGTCGATAACTTGCGGATGACCCTTTTCCGCTTCTACGTCAACAGTGAAAAGTGGAAGCGGATAGTCGTTTAAATCTAATACTTCTATTTCGGCATGTGCAAAATGTTGCGTTGCATGGGCTGCAAATTGCTTATTGATAGATTGCTTACTGTAAGAAGCTCCAAAGGCTATTATTTTCATATGAAATACTTAGTTTTAATCGTGTTCTACCCAAACCAAATCAGAAATCTTATATCCCAATTCTTCGGCTATACCCAAATACTCTTGTTTAATGGCTTCGGGTATGGTTTTTTCACGGGAAAGTATCCACAAATAGTTCAAATTTTTACCGGCTACTAAAGCATAGGTATAGTCGCTATCTAAAGCTATGACATTATAACCTGAATAAAAAGAAGCGAAAAAAGACACTTTCAGCTGACCTACGGTTTCATCACCCACAAATTTAGCTTTACCAATAGCTTGATCCCATTCTTTTTTCACATAATTATAGCCTTGGTTATCCACTTTGATAGTACCATCATCATTGAGAGAGTAAGTTGCCGTAGTGTTATTCAAATCGCGTTCGTATTTGAAATCTAAACGGGCTATTTCATACCATTTTCCCAAATATTTTTCTTTTTGAAAGTTTTTTACCGGTTCAGCTCCTTTGGGCATTTTGGCACAGGATGTAAACATTAAAAAAGTCAATCCGGCTACACATACGTTTTGAATACATTTTTTTGTGTTCATAATATCTTTTAATTAATAAAAATAAGGTTCTTTTTTATCCATACAGTAATAGCAGAACCCATCACTATTACCGATTATATGTATTATTAATCATGTTCCACCCAAACCAAATCAGAAGTTTTACACCCCAAATCTTTGGCCATTTTCAAATATACTTGCTTTACCTCCTCGGGAATTGTTTTCTTACGGGAAAGCAACCATAAATAATGCGTATTTTTCCCTATAACCAATGCATAAGTATATGCCTCATCCAAGGCTATTACATTATAGGGGGTATGAAATAATCCTCCATAAGAAATTTCTAACATAGCTATATTCTTATTAATGTAGAAGGTAGCTTTTCCTTCCTTTTTCATCCACTCCTTATTTTCTACATTATACCCCTGACTCATTACCCTTATTGTTCCATCTTCATTTAATGAATAGTTTACAGATATGTTTGATGATTTTTTTTCGTACTTAGCCTCTAATTGAGCAATTTCATACCATGTGCCTAAAAACTTTTCAATTTCAAAAAAACGTACTACAACCACTCCCTTTGGTACATTCGAACAGGAGTATATACTTCCAACAGTAAACAAAAGTCCCATTAATAATATTTTTTTCATCAATTTCATAAATAAATCATACCCAACACCAACTCGTAAAAACTCTTCATCTTAGTTATACGCTACGTTTTCTTTATATCGTGTATAACAACCCAATTTAAATATTGTTTACATCTTCAATAATATTTTATGTTAATATTTTCAAATTGATGATTGCTTATGCAAATAACACATATTGATAAGACTCTAAAAAAAAAGACATTACTTATTCAAAGCAAACTCTCATTATCGTTGCCGTAGCTCCATCTGCATAATACGCAGGTTTACTACCTGAAAAGCTAAATCCGTTTTTCTTATAAAATTGAATAGCAGAAAGGTTTGTATCTCTTACTTCTAAGTGCATCCCTTCTTTATGCAAGCTTTTAGCCAATTTGAAAGCATGGTCTAAGAGATGTTGCCCGATTTGCATACCTCGAGCGTGAGGATGTACGGCAATAGAATATAATCTAAGGCTTTTGGCGCGTTTTGAATCTAATAATATAATGTAAGCCAAAATTTCGTTTTTCAATTCGGCAACATAAAAATAATTGTGTGATAACAAATACAAAAATTGGCGTTTGTTAAAAGCATCTACATCAAAACAAAGCCTTTCTATGTGTATAATTTTTTCTATATCTTTTTTATCGGCTTTACGAAACAAAAGCTGGGAATGCATATGGTTTAATATTTATATTCCAAGGCGCGGGAGAAAAAATTTAAAATACGATAATACAATTCATCTCCTAAAATAGCATCTTCCACTTCATGGTCTATACTCGGGTTATCATTCACTTCAATCACTATGGCTTTACCATTGATAAGTTTGATATCCACTCCATACAAACCATTGCCGATACATGATGTTACCTTTAAGGCCGTTTTCAACACATTCTTAGGAACTTGATAAATCGGTATGGTTTCATAAGCACCACATTTAGCCTTTCCATTTCCTGCATGATTGTATATTTGCCAATGACCTTTTGCCATAAAATACTTACAAGCAAAAAGAGGTTCATTATCCAATACCCCTATTCGCCAATCAAAATCCGTTGGAATAAACTCTTGCGCCAACAGTATGGCTGATTTTTGAAACAAATCATGTAAGCTTGCATGCAAGTCTACTTCATTATTGATTTTATTGATATCATGCGAAAAGGAGCCATCGGGTATTTTTAAAATAAAAGGTTGCCCCAAATCTTCCGCTATAGAAGTAAATGTATTTTTATTATTTTTAAACAATAAGCGTGATTTGGGTTGTGGTATTTTTTCTTTTGTTAACAATTCGGCCAGATACACTTTATTTGTACATCGAATAATGGATAAAGGATCGTCAATAACCACCATATCGGCTTGTTTGGCTCGTTGCGCCAAATGATAGGTAATATGATTTAAAGCCGTTGTTGAACGAATAAACAAGGCATCAAATTCCATCAATCGAGTAACATCTTCTTCCGTAATAAGTTCTGCATGAATATTCATTTTTTTTGCAACCTCCAAAAATTTATATAAAGCCTTTTTATCACTGGGAGGTAAAATTTCGTCCGGATTATAAAAAATGGCCAGATTATACCTACACGATTTATGGGTACGAGGGGTTCGCCATATTTTGGTATGAAAGCTATCCAAGGATTCTGCAAAATAATCTTGTTCTTCATCACTCAATTGGTGAAGAGACAGCGCTTCTACACTCTCAATTTGATTGCGCGATTTATTATAAAAACCTACCTTTAATATCGGACAAGGATAATTATCAAAAATATAACGAGCTATTTTTTCCATGCCTTTTTCTTTACATGTTCCAAAATAAATGTTTATATAAAACACCGAATCGCTAATGTTATTTTTTTGCATCCATTGATAACATATTTTATGCAAGGTATTATCCATACGAATACCTGTTCCCGCTTCCAAACGATTAATGGTTTCAACACTGGGAATGATTTTATCCCCACGAGCTTGAGCCAATAAAGAACAATAATAACCTTCGGAATTATAGGTCAAACTGGAACTTAAATTAATAACCAAATTCGAACCATTATTTCTTGAATTATGTTGAAGATAGTCGGATACACTTAATAAACTCTTCGTTTTATAAAACGGATTCCATTCCGACAACTTATCTAATAAAATAATTACATTTTGCATAGCTGAAAAATTGCGCAAAAATACTCATTTTTGTCTATGATTTTACTATATAAAATTATTTTTATCCATTTATGCTTATAAATACATTTGTTTGATTTCATGATATTTAAAAACATATGCCTTGGTTTCATTGTACATAAAAAAAACATCCTCCCATTTCAGGAGGATGCTTTATCAATCATGACGTTCTTATTCTGCTTGTATAGTTTGCTCAAGCTTTTCAACTTCTTTCTTTTGTTTATCAACAGACATTTTCATTAATTTAACCTTCTCTTCTGCCGTGTTGACTTGTTCTCTTTTTTGAGCTGCTTCCGTTTTAGAGATTTCGCCGCTTTTTTCCTGATTTTCAATTTTCTCTTTCGCTTCTTTTATTTTTTTCTCGTTGGTTTTAATTTGTTCTTCTTGTTTTTTGATTTTTTCTTTGGCTTCATCTCTTTTTAATTGAGCAGCTGCCTTAGCATCTGTAGCACGTTGTTGTCCAAAGGCTTTTCCGGAAAGTTCACCTTTATTTTTGCCATAGGCATTTCCCTTAGCCTGATTATCGTTCGCTTTGTCGGCTTTTTGTGCTTGTGATGTATCTACCTTATGCTCTTGCTTTTGATCTTGTTTTTGATTTTTCTGACCTTGTTTATGTTCCATTTTTTCTACCTTAGCTTCTGCTTTGGCTTTTTGTTGTCCTTTCCCTTGTCCTTGGGCAATACCCACGGAATAAGCCATTATGATGGCTACGACTAATGCAAATGATTTTTTCATCTCTTTTAAATATTATTTAATAATTGATCAACTTCTTGTTGCAATGTATCCATTTCCTCTTCGGATGATTGAATGACATTGTCTAAATTTTGATTCGATTCTTCAATGGCTTCAATTTGTTCTTCGGTAACTTCTGTGGTGTCGCTTGAACCTCCGCAAGCATAAAACATCAATCCTAATACAGGGATTATTAACAACTTTTTAATCATTTTGAATAGTGTTTAAATTACAAGCTCCTCTATATTAATTTAATTTTTTATTGTTTATTCAAGATGATTGAGGTGCCATAGCTCATCTTGTTTTTTTGCAAAAGTATATATTTTTTATTTGCACACTTAAAATATTTTATGTGAAAATTTATTTTTTTTACACATTGAATATTAAACAAATTACCATCAGAGAAGACTAGTGTTTGTGTGTTTTTTATAAATGACTCTTATTCTTTTAATGTTTTAATGTTAAAACTAAATAACAACATTTTGATTTGACTCGCAGGAAAATAAAAATTGCTTATTGTGACGAGTCAATAATATTCCATTCATAAATCCCGGCCAAGGATATTCGTGTTTCATTACATCATAATATAAACTAGATAACAGTGCAATGTTCCAATCGTGGGTTACATAGATATCTAAATAATTCTCATTATAATTATGTTTAAAAGCATCTAACATTTTTTGCCGGGCTGTATAAGGATTCATGATTTGTGTTTCCGAATATAAACCTTTAAACCAATTGGCAATAAATTGAAAATTTCCACATTTGTTCACATCTCCTAAAATAGGTTCTGGATCAAACACATAAAAGCCTGTTAAGAGATCATGACAAGTCAGGGAATGTACTTGTCCTTTATAAGATTCTTGAATGCATTCAGCGGTTTCCTTGCATCTTTCCACATGACTGTGATATAATCGTATAGGCTTATTCGTAGGCAAGTTCGTTCCGAAATCGCGTGCCATTTCTTTGCCTTCGGATGTAAGCAACTGATAAAGCGATTGCCTCGCATCGGTAATAATTTCTCGTATAGAATGACGTATTACTATGGCAAAACATTCTTTTGCAAAACTCAATCGAACGATATCTTCTCTTTTCATGTAGTAAAAATATTATTTATTTTGGGTGCAAAAGTAGTTGTTTTTTATATACCGACACAGTAAGTTTATCAAGTCTTTGCATTAGTAGGACTTATAGATTCACAAAAGTATAGTTCAACTCCTTTTCATCTATGTGTAAGAGCAAATAACCCGCTTGTTCATTTCCATCTAACAATGCATCCATCGTAAGGTATGTTGTATTACCGAGTACTTCCACACTTTTTATATGATCATGACCGGTGATAATCATATTTACCTGATATTCATGAAACATATGCATCAAAGTGTGCAATTCTTCCACCAAAAGATTTGTGCTTCCCGTATGCCGTGTTCGAAAAAAGTTTACATGGGTAAACACAACACAATGACGGTATTCTTTTCGTTTGTTTTCCAGTATCCTTTTTAACCATTGCATTTGTTTTTCGCCTAAAGTACCGCTACCACTATCCAAACAGATAAACAAATCGGAAGCAAGAGGTGATTTTACGGTAAAATAATATACGGAAGCTCCGAATCGCGCATAAAATTCCTCCCATCCGTTGAAATACAAATCATGATTTCCTACCGTCAAAAACGATTCTATATCATTTTTATCGGGACGTATGGCCGACAAAGTATTGTAATCTTCCGAACGACCGGTTGTGATATCACCGTTCATGACCACTGCCAATGATTTTTTCTGTAGGACATCCTTAATAAACAAATCATAATTCTCGGTTGACCCAATATGACTATCGGCCATTACCATGATTTTATACGCATCATCAGAAGTAACAATCTTCGGATATCCCTGCCGAGTGTTCCACTCCATGGATTGATCAAAACGCTCGCTTACTTTTTCATAGGACATCAAAGCACTGCGTAAGTCAATCTTTTCACAGGAAGAAAAGACAAGATAGGAAAGGAGGCATATCGTTTTAATTATTGAATTTTGCATACACAACCGCTTCTTATAAAAAAACCGAAAGGATTTACACTTAAATTAAAGGCGCCCGCACTTTTATACCATCCTTCTAAAAACAGTTTAAAAGTCGGAACTATATCATAACTCATTTGTAGGTTAAAAACCGGATTGGTTTCTTGATTGATCATAAAATGATCTATATTCGTAAGACTGAAACCTACATTCCAGCGTTTGTCGGGACGATTTATATAATACGTGACAAGATACATCATATTAAAATATTCAAATATGTTTCGTTTGTGATGAAGTACATTTTCTTCGAAAGCTGTACGGGAAATCCTATACATTTTGAAATAAGTCCCAAGCTTAAACCGAAATCTTTGTAAGCTGTAGGCGGCAAGCACTCCCCAATCCAGTTCATACAATGGCGGAGTAAACGGAATATATAATAAAAATGCTTGCACATCAATAGCTTGTTTAAAAACGACAAACTTATGAGTATAATTAATGAATAAATCCGGAACGGAAATAAGATCTTTCTTGCTAACATTCCATTGATTGCCTATCGAAACAACATATTCATCGCATTGAAAACTTACCATGGCTGCAGTTTTAAAAAAAGGCGATGCAACGGAATTATATCGTCCAATATCTTCATAAAGTTCAATCTGAAATTGAGATTTTACACTTTTTGACATACAAATCAATAATAAAATAAGCATTATTAGTATGATTCGTACGGATAGAAACATTCGATGATACGGAATTAGTAATTGTCGGGACAAAAATATACAAATAGACGATATAAATCACGATTTTATAATAAAATATGTGATTTATATCAACAATCCACATTCCAAGAATAATTCTCCGTAGGCTTTACTCTTTTCTATCAAGGATTTGGAAATAAACACGCGAAGACAAAGGGATACAATATAAACGCATAATTTTTCCTTTATAGGCAAATTCCGGCCAAGATTCCAACTTGGGCTCTTACAGGCATTGATTCTTATTCCTTCACTATTTCTTTCCTGTAGACTATCCTCTTATTAGGCATATCATAAATTTCGGTGATGGGACCTTGTTCACTGTAACCGTTTTCTTTTACAAAAGTATTAATAGCCGGATATACTTTCATTATGCCTAAGAAAACCGACATTTTCCCTTTGAAAGGAAATTGAGCTACAATATAATCTCCTTGAGCCAAGGTTTTAATGTTATATTTGGCTTCTAACATCGTCACCTTATTTGAATCTTTCGCTTCCAAAAGACAACCTACATCGGATCGCAAATCCGCCACATCAGTAGTTTGAGGATTGTTATAATACATTCCACATCCTTTGAAAGTTTCCAATTTGTAATTATCAAGCAGATCGTAATAAATCTTATCCATCACAAGCGCACTTTGCGAATAATCGCCTTTTAATTCTTCATACACAAAAACTTCACCTCCGGTTTGGACTACACTACATTCAACTTTCTTAAATCCGCCAAAGAAGGCATAAGCTATCACAAGGATAATCACCAAGACAAGAATAATACCTAAAATCACTTTTAATGCTTTCATTTTAACTCACTTTAAATTAATTATTAATTATTTAAAAAAAAAGTTGCTTGTTTCATTAAAAAACAAACAACTTTATATATGTATTCATCGAAATATTATTTTAATTCATGAACTACTAAGCCTGAGCGTAATTTAGGCTCAAACCACGTTGTTTTAGGAGGCATAATATTACCGGTATCGGCAATAGTGATTAATTGATTCATGGAAACAGGATACAAGGCAAATGCAGCCACCATCTCACCGGAATCCACCCGACGTTTCAACTCTCCTAATCCACGTATTCCTCCTACAAAATCAATTTGTTTTGATGTACGAAGATCTTTTATATCCAAAATTTGATCCAATACTAAATTGGATAATATGGTAACATCCAAAACACCGATGGGATCTTGATCATTATAAGTTCCCGGTTTGGCCGTCAAGCGATACCATTTACCATCTATATACATACTAAATTCATGTAATTTAGCCGGTTTATAGATTTCTGCTCCCATTTCTTCTAGGGTAAACGATTGTTGAAGTTTTGCCATAAATTGCTCTTTCGACAAACCATTCAAATTTTTGATAACGCGGTTATAATCAATTATTTTCAATTGGTTATCGGGGAATATAACCGTCATAAAATAATTATATTCTTCATTTCCGGTATGATTCGGATTCTTGGATTTTTGTTCTTGACCCACCAAAGCAGCGGCAGCCGTGCGATGATGTCCATCGGCAACATATAAATAAGGTATGTCGTTTTTAAAGAGTTCAACTATTCGGTTGATAGTCGCTTTATCGTCGATTATCCAAAAGGTATGACCAAAACCTTCGTCAGCCACAAAATCATATTCCGGTTTTTGGTTTTTAACAATATGACTAACAATAGTATCAATTTCTTTATGTGCCGGATAGGTAAAAAACACAGGTTCCACGTTGGCATTGGTAATGCGAACATGTATCATACGATCCTCTTCCTTATCTTTGCGTGTAAGCTCATGTTTTTTAATCAACCCTCTGGTGTAATCGTCTGTATGAGAACAAGCTACAATACCGTACTGCGTACGACCGTCCATGGTTTGTGCATAGATATATAATTTTTCTTCTTTGTCTTGCACCAACCATCCTTTGGTTTTAAACATAGTGTAATTTTCTACCACTTTATCATAAACTTCTTTGCTATGCTCGTCAGTTCCTTCGGGAAGATCAATTTCCGCTTTTGTAATGTGTAACAAAGAATAAGGATTGTTAGCCGCCTCTATGCGTGCCTCGGCCGAATTCAATACATCATAGGGTCGGGATGCTAATTGTTTTACTATGTCTTTGGGAGGACGTAATCCTTTAAAAGCTTTTATGATTGCCATATTATATAAGTTTATATTTTAATGATTATAATTATTTAAAAATCGCTTTAATTTCGCCTGCAAAAGTACTAAAATATGAATTATAAAATATGAATTATGAAAATTGTTTTACTCCTTATGACAAGGTAAATTTCTTTCCTACTCCGCCAACTTTCGCAAAGCGGTAAGATTTTTAATTTTTACCATTTTATTTTCAATTTCAAGGATATTTTCTTGTTGCATTTCCAGCAGTGTACGACTGAGAGAAGGACGTGCCACCCCGAATAAATTGGCCAAACGTTGATGCGACCACATCTTTATTTCGTTATTTCCCGATTTATCCCTTTGTTGTAAAATAAAATCGGCTATCTTGCCTTTCAAACTTAATTTATACAAAGCTAATTTCTTCGTTAAAAAATAGGCTTGATCAGAAATAATTTCCAAAAAATTAAATAATATTTGTTTGTTTTTCTGAAGTATACGGAGAAACTCATCACGAGGTATAAGAATCACCTCACAGGCTTCAACCGCATACACACTCACCGGATAGCGATTATCTTTTATATATAAAATGGCCGGAGCCAGTACACGGGGAGCCTGCAACTCTTCCACAACAATTACTTTTCCGGCATAATTTATTTTTTCTCCTATCGCCCTACCTTGATATAATAATATCATATTTATACATCTATCATTTTGAAAAACAATGATTGAGTCTTTACTATACGATTTCTTAACATAATGCGTTTGCTTTAATAATCCCCGCAATTCTTCCATGGAAATCCCTTTAAACAAACGACTTGCCACTATGTGTTCTTCCATCTTAATTTATTTATTGATTTTGTAACGTATGTTACAAAAAACATGCCTTATATGTTTTACATTTGCATAAAAAATCATTACGTAATTTTCAATTAAAATTAAAAAAAATGAATGCAATGTTTTGTTCTCAATGTCAAGAAACCGCTCAAAACACCGGATGTGTGGTCAGAGGTGTATGCGGTAAAAGTCCTGAAGTTGCCAACTATCAAGATTTATTAATCTATGTCATGAAAGGTTTGGCAAAAGTGAATCAATGTCTACGTTCCTGTGGTAAAGGTTCCGATCAAGTAGACCTGTTTATTATGAACGGCTTGTTTATGACCATCACCAATGCCAATTTCGACAAAAAACGTTTTAGCCAAGAAATTAAAGCCGGTTTAGCCCTTCGCGATGCCTTGAAAAAAGAAGCCGTTAACTGTAAAACAAGTTGCGACTTTTTAAGCCACGATGCTATGACCTGGACAGCATCGACCGAAGAGGAAATGGAAGCCAAAGCCAAATCTGTCGGTATTCTTTCCACTCCCGATGAAGACATCCGTGCCCTGCGTCAATTGCTGGTATTAGGTATTAAAGGGATGGCTGCTTATACTGAGCATGCCTACAATTTAAAACATGTCGATAAAGACATTTTTGACTTTATGCAAATGGCATTAGCCAGCACACTTTCTCCCAATCAATCCAAAGACGAATTGCTTGGTTTGGTTATGAAATGCGGTGAATATGGAGTAAAAACCATGGCCTTATTAGACAAAGCCAACACTTCTACTTACGGCAATCCCGAAATCACCAAAGTAAATATAGGTGTTAAAAATCGTCCGGCCATTTTAATTAGCGGTCATGATTTAAAAGATTTGGATGAATTATTGGCACAGGCCGAACCCGAGGGAGTAGATGTGTATACCCACTCCGAAATGTTACCGGCACACTATTATCCGTATTTCAAAAAATACAAGAATTTGGCAGGCAACTATGGCAATGCATGGCATCGTCAAACCAAAGAATTCGAAACCTTTAACGGACCTATTTTATTCACCACCAACTGTATCGTACCCCCACGCCCCGATAGTACTTACAGTGATAGAATCTATACCACCGGAAGCACCGGATTTGACGGATTCCCTCACATCGCCGACCGCCTGAACGATAAACCTAAAGACTTTTCACAAATCATTGCCCATGCCAAACGTTGCAAAGCACCCGAAGCCATCGAAAACGGTGAAATCATAGGCGGATTTGCTCATAACCAAGTCATCGCCTTAGCCGACAAAGTGGTTGAAGCCGTAAAAAGCGGTGCCATCCGTAAATTTGTCGTCATGGCCGGTTGCGACGGACGCATGAAAAGTCGTGAATACTATGCCGAATTTGCACAAAACCTTCCGAAAGACACCATTATCCTGACAGCCGGTTGTGCGAAATACCGTTACAACAAATTACAATTAGGCGATATAGGCGGTATTCCCAGAGTACTCGATGCCGGTCAATGCAACGACAGTTATTCCTTGGCCGTTATTGCTCTGAAACTAAAAGAAGTGTTTGGCTTGGACGACGTAAATAAACTGCCCATAGTGTATAACATCGCCTGGTACGAACAAAAAGCCGTACTCGTATTGTTGGCACTGCTCAGCCTCGGTGTTAAAAACATTCACCTCGGACCAACCCTTCCCGGTTTCCTTTCCCCCAATGTAGCTAAAATTTTGGTTGAAAGCTTCGGAATCGGAAGCATTTCAACCGTCGACGAAGACCTTAAAAGTATGATAGGTTAAACACTACATATACTTAATTAATTGAAGAGGGTGTTATCAAACATCCTCTTTTTTTTACAAAGATTTCACAACTTCGCTGCTAATTTTTAAACAGTCGATTTTATATATCGTGTAGCTCCGTAGGAGTGGCATCTTTGTAGCATCATAAAAAATATTATAGGGGATCACACATTTATATTTAAAAAATATATATCTTTGCAATCCAAAAAAAATATATTTATAATAATAATTAATTAAAACATTATCAGAGATATGGTAAATCATTACGAAACCGTTTTCATTATGACTCCCGTTTTGTCTGAAGAACAGATGAAGGAAACGGTAAGCAAATTTGAAAAAATTTTGCTCGACAATCAATGTAAAATTGTTCACCAAGAAAATTGGGGCATGCGTAAACTAGCTTATCCTATCGACAAAAAATCATCCGGTTTTTATCATTTATTTGAATTTAAAGCCGAAGGTTCTTTTGTAAAAGAATGGGAAGTCCAATTCAAACGCGATGAGAAAATATTACGTTTTTTAACGGTAGCCCTCGACAAACACGGCATTCAATTCAATAAAAAAAGACGTGAAAACAAGAAAAAAGCTACGGAATCCGCAACAATAACAAATAACGAATAAAACATAACGCTATGGCACAATCAAATACAGATATTAAATATTTAACACCCATTGCGGTTGATGTTAAAAAGAAGAAATTTTGTCGTTTCAAAAAACACGGCATTAAATATATTGATTACAAAGACGCTCAATATTTAATCCGTTTCATCAACGACCAAGGTAAAATACTACCCCGCCGTTTAACCGGTACCTCTTTGAAATACCAAAAAAAGGTGGCACAAGCTATTAAAAGAGCTCGTCACATTGCCATTTTACCTTATGTTGCCGATAACTTAAAAGAAAAATAGGAGAACTTACCATGGAAATTATTTTAAAAGAAGATATAGTTAACCTGGGATTTACCAATGACATCGTAACCGTTAAAAACGGATACGCTCGTAATTATTTATTCCCTAAAAAATTAGCCATCCCCGCCACCGAATCTAACAAAAAAATATTGGCTGAAACCATCAAACAACGTAGCCGTAAGTTAGAAAAAATGCGCACCGACGCCCTTAGTATAGGCGAACGACTTGATAATATAACTGTTAACATGAGCGTTAAAGCTACCGACGAAGGCAAAATCTACGGTTCCGTTACCAACATCAATGTGGCCGAAGCACTCAAAGCACAACACGATATTGACATCGACCGTAAAAAAATCCAAATCCAAGGCGATCACATCAAGGAATTAGGACAATACAAAGCTACCGTTGCCTTACACAAAGATGTTAAAGTTGAATTCAACATCAACGTAATAAACGAAGCATAATACATATATCTATTTAAGAAAACCTTACAAAGATGCCTTCGCAGGTATCTTTTTTTATTATTTGGATGTGCTCCTTCGGGTCGGATTTTTCGGCACATGGTATACGTTTTGTATGTTATCGTAGAGACGTTGCATGCAACGTCTCTACGATATATAATGTTTATTTTCATTGTTTTACGAAATATTTTTCCATTAATCGTTTTGTATTAAAAAAAATTATATATTTGCTCTGATTTAAAATGGATGGAATATGAAAAAAAACACTACTTTCTCCTTCATTTTGAACAAACTCATTTATAAATAATTAAAAAATTAAACCATGGAATTCAAAATTCGTAAATACACCGAAGTGGGAGGAAAAGGCGGGGAAAAAGTAAAATATTGCACAACCATAAACCACAAAGGAACCAAAACCATTAAAGATTATGCCATGTGGGCCGAAAAACGATCCACATTAACTGAAAGCGATATTTATGCTGACTTCTATAATATGATTGCTTACATTGAAACATTTTGTGAGCAAGGATATAAAATTGATTATGGAGATTTAGGCAAATACTATTCTTCGATGCATAGCAAAACCGTCGACACACCCGAAGAAGTAAATCCCGAAACCATTAAAAATTTGAAAGTAAGATATAAAATGAGTCATCGTATCAAATGCACCTTACGTTCGATTCACTTCAAAAAAGCCACGAAAATTATTATTGAATAAATATGAATCAAAAATCAATAAATCATATATTGTCGATCATCCAATCAATAATTCTTTATCATTTGCTAACTGATAAAAACGTCAAAATTATTGGCGCCAACTCAGCCTCCGATTGGCGCCCGTTCATACACCATTAGGCGCCTAATGGAACCAATGAAACAGTATCGAATTTTCAATCTTACCTTATACAATTTTAAGCGACATACTATTTGTTTTGTGATAAAACTGTATGCATCATATTCAGACCACAATTTTCATGTTTTCTTTTATGCTACAAATATTTTTAGTACTTTTGTTCAAATTTTTAAAGCACAAGAGAAATATATCAAATGGTTTATCTAAAAAAGAGCCTCTGGATTGTATGTATTGTTTGCTTTTACGTTTTTATGTCAAAAACCGTAAAAGCACAAGACATTCATTTCTCACAATTTTGGATGAATCCCATAGCTATTAATCCGGCCGCTACAGCCTTTTACGATGGTGATTTACGTGCCGGCATTTACAATCGTTCTCAATGGTATACAGTTTCAAAAGCCTATCAAACCAACGGTTTATGGTTCGACATGCCGCTCATCAAACGACCATCGCATCAAGACATCTTTGGCTTTGGCATGAGCTTCGACTTCGACCGTGCCGGCGATTCTAAATATACCAGCATGCAATCCAACCTATTCTTGTCTTATTCACGAGCCTTGAACCGCAAAAACAACCACTTTATCTCTATAGGCATTTCAGGGGGCATGGCCCAACGTACCATAAATTATGCCGCATTATCTTTCGACGAACAATTTCAAAACGACATCTATAATCAAAATATTCCGATTACAGAAAACTTACATACAAGTAAATTTATGTTTGCCGATTGTGCCGCAGGCATACAATGGTTTTATCAATCGGGTGAACTGAATTACTATCAAGCCGGATTCAGTATTTTTCACCTCAACCGTCCTAAACAATCTTTATTGAAAGACAACAGTATACGTTTACCTATCAAATATAATTTCACCTTGACTACGAGTATAGCCCTAAACGCCGACATGGGCATCACTCCTTCAATTGCCTATTCCAACCAAGACCCATATCAAGAGTTTTTACTAGGTATGATGTATACCTATTTAATTAGTTTCGACCAATATGGAAATTATAATAAATTTGAAATCGGCTTGGATTATCGATGGAATGATGCCATTTATGTAGTATTAGGTGCCGAAATCAATCGTCTTCGTTTCAATTTTAGCTATGACTTTAATATTTCAAAACTCTTGCCGGCCACTAATGCACAAGGAGGAGTTGAACTGAGTGTGTATTACATCTTAAAAAAGAAAAAGAAATTCAAACCGCAGACGATTCCTTGTCCCATTTTTTAAACGATACACGAATGAAAGGTAGATTGTTTGTAATTTTCAGCTTATTATTCCCATTGTTGTCGAATGCACAACAATCCCATGAGCTATTGCAAGCCGCCACCATAGCCGCCGAAAAAAACGAAATACAAAGTGCCGTGTATTTTTACAGAGCATACATAGAAAACGAACATCCTACAGATCCACGCCTGTTTTTAAATTATGCCCATGCCCTACGTTTGAGTTATTTATACGTAGAAGCTGACAATGCTTACGAAAAAGTCATGTTCCTCGATACCGCATCAGCATTTCCCGAAGCGGTATTTTACAGGGCTATGACTAAAAAAAATCTGGGTAAATATACCCAAGCTTCCGATTTGTTTAAACAGTATATTTCCCTGCAAAACAACGACACCACTCTCTTAGTGAAGCGTGCTTTGCTCGAATTGGAAGCCTGTCGCTTGGCACCGCTTTGGATATCCGACACGCTAACGGTATATATCGAAGCATTAGATACGATCATCAATAGCCCGCATTCCGAATTTAATGCCATACAGTTAAGCGATACCGCTTTGTATTTTTCGGCCTTACGTCCGATTACTTCCAATGCACACACCTATATCATCGATGATTTCTATTTGTCGAAAATATATTCGGCTCGCTTTGGAGTCAATGGATTAGATGACATAAAACCTCTCCACCGACGCATTAACAATCCAAACTACCACAATGCCAATCTTTTTTTCAATAGCGATAAAACAAAATTGTTTTTTAGTCGTACACCGGTTACACATCACATACAGAATAATGCCAGCCTGTGGGTTTCGGAATTAAAAAAAGGGAAATGGCAAAAACCTAAGAAACTGCCCGATCATATCAACGCCCCGGGGAGCAATACCACACAAGCTTGCATCACTCCATTAAACGACAGTTGCGACATCCTCTATTTTGTTTCTAACCGTCCCAAGGGTATGGGAGGACAAGACATATGGTATAGCATAGTGAATAACGGTACTTACGGCGAAGCCATTAATGCCGGAAGCAACATCAATACACCGGGTAACGAAATCACTCCTTTTTATCATAACGAAACCAGAACCTTATATTTCAGCTCTGATTGGCATGCCGGACTGGGAGGCTACGATATTTTTAAAGCCGAAGGTGCCCTCAGTGCATGGAAAAATCCTGTCAATATGGGCTTCCCTATCAACAGTGCAGCAAACGACATCTACTTCACTATCAACGAAGTTGATAATGACGGTTACTTCTCTTCCAACCGTTTCTCCCCCTACAGCCTCACAGAAGCCGGCTGTTGTAACGATATTTTCCTCTATGAATGGCAGGATTTCAAACCAAAGACTCAAATCGACACCTTATGGGCGGCCGACTCTATAGATATACCCTCCTACCTAAACAATATCTTACCCATCAACCTCTATTTTCACAACGACGAACCCGACCCAAAAACCATGGCTACCACTACCGATAAAAACTACAAACAAACCCTCGACGCATATGTTGCCATGAAAGATCTCTATAAAGAAGAATATGCCAAAGGATTGGATGGCGAAGAAAAATTAAAAGCAGAAAACGAGATCGAAGATTTTTTTACCGATTACGTGCAAAAAGGCTATGAACTCCTTGAAGAACTAACTTCCCTGCTCCTACGCGATTTACAGAGAGGAAAGGCGGTAAACATCACTGTCAGTGGGTTTTCCAGTCCACTATTTTCAGAAGAATACAACATCAATCTTTCCTTGCGACGAATCGAAAGCCTGAAAAATTATTTAAAAGCCTATCGCAACGGATTATTTCTTGATTATATGGACAGTACTAAAATAAACAGTCTACACATCCTCAATGCTCCCAAAGGAAAAACCATGGCCAATCCCTATGTAAGCGACAATCCCAACGACAAACGCAACTCTATCTACAGCATGGCTGCCGCTTTGGAACGACGCATACAAGTAGTAGGATATGATGAGGATACGATTTATTCACAAAAAAACCTTCTCCATATTTCCACGCCCGATTCCCTCTTAATTTTTACCCCAACAAAAGGAATCACTAACTATGTTAAATACATAGAAATTAAAAACCTTAGTGCTGACAGTCTACATATTACACAATTTGGCTGGGACACAACATGTCATGTCCCGACAAAAACCTTTGATATAAACATCGAAAAACAAACATTAGCCCCCAATGAGAGTACATTTATCGTAATAAAATTCACTTTCCGTAATTTTATCTACAATCATTCCCTATGTATCCAAATGCAAACCATGACGGCAAACGCACAAAAAACAATCCACCTAAAATATTTGTTAAAACAATAAGGATCATTTATGTAGGGACACGACATGTCGTGTCCCCTCATGAAAACGTGTTTAAAACACAAAGGGTTATATTTACATATGGCAAAAATTGTAACCGATTATTCAAAATAATTCTTTTATTATTTTTGTATCTTTCCTCTATAAATTTAGCGATAAATTTTTATCTGTCTGTGTGTAATTAGCCAATTTTATGTACATTTGCAAATCTTTAATTAAACATTAAACACCATGGGATTGATAAAGAAATTTAGCATACTGGCGATAGTAGCCTTTTTGATTATGCCGGTCAAAGCCGACGAAGGCATGTGGTTGCCTTATTTATTGCAGCAAATGAATGAGAAAGACATGCAGGCTAAAGGCATGAAAATTACAGCCGAAGACATCTACAGTATAAATCAAGGAAGTTTAAAAGATGCCATCGTATTGTTCGGGGGAGGATGTACGGGTGAAATTGTATCCGATCAAGGATTATTGCTCACCAACCACCATTGCGGATACGGCAGCATACAATCTCACAGTAGTTTGGAAAACGATTATCTCACCAACGGATTCTGGGCCATGAAAATGGAAGAAGAACTGCCCACTCCGGGATTGAGCGTTACCATATTAAAATACATGAAAGATGTAAGCGATGAAGTCTTACGTTTTGTCAGCTCCGACCATATGACCGAAGTTCAAAGAGAACAAACCATCCAAAAAAGAATACAAAACATCATCAAAGAAGCTACCGCAGGCACGCATTATTCGGCCGTCGTAAAACCTATTTACGGAGGAAATCAATATTTATTAATTGTAAATGAAATCTTTACTGATATCCGTTTAGTGGGAGCCCCTCCTTCCAACATTGGAAAATTCGGCGGAGATACTGACAATTGGATGTGGCCTCGCCATACCGGCGATTTTTCCGTTTTCCGTATCTATATGGGAAAAGACGGGAAACCGGCTCCTTACTCCAAAGATAATATCCCCTATAAACCGAAAAAACACCTGAGCATCTCCTTGAAAGGATATGAAAAAGGAGATTTTACCTTTGTGTTCGGATATCCCGGCACCACTCAACAATTCATCCCTTCCTGGGAAGTGGATATGATACAAAATCATATCAATCCTATTGCCATTGATTTACGCACCCAACGATTGAATATCATTAATCGATATATGAACAGCGACCGCCTGATTCGCATCCAATATTCAGCCAAAGCTGCCGGTATTGCCAACGGGTGGAAAAAATGGATAGGCGAAAACAAAGGTCTTAAACGATTGGATGTTATCAATAAAAAGAAAGCCCTCGAAGCTCAATTTACGGAATGGATAAAGCAAGACGAAAACCGTTATAAACAATACCAAGGTTTATTGCCGGCATTTGAAAATTTCTATGCTTCTTATACGCCTATTTACACTCAAGCTCGTTTCTTTTTGGAAAGTGTAGTCAACATTGAACTGCTTTCATTTGCTATGAATTTCACCTCCTTAATCAACGAATGCAAGCAAAATCCGAACATGAACCAAGAGGCATTAGATAAACTAAAGGAAAGATACACCAAGACAAGCAAGGGTTTTTATAAAAACTACAACCCGTCCTTAGACAAAGAAATATTTGTCCTGTTAATGCAAGCATACTATAACCAGGTAGATAAAACCGAACTGCCGGATGAATTCAAGCAATGGATGAAAAAATACAAAGGAGATATCCATAAAATGGCCGAAGATGTGTACAAACGTTCCCTTTTCGCCCATCAAGATAAATTAAACAATTTTCTTAGCGGACTTAAGCCATCGCAATACAAAACTTTAGAAAACGACATTGCATTTCGTTTAATTTATCCTTTGCGTTCACAATATGCCGACGAAACCTATCCCCGTTTAATCCGTTTACGCGAAAGCATGGACAGTTTGGAAAGAGTATGGATAGCCGCTTTGAGGGAAATGCAGCCTGAAAAGACGTTCTATCCCGATGCCAATATGACCTTGAGAGTAAGCTATGGTAAAGTGGATGGCTACTACCCTTCCGATGCCGTCGAATATCTCCATTACACTACCATGGAAGGAATTATGGAAAAAGAAAATCCGGACATTTATGATTATGTAGTCGAAAACAAACTCAAAGAGCTTTATCAAAAGAAAGACTATGGCATCTATGCCAATACCAAAGGCGAAATGCCGGTTGCATTTATCGCCACCAACCACACCACGGGCGGCAATTCGGGCAGTCCGATACTCAATGCCGAAGGACATTTGTTAGGTCTAAATTTCGACCGTTGCTGGGAAGGCACCATGAGCGACATCCAATACGACCCCGACCAATGCCGTAACATCTCCGTCGATATCCGTTATGTGCTGTTTATCATCGATAAATTTGCCGGTGCCAAACATCTCGTTGAGGAAATGGCGCTGGTAAGGTAGAGT
>Ga0265294_10002198_pt1 | contig 25779 bp, 19 predicted proteins | sample MunlanPumphouse3_FD_192504 | JGI IMG/M metagenome (GOLD analysis project Ga0265294, IMG submission 192504) | Groundwater microbial communities from a municipal landfill in Southern Ontario, Canada - Pumphouse #3 | ecosystem: Environmental > Aquatic > Deep subsurface > Groundwater | place... | reverse complement strand
ACCCTCACTGCCAACATCGTGGGATGCCTGCTCATCGGTTTGTTCTCTGGATGGATTTTATCCCATCAACCGGAAAATCAATCATTTCGTCTGCTGATGATTGTTGGTTTCTGTGGCGGCTATACCACATTCTCAGCCTTTGCCTTTGAGAATATGCGTCTGATGGAGATGAACCAATGGGGCCTTTTTACACTTTATACCTCCGCGAGCATCGTTTTGGGGCTCCTCTCTGTATGGGGAGGCATGAAGCTTGGCCATTTGCTGTAATAAAAAGACGCCGGTAGATCAATCGATTTGCCGGTATCGAACGATTGGATGTTGGGTGCGGTATAGGATTTATAGGCCGGAAAGACATGCACAAAAAGAGAATATGCAATGAATCCCAATGGAACAAGCGCATACCTGTTGCAGGAATGACACTTAGCACGTATCCCCTTTGAAATAGTCTGAAGGAATCGTTCCTGTATATTTTTTAAAATTGCGGAGGGCAGTGCTGCGTGAACGAAAACCGACAAAAAAGAAAGCTTCCTGATAGTTGGAAGATTGTCCCGACTCAATATGCCGCAAAAAATCATCGATGCGCAACTTATTTATGTAATTGATATAATTCTCATATCCGGAATCATGCATCGCCTGAGCGAGTGTGGTGCGATTGGTATAAAGGTCAGAAGCCAGTCTGGTGAGCGACAGATTGGGATCGCGCCAGGCGCTGTTTTTATGCATATAAGCATCAAGTCTTTTTGTCAGCTCAGATTTCTGAGATTCCAATGAAGCTGTTTCCAAAACAGAAGATATTTCTTCCTGCGAGGCCTCCACATCTGTTTGCTTATTTTTAACTTTTTTCACCAACAGCCTATCAAACAACTCCATATAAACGATGTAAAGACTACATCCTACACTCACATAATAGTAAAGTATGTGAAGCAAGGGCTCTTTAAATATGAGTACTAGCACGAATGCGATAATGTTGATGTAGAATGCGGTGGCATATTTTTTCAACCAGACACTGTCTGTATTGTTGTGATGCTTCACATAGTAGATAAAGATAACAAATAGTCCCGGTGTCAGCAGGAACAAGCAGAGAAGCAGTCGAAACCAGACCTCAAATTTTTCCGCCTGTGCAAACATCTCCGGAATCGAAGAGTAGGGAGTATATTGCACGCCTGCATAAATTGTATAAATATAGACGAATAGAAGAATGAGCCAAAAGGCATAGAGCTTTACGATGCGAGAAAAATTAAGCCAACCGGGCAAAATAACCTCAATGGGATACATGATATAGGAAATCACCATAAAATTTGCGATCAGGAGCGGTTTTGCAGAAACCGCGAACTCCGGCTCATAACCATTGGTCAGTGCAATAAAGCGGGGAATATAATTCAACACCGAAAAGAAGACGATAATGGCAAGGATAACACGTGAACGTTCTCCTGATTTACGGCGCGCGAACAGCAATATAGAGGAAAGCAAGCACACCAGTGCTCCGGCAAAGATCGTAGATATATACAAATGTTCCATATTTTACTGAATGGGATCAGTCCTTTTTATTTTCAAGTGCAAAAATAATTTTTATTTCTTTAATGGCTACGGAATGATTGGGGTTATTCCGATTTTAACCGGAAGAAAGAGGGAAACCACGTGCTACGGACAGATGAAATGGGAGGAGATGTGTCAGTGTATAAAATCTACAATAGGTAAAATATGTAAATATGACCCCCCCTTTATTGTAAAAATGACACACTTTCAATTCTGTTTTTCCGTAGATTTGCAGAAGCTGTTCATTTTCCCGGAGCGGATTATCCTGTTTAATAGCTGTGAAGTGGACAAATACAAACACATAAACGATCAATAATAATTTGTATGATGAAAAAAAAGTACTTTCTGATTCTGCTGTTGGTCTCGCCTTTGTTTTTTATATCGTGTAATGGAAATGACGATCCTGATTTGGCAAACCCGTTCGACCACTCTTCCGAGAGTCTCGATGAGGAACGGGACAAGATTGTCGTGATCAGCGATTTGCATCTTGGAAATGATCTCACCTACTCCGAGAATGTGAAACACCTGCCGCGACTGGAGCAGTTCCTGAAAGAAGTACGCGACTCGAAGACAATCAAGGAGCTTGTCATTGCAGGTGACATGCTCGATGAGTGGTATATCCCCACACGGGTTGACACGTACGGTGGCGGTACGCAGGCCGATTTTGTAAAGAAATCCGTTGCGGCCAACAAGGGAGTCTTCGATCTATTGAACGCCATCATCGAGGAGGGCAAGGTGAAAGTCACCTACGTTCCGGGTAATCATGATATGGGTTTCTTGCCGGAGCACATCGACATGGCCATGCCGGGAGTGAACCAGGCCCGAGATGAAGGAGAGAAATATCCCGTGGGCACTTATTATCCGGATGGTTTTCCGCAGATAGCCATCGAGCATGGTCACCGGTACGATTTCTTCAATGCGATCGCACCCGAAGCCAACGAGAGCGAAGCACCCGGAGCCATCACGCCTCCCGGTTATTTCTTTGCCCGTATAGCCGCCAATTCGTTTACGAATCCCACCACAGAGGAAGCGGCTACGAAAGTGCCAGCCGTAATACTCATCGATTCCACGAATGCGGAGCAATACAGCAAGAATGTTTACTATTCACTCTGGAAGAGAGTGTTGGAGGAAACGATTTATGTGAACGACAGTTTCAGCGAGCCTATCATCACAACCAAGGTAGGAAAATTTACAAAGAATTACGCGGTCAATGATATACTTCCCCAAAACAGTCCCACGGACGGCAGCATCCAGATGAAGCTCTACAATGGTTTATTTACACAGGCCAATTGGAATGCGCGCCAGGAGTATAACAATGTTGCGGTATTGAACGAGATCAATGAATCCATTGTGGGCAGTCTGAATACATCATTCCTGGATGACCAGGGGGAAACGCAATATTTCAAGAATCCCGATTCCAATGTTCGTCTGGTTGTTTTTGGGCATACCCACGTACCGATGATAAAAGCTTCTACCAATCTGAAAAAAGAATCTTGTCTGTATGTGAATTCAGGCACCTGGGAAGATAAAAAAACACGCGACAAGAACGCCGCAATCGACCAGGACGCCCTCAAGATGGACTTCGTGGTGATCGATCCTCTGGGGTCGGAAAAGAAGTCGCTGTTGGTGAAGTTGTGTCAGTATAAATATGGAGAACATACGCTGAAGGATATCGATATGATTGAATTATGAGATAGCAATTCCAGGGGTAGAAGAGATCGAAATCTCAAACGAGCAATATTATGGCAAGCATCGGAGATACCCCTGAAAATTGACCGTGCCAGGCAACTGCAAAACGTTGATGTAACCTTAGTATTCAATTTCCCAACCGATCTCAACATTGGCTACTACTTGAATTTCATCATGTACCTTACGGTCAAACAATATGCCCGTAAGGTACATCAAGGATTGATTGTGCACAGCAATGATAGAAAAGCAAATAACCTATCGTTGCTTTCATCAAAGGACGATAGAAAGATATTGCCTTAAAAGCCCCTTGATAGCGACTATTACAACATAAAGGAACTAAGACTAAAACTATACTATTTTCTAATTTTAAAAACAAACACAATGAATTTGGCAAATAAAATACAAGATGAAGAATGCAAAGTAGAGTACCAACCACCGATGTTTGAAGTGATCGAAATTACCATCGAGCAGAACATACTGGCCGGCAGTGGTGATGTCACTGATTCCAATGCCCTTGATTTCTATGGGGAAGATTACTAGTATTTATTCTCCTCGGAGTAACAAAAAAAGCATGAAGAAAATTAATCTACTGTTGGCCATTTTATTCACAACGTTGTTGACAGGATGCACGAAAGATGAATCTGTTATCAACGACGAGGTGGAAAACGAAACAAATAAAGGTACACAAATGCAACTGACCGTTGCGATACCAGAAAATGAGAACCCCAGATCGTCTACGCGCGTTTCACTAAATTCTGGAGATCCTGAGACTCCCTTGAATGTCGAACTTACCTGGAAGGTCGGTGACAAGATTTACTTGATCTTTTCCGAGGGTGGAATACCCAAAGGCAAGCAGACAGTGGAGTTAAAATCGGAGAATATTACCAATGATTCTAAGAAAGCAAACTTTTCATTTACTGTCCCTGCAGGAATTGGTGAACCCTTTGATCTCTACGGCGTGCATGGCGGCGGTGGATTCGTAGATGAGAGCAGTTACACCTTAAAACTCCCCACTGCGGAACAATCCACCGGGAGGAGTTTAGCCGAGCTAAGTAACAACAATGCGGTGATGCTCAAGTTTGCGCAAACCGGTATTTCAAAAGCAAGTCCAAGTGTTTCGGTCAGTTTTGCACACATAGGCTCACTTTTCAGGATTTTACTCAAATCTGATGGTTTCGATTTAATCAACATAACCAAAGCCGAACTAAACTCGACATCATACATACCGGTCCATCAAAACTTAGGCTCAGCGACTTATAATCCGGTTACCGATATCATTTTGGGTACCACTACTAAAATAACTTTAGCTTTCAACAATAATAACACTCCTCCCTTAGTCATCCCCGACAACTCCCTCACCTCAACCAAACCTTTTGAATTTTGGGGCTGGTTTATTCCCGAAAAAAATAAAAATTGGCCTTGGCTGGGTCTTAATGTAACCTATGCAACTGGTGGAAATGAGATGGCAACGCGCAATTTCAAAGAAGCTCGTACGACACCCCTCGCAGCGGGCAAAGCGTATCATTTCTATGCAACTCACATGAAGGCGGAAGGTCTAAGTACTACTACTTCGGATGATACTTTTTTGAAATTTACCAACAGAGCAGGGACGCCCGATGAGAACACATTTACTGACACCCGCGACAACAATGTATACAAAATCGTGCTTATAGGCGATCAGTTTTGGATGAAGGAGAATTTGAAATATCTGCCTAATGATAAAATTAACTATCCCTTTGATATTTCAATAGATAACCCAAGTCGGATTGTAAATGAGTCTTCAAAATTTTATTATGTTTATAATCATAATTCAGATGATAAGGCAATTGCAAAAAATTCTGACAATTATAAAAATTACGGTGTGCTCTATAACTGGCTTGCGTCTCAAGACCAATACGTATGCCCCCCGGGCTGGAGACTCCCAAATAACACTGATTGGAGCAAACTTTCCACATATCTTGGAGGCCAAGATGTGGCAGGCGGCAAACTGAAATTGCCAATTATATATAAAACCAATACTGGTGCAACCAATACCAGCGACTTTACTGCGCTTTTGGGAGGCAGGCTCAATGCTGTACCGGCATCAGATTCGCCCAAAGGTTACAATGCGGTTTTCGATGATTTAACTGAAAAAGGCTACTGGTGGAGTAATTCTGGTTATTACGAAGCATGGAGCCTGAATGACGATGATGCTGCGCTGCATCGTATAGAAACTACTGACAGGGAAATGGGATATTCCGTCCGTTGCGTGAGAGATTAAGTATTAAGTGGATGCCAGTAACCACTAAAAAAAACGGGGCGTATCTGAAAAGCCTTACGAGTAGGAAAAAAAATAAAAAAACAATTTTTTATGAAAAAGACTGTACTAAGTTTTGCATTTGCGATTGTTATCTCTTTGTTAATGACTTCTTGTTACACCATGACGTATTCTGTAGGCGGTGGTGCTAAGACAGGCATTGAAGTGAAAGAGAAAAACCATTATTTAATTTATGGTTTGGCTCCAATTAAAACCTCTGACCCAACGAAGATGGCTAGTGGTGCGAAAGATTATACCGTTACCATACAACATTCATTTGTTGATGGTCTTTTGAATGCATTGACATGTGGTATTTACACGCCAACCACAACGACTGTAAAGAAGTAATTCCTGAGAACAGATTTCAGCAGTAAATACAGAAAAAAGCTATCTCAAAACAATTTTTGAGATAGCTTTTTTGTTTCAGGAAATAGCTCCTTGCACAGATAATAGAAGGATAATAGAAGGATAATAGAAGGGTACTGGGTCGTTATCTCCTTATTGATAAATAAGCGAAATATAAGGAATATATAAGGGAAACAGGGAGTACCGAACAAGGTAGCAACAAGGTAGCAAAAAAGGCCGTCTCATTGAACCGACCCCCAAAAGTATTTTGTCTAACTTTTAGGGGTCACTACAATTTTGAGACAGCCTATTTTTTGTAGAAAGAAGGCTTTATAACCTTTTTCTTATAACTTTTTGATTCGGATATTTTTGAACATAACCTTCGATCCATGTCCGAGAAATCCAATGTGCCCGGTTTCGTTGAGCAGTCCGGGATGTTCTCGTTTATCGATGGTGCCGTTTTTTGAAGCCTCACGGATGTTTCCATCGAGGATGGTTGTTCCGTTGAGAATTACTTTTATGTGGTCGCCGTCTGCCACTACCTCCTGGTAGTTCCATTCTCCCACAGGCTTCTGATACCCTCTTTTAGCAGGAATCACACCGTATACCGATCCATGATACTGGTAAATTTGTAATTTCTCATACACAGGTGCATCGTTATCCAGTATCTGGAGCTCCATGCCCTGGTAGGCAGCGTCACCCTCGAGGGGTGTACGGATGCCGAGTCCGTTGTTGGCCCCCGGTGTGAGCATAAACTCGAAACGCAGTACAAAGTTATCGAACTGATCTTTGGTATAAAGGTTGCCGCCCGAGCCCTCGCTGGGGTGTAACACAATTTTTCCGCTTTCTACGGCATAATCTTTTTTATTGCCGGTCCATTGGTCGAGGTTGGTGCCATCGAACAAGATTTGAAAGCCTCCTTTCTCTTCTTCTGCGGACAACTGAAATGGCTCGGGACGCGGAATCTCCCGGATGTGGATATCCCTGTAGGCCACTTTGCTGCCGTGTGCCTGCAGCTCAATTTGTTCCATCGGGAAGATGGGCTGACTCCTATCCCAATAGTTCTCCAGAATCACATTGTCGGTGACCAGTTCACCATTCAGCCACACCGATACCCTTTCGCCTACCATCACGATACGGAAACTGTTCCATTCTCCCACCTTCTGGTCGGCCACTTTCAATGGTTTGCTCGGATTTTGCTGGTTGTTATAGAGTCCTCCCGATCCTACCTGTGCACCTACATTCACCCGGGCAGTATCCCATATCTGTATCTGGGGCGTTCCACGGAGATAGATCCCCGCATCGGGCTCCGGACCGGTATAGAGTTTCCAGTCGACCAGCATCTCGAAGTCGCCATATGGTTTATCGGTGCAAAGGTTATTCCCTTTTCCGGTGAACAGCAACTCTCCGTTATCCACAATCCAGCTTTCCTTCGCTTCCTTGTCTGCTTTTTTCTGTGCTGCAGCCAGTTCTTTCGGGCTCATCTTTGCTCTTGTAACGGGATTTTCCACCAATCCTTTCCAACCATCCAGATTCTTTCCGTTGAAAAGAGGAACAAATCCGCCGTCCCCCGGATTTTCTGTCAGATATTTGTTGATGGACTGTCGCTGGTAATCGGCGTCGGGATTGCTGAGAGTCTTACTTACCTTGTTCAGGATAGCAGTCGTTTCCACACCTGCAAAGGCGGGATTGTTGATAGCAATATTCATGGCTGCCTGTGCAGCAGCTTCTTTTAATGCCGACTCTTCCATGAAGGGCGCCACAAAAAGCAATGCCTGATACTGACCTGTGTTCCCCAACAGTTTCAGGATCTCGTTCTTTTGTTTGTCGTTTTGAGCAAACTGCATCGTTTCACGCAGGTAGAGATATTTGACTGCATCTGTTACTTCCGATTTTCTAATGGTTGAAATTAATGCGTCCGTCACTTTCACCAGCTCCTGACTGTTATTGCTCTGTCGTGCAATATCGAGAAGGGGATAAATGAGGTGAAATGATTTCCATGCGGTGAGGGCGTTGAATGCCGACTCTTTTTCAGTCCCTGTAGAAGAAATGTATGCTTTGGTGATGAGATCGATGGATTCCTTTGACCCGTTGTTGGCCAGTGCGGGGTAGTATACGTGTTTACGGGATGAGGTTTTCATCTTTCCGCTGACCAGCCTGAGTTGTTGTTCTGCCGGAAGGTAATTCAGTGCCGCATTTACAGCTTCTTGAATAGCCGGAACATAAGCAAGGTCGGACTGCTCCAGCAGGGTGAACAGATCCGGCAGATTCTTGTCTGTCACGATGTCTTTCAATGTGGCGGCAGCAACCGATTTCACAGCTGCATTGTCGCCCGACATCTGTTTGTAGACAAGATCATACTGATTTTCCATTTTCCGTTTGGAAATGAGATCCAGAATAGCCTTTTTTCCTGCTTCTCCGCAGTCATTAAAAACAGCGGCAATTGTGGAGGAGATATCTCCCTTGAAAGTAGATAATCCCTCTTTTGCCAGGTTGATGTCATCTTCGTTGTCACTTTTCAACAGACCTGCCAATGCGACCAGCGATTTGTCTCCGGCTATTCTTGCCAGCGATCTTGCAGCTGCCTGTTGTACCATCTTGTCGGCGGAATTGATATGGTTTGCAATCAGCAGATCGGAACCCTCCACCTGATGTTTTGCCAGCCAATAGATGAGTGCTGTTTGTACCTGAGATTGTTTCGTGGAGGAAAGTGTTTTTTGAATCAGCGTGACCGACTTGATGTCTTTTTCAAAAGGATAGGCATTCAGTACACTGGAAAGATAGGAAATATTTCCATCCGCCAGGGCACCTTTTAACAAAGCATCCTTCTTCGTGTCAGGCTGTGTCAGAAGCAATCGGGTAGCAGCAACTTTCAAATCCTGTTTGTCCTGTTTCGACGCTACGGACAATAATTTTTTTGCCTCTTTTTGTACCATCTTCGCATCAGAAGCATTCAACCGTGAAAGCAAGGAGATATAAGCTGCAGTTGCGTTGTTCTTGACATATACGTAATTTATCTCTTCTGCCTCATTGCGCAATGTTTTGAGCGATTCTTTCGTGCCAATCTGTCCCAGGGCATTCAGGAGTACTTTCTGTAATTTCTCCGAGTTGCTTTTCTCGAGAAGATTTAACAGTTCGGGTTCGGCTGCAACGTAATGGGTTTGTCCAATGGCATTCGCCAGATTCAATATGATAGGCTCTGAATTGGTCGTTTTGAGGGCTTCCAACAGGGCAGCGTCTGCTTTTTCTGTGCCGATGCTCACCAAAGCCAGTGAAGCAGGTGAGGAGAGTTGTTCATCGGTAAGCAAACCGGATAAAACATCCACATTGTCGTCCGAGCCAATGGTTCTGAGCTGACGGATCACAAATGCTTTCACCTCTTTGTCGAGCTGCTGGTTCAGTGCTTTTTCAAAAGCATTGGCGGTCACGTTGCGTTTCACAGCGTCGTTAGCCACAGAGTGGGTCCATCCGCTGATGGCATAATCCACGGTTTCATTGCTCTTATTCCCCGGAGGATTCATTCTGCCGATCAGGTCGAGCAGTCCCTCCTCACCGGTAGATACCAGGTCGGCGATGATTTGGTCGTATTTTTGTTGCGTATCGGCCGGCAATTGTGCCAGAGCATCGGCCACGATGGTGGCTTTGGTTCTTCCGGCCGGCATTTGTGCCTGCACACTACCTGCAAGCAGGAGGAAAAGGCAGATGGCTATAAGTTGTATATGTTTCATTTTATATGCAATTGTTATACAATTGTTAATTGTTATTCAGTGGGTTATTCAAATTCGCTTTGTAAATTTAGATGTTTGCTACGTCCGGCAAATTCAAACAAGTTTATTTGCACTCACTGGTCGCAAACATGGGGTCGTTATTTAAATTGTCCAGGGTGCACGGGTGGGTTGATCCAGCAGGCGGTTGGCTTCATCGTCGTGCAGGAATACCTCTTTTGCGGGATCGAATTCGAGGGTTCTGTTGAGTTGAAGTGCTGCAGCGCCCATGTTGACGATAGTGGCCGACCGGTGTCCGTTCATTTCATTTAGTGCGAATTTTTGTCTGTTGCGCACCGATGCGATAAAGTTGGTATTTTGTTCCTGTGGCTCGGGGAAATTGGCCAGTTTCTTTTCCCAATCGGGTATGTCGCAAACAAAATTGCGGTACACATTTCCATTGGGCCCCGCAATATAGGGCGTGTTGGGCTCACCATAGTCGCCACCCCAAAGGATAATCTGACATCCATCTTCGTAGGTATAGGTGATGGAACGCCATGTTCCCACTGCATCGGGATGTTGCTGCGGAGCGTCGACTTCCACCTTCACCGGGCTGGTATCATCTTTACCCAGCATATATTGTACCGGGTCGATATAGTGCTGTCCCATATCACCCAATCCCCCGCCATCGTAATCCCAGTATCCGCGGAAAGTCTGGTGTACGCGATGTGCGTTGTATGGCTTGTAAGGTGCCGGCCCCAACCACATGTCGTAATCCAGCTCTTCGGGAATGGGTTGCGGTTCCAGATGCGTTTTTCCTACCCAGAAAAATTTCCAGTCGAATCCGGTATGCTTGCTGATGGTCACCTTCAGGGGCCATCCCAGCATGCCGCTGTCGATCAGCTTTTTTAGAGGCTTCACCGGCGTACCCAATCCATAGAAGGGGTCTTTAAAGCGGAACCAGGTATTGAGCCGGAATATATTGCCGTGCTGTGCAATGGCCTCGCGAACTCTTTTTCCTTCACCGATGGTACGGGTCATCGGCTTCTCGCACCAGATATCTTTTCCCGCTTTGGCTGCTTCAACCGACATGATGCCGTGCCAGTGAGGCGGAGTAGCGATGTGTACGATATCCACATTCTTGTTCAGGATTAAATCACGAAAATCGTGGTAAAGGTCAATTTTCTCCTTGACCATTGCGGCTGCTTCAGCGAGATGCTTTTTGTCCACGTCGCACATGGCCACCACCCTGGTGTTTTCATAGGGAATATGTCCGCGACCCATTCCGCCCACACCGATAATCCCCTTGGTTAGTTCATCGCTTGGAGCGATCATTCCTTTCCCGAGTACGTTACGAGGAACGATGGTGAGCAGGGTTACTCCACCCATCGTTTTTAAGAATTGTCTTCTACTGGTCATAAATATTTCACTTTGTTGATGTTTGTTTTATCATTATTCTTTGTGAGGCACACCCGCAACAGGAATTGTTTCTCCTATGCTTTCCACGGGTCCCATATCATAGACTTCAGGTCCCAGACGGAGTCCGGAATTCAATATCTCATCCCAGGTGACATCCTTGCCTGTATAGGCAGCAACTCTTCCCATGATTGCCACCAGGCTCGAGTATGCCTGATCTTCTCCGTCGTTGATGGTGTCTCCTGTTCTGATTGCAGTAACCAGATTGATGTGTTCCTGGACGTAAGGATTGGTTACTTTCCATTCCGACTGGTTGTCGTTCTCTTCGGGCGTTGGATACTCCCATATCATATTCCCCTTCAGGTCATACAGCTTTCCGGCAGCATCGGCATAACCATTTGTGCAATTGATCTGTTCTACCTTGCCATTGGAACATCCGTCAATTTGTCTCGCTGCACAGTGCGTCCGCATGCCATTTTCGTAGAGATAATCGATGCTGAAAAAATCGTACTGGTCTCCGGTGACCCTTCTCTGCCTTCCACCCCATCCCGAAGCTTTGACGGGGTATTCTCCAAGATACCAGTTCATCACATCAATCTCGTGAATAAATTGTTCTGTGATGTGATCTCCCGAGAGCCAGCAGAAATTTACCCAGTTCTTGAGCATGTATTCCATATCCGACCATTCCGGCTTTCTGGTGCGAAACCACAAAGCACCCCCGTTTCTGATTATGTGTGCTCCTGTAATATCACCAATTTCCCCATTCAACACCCTACGGCGGGTCTCCATATAGTCTTTTTGAGAACGGCGGATGGTTCCGCTGACGATATTCAGGTTCATTGATTGGGCTCTTTTTACGGATGCCAATACTTTCCTCACACCCATAGGATCCACTGCAATAGGTTTTTCCATGAAGATGTGCTTCCTTGCTTCGACAGCTGCTTCCACGTGTGTCGGACGAAAATGGGGTGGGGTACACAGCAGTACGACATCAATTCCAGCATCCATTACTTTTTGATAACTGTCGAATCCAATAAAACAGTTTTCGTCCGGGACATCCACGTTCTTTTCTTTTTTCAGCACATCACGGCATGCATCCAGTTTATCTTTGAAAACATCACCCAAGGCCACAATTTGCAGATTGGGACCGGCATTAAGAAAATCAATGGCTGCTCCCGTACCGCGTCCGCCGCAACCGATGAGTCCTGCCTTAATTACAGTTCCGTCCGGAGCCTGTTCGCGTAACAGTGGCAATTGATGTTCTTCACTCTTCTTTGTTTTTGATGTAGAGCAGGAACTCAACAGGGGGATTCCCCCCATTACTCCTGCCGTGCCGGCCACAAGTGAACTTTTTAGAAAGTTTCTTCGTGATAATGGATTGTCAGATTGCATTTAATATAATATTTTTAATAAAAGAAGAATTTACAAAGTTAAAAATAAAAGAAAATGAATGATACTCAAATTCCGAAAATATTGTTTCACAAAAAGAGTTACAAGCTTTACATTCTATAGATATGATATGATTTCATCCATTTGCATCGAGATCTGTTTCAGGTGATTCCGGTCTCCCCCGGGAACTTCTGCTGTGAGCCAGCCTCCTTGATGATTGACATCACTGATCGCTTTCATCACCACCGGCCAGTTGTTATCGCCTTTTAGCAAATCCACTTTGAACCCTTCCCATAACCCTTTTGTATTCATAAGTTCGCGACTGAACTCTTTGATATGAAGCTTCATAATGCGCCTGTTTAGTGTCCGGATCCAGTGTTCGGGCCATCCGTAACGCAAAATATTCCCAATATCAAAATACCATCCTACCAATGGATGGTTGATTTCATCGATGAACCTTTTCGCTTCAACAGGACTTAGCAGAAAGTTGTTCCAAACGTTTTCCAACGCAATCTGCATGCCTGTTTCTTCTGCATAAGGAATGAGCTCTCTGATGGAATTCTGAGAAGTAATATATGCCTGTTCATATGGTACTTTTTCATTTACCACGCCCGGGACGACCAGCACGGTATCTCCTCCTAACTCTTTTACTTCCTGTAGTGATTTTGCCACAGATAGAATACATTTTTTCCTTACTTCCGGATCAGGATCTGAGAGAGGAGCACTCCAGTGATCCTTATTTACTACCGAAGGGAGTTCGATGCCTGACTTTTCCTTTGCCGCCAGTATCTCAGATAGCGAGAAATCTACCGGACTGTTTAGTTCCACCCCGTCGAATCCCAGGTCCTTTGCCAGTTTGAATTTGTCGGAGAGGGACAATTCTTCTTTGATCATCGCAAATCCCAGGCTCTTTTTCAAAACGACTTTTTGTTTTGTTTTTTCATCAGCCATGGAATGCAATGACCCCCACGAACCGATAGCCTGCTTTGGCGATATCGCTGCCGCTAGCGGAGAAACAGCCGACGCACCAGCGATGACAGCTGCCGACTTAAGAAAATTCCGTTTGTTCATATTGTTGCTTATTTAAATTCTGTTATTCCTGGAACCGCTACCGAAATATCATATTTGGTATCCCACGAAATATTTTCGGGAAACAACACCTCTGTTGAGTTCAGCGCTTGATCAAATGTAATAGTCTCACCTGTATAGACAGCCATTCTTCCTGCCAAGGCTATCATATTGGAACGTGTCATCCATTCTCCGTCGTTCATCGGCTTATTGGCCCTGATGGAAGCAAATAGCTCATCGTGTTCCACCTGATACATTCCCCTCACTTTTGTTTGCTTATAAGCCTCCGCATCTGTGAATTTGGTTGTATCTGCCAGGTTCCAAGCATTCTTTCCTGTAATTTTATGTTCTCCCGTACGGCAATCCACATAACATCTTCCATCCTTCCCGATTAATTCAATCGCATATGAAGGAGTCGTGTTGTTCTGTTGCCGGCAGAAGAAATATATTTTTGCACCATTATCATATTCATAAGTCAGTCCGAAATGGTCATATACATTTCCGAAGTTCGAATCAGTTCTTTTTTGTCTTCCTCCTGTACCGCTGATCTTTAATGGAGCTTTGTCACCCATTGCCCAGGAAAACATGTCGATGCTGTGTATAGCTTGTTCAATGAGGTGATCACCGGAAAGCCAGTTATAATACAACCAGTTGCGGAGCTTGAATTCCATGTCAGACCAACCACGTTGTCGCTCTTTGAACCATAATTCACCTGTATTATAAGTTGCTTCACCGCCCAGGATTTCGCCGATCTGACCGTTCAGTACTCTACCAAAGATATCTCTTTTGGGTTGATGATATCTCCAGCAGAATCCGGAAACCAATGACAGGTTTTTAGCTTTTGCCTTTTTGGCAGCCTCCATCACCCTGCGTAAACCGGGCGCATCCACTGCAAAAGGCTTTTCACAAAAGATATGCTTATTGGCGTTCACAGCTGCTTCAAGGTGTTGCGGTCTGAAGCAGGGTGGTGTTGCTAATAGTACCACATCCACATCGGAATCGATCAGCTTCTGATAGGCATCGAGACCAATAAACCTGTTATTTGCTGTCACCTGTACTTTGTTACCATACTTCTCTTTCAAATTGTTGTACGATGATTGCAACTGATCTTCAAAAGCATCAGCCATTGCAGTTAAAATAATGTTTGGATCTGCATTTAAAGCTTCCCCGGCGGCACCTGTGCCACGTCCACCACAACCGATCAGTCCCACTTTCAGCGTGTTGCTGTTCGCACTCCAGATAGAACCCGATCCCATTGATGTATGAGTAGCCAACACAGTTCCTGCCGTGGCTAAGCCGGCTGTCTTAATAAATTGTCTTCTTGAATAGTTCATAGTATATTGGTTTACCTTGATTGTACTTCCATAGTTAAAAAAGCTAATACTAAAATTGCCACTAAATGTTTTATTTATTCATTATAATCAATCCAAACTTTCATTCGACCAGCTTCCCGATTATCCCATGCGTAGTAGGGGATAAATTTAATATTTTTATTATCTGTAATTGCTTCGATGGTGGTTACTCCATTTAAGAGTGATGAATTAAAAGTTTCATTGAACTTTGTTGTTGATGAAAGCGTCAACTCATCAAACGAAGGGTTATCCGTTTCTTCCACGCAGTAAACCAGTGGACCTCTTTGAATAGCTCTTTTCCCAACATTTTCTTTCACATGCGGATCGGCTTGCTCTATTTCAACCGGCATATCCATTGCAAGTGTTATTTTATCACCTTCCTTCCATTTTCGGTTTATTACCAGATATCCTTTTTCAGTATGTAGATCTGTAACCGGTTTTCCGTTCACAGAAACAGTATATTTTTTGCACCAGTCGGGAATCCGTAAACGAAATTCTTTTTTCAAAGGTTTATCCAACGATTCAACAGTGAGCGTTACATTGCCATCCCACGGATAATTTGTTTCTTGATGTAAGGTGAATGTTTTTTCTCCGGTTTTTATCTCTGCTTTATTTCCGATGTAAAGATTTACCCAAACTGCATCTTTGGATGTTCCGTAGATGTAGTTCCCGATGGATGGGAGAAAGCGCGAAACCTGACTGGGACAGCAAGCCGTTCCATACCATTCTTTCCGATGATGATCTCCATGAGAAGCCAATGGATTCACATAAAAAAACGAATCTCCTTTCAGCGATACGCCTGCAAGAGCCCCATTATACATGGAACGTTCCAAAACATCTATATACTTTGAATCACCGGTAAGTTGATTCATGCGTGAATTCCAGAAAACCATTCCTACGGAAGCGCAAGTTTCGCAATATGCATCATAGTTAGGCAGATCGTAAGGTTCTGTAAATCCTTCGTTGTGACGTGAAGAACCGATGCCACCCGTTAAATACATTTTGGTCAATACCACATCGTTCCACAAACGGTTTAATGCATCAATATATCCAGTATCGTTTTTCAAAGCTGCTACATCCGCCATTCCGCAAAACAGATACATGGCCCGAACAGCATGTCCATTGATGTTCGATAAATCTCTTACAGGCATTTCGTCCTGATAGTATATCGGATTCCAAGTTCCCTCGGTTCCTTTGGATCCATGACCGTAACCACGTTCTTCCAGCAGCCAATAAGCAAAATCGAGGTATTTTTCTTCGTTAGTTACTTCGTACAGTTTGACAAGCGCCAACTCAATTTCTTCGTGTCCCGGAACCCAATGACGTTTATCGGGACCAAATTCGTTCATCATATGATCCGCCATTCGGATGGAAACATCAAGTAATTTACGTTTACCGGTTGCTTTATAATAGGCAACAGCTGCCTCAATCATATGTCCGGCACAATACATTTCGTGCTTGTCCATATTCGTCCAGCGTTTATCAATCCCGGTTATTGTATAGAATGTGTTTATGTAGCCATCCGATTCTTGAGCAGCAGCAAATTTATCGATCCATTCATCAGCTTTCTTTTCCAATTCGGAATTTGGATTGTTTATAAGGCTGTAAGCTATACCTTCCAATGCTTTATATACATCAGAATCATCGTAAAAGATGCCAGAATGCCCACCTGACTTTTTAGCTGCATTTTCGAAGTTCTGTATCCGGCCTGTTTTGTTTTCAATTTGATCGATACATACCGGAAGCGTGAAAGTAACGTGATTTTTTAGCCTTGGCGACCAGAAACTATCGGTGATTTTTATGTGTGAGAAATCGACAGTTTCAATCTTTTTAGGTGCAGTTTTATCTTTTGAATTTTTGTCTGTAAATCCGAAACACACAATACTTGTTGTAAGTACCAGCAATATTGTTAGGATATTTTTTAATTTCATGTTAGTCGGATTTTATCAGTTGAAACAATGGTTTAAATATTTCTTTTTATTCATGTTGAAAATTCATTTTACTCTTTCCTAAATCGGTTGAGGTTGCTACAGCAATTCCTCTGTTTCCCTTGTTATCCACTGCACAATAAAAATGATATACAACCCCTTTATACTTTATAACAAAAGGTTTATGAGCATATTGACTGTCAAAATCTTCCGAAGGACTGATTAAATCATCACCTTTCCAATAAGTCCAATTCTTCAAATCATAAGAGCAGGCAAAACGCTCGAAAGCTCCCGGTTTCCAGAAAGCTCCAAAGTAGAACATTACCCAAATATCATCTATTTTAGTAATAAAAGCATCGCCGGAAATTCCAGAACCATGATCTATGACAGGAGAGTTACCGTAACGTTTCCATTCTTTCATATTATGTGAAACAGCCATGGCTATTCTTTCGGCAACGGTATTTGTTATGTTTCCACCCTTAGCGTTATAAAACATGACGAAAGGATAACCCAACGTTTTTTTCTTGTCCCATATAACTGTACTTTTAAAAATTGTCTGGTTGTCGTACCATTTTGAATCTTTATCGTTGGGTGAAATTATAGGTTTTTTTATTCTGTTCCATTCATGCACTTTCGTTAAATCTTTTGTGAAGGCTAATCCGATTTTTAATTTTCCTGCCTCATATCCAGTTGATTCACCTCCCAAGTATGTCATCCAATAATAATTATTGTATTTTTGAACTTCATATGATCCACCCCATTCATAATCTTGTAGAGCAATGTATCCAGCTTTTTGATTGTCATCCCAAGAATTGTTTGAAAATGACATAATGCACCCCAAAGTATTCCATTCTAATAAATTATCACTTTTAGCAAGCCAAGTTTCGTATCCTTTACCATCGAATACGATGTATGTCATGTACCATGAATTATTATTTCTGAAGATGCTTGGACTATCTACCATTTTCTCTCGTTTATCGGGTACAATAACTAAACCATATTTAAACGGCGTCTTTATTTCATTATAAACTTGATTCATAATGCTGTCCGGGACGATTGGGAAATGGTCACTTGAACTATCATCGTATACCCCCACCAAATTAGAATACATAAAAAATAATGGCACAAATAATAGTAAAAATAAAATGGGGAGTCTTTTTTTCATTTTCTTAAATTCGAATAGTAATCTTACTGATATTGATTGAGATATGTTTAAATTTACCATCTACATACACTGGAAATCCTTTATTATTTGTATTTCTTTCCGTTTTTATCCCAAACAATGGTCAACAGGTTGTGGTGATATTTCACCCGGTCTAGGCAAAACCAATCCCAGTAATTTTCAGGAATAAGAGGATGTATTGTTAAAGTATCAGACATGGAGGGTTGAATTTACTTCGTTCTATCGGTTGACGACCTCGAGCTTTCAGTATTGGTCGTGAAATCCAGTTGTCAGTCATGTTTCTTCTGGTTTTTAGTTTGACTTCAAATTGTTCTTAAATAGGAAGTACCATTTGTTTTCCTATGCAGTTTTACACATACTATTTCAGCAGGTGTAGGTAATATTATTCTCAAAGATACAGCAATAATTCAAATAATGCTTTCATCAATCAGAAAATAATGACTATCTACCTGTTTGCACATATCTTGAATAATGAGGGCGTTCAGGTGACCAAGCGTTATCTGAATTAATAATAAGTTAATTTTCCTGGTTTGTTTCTGGTATATACAAGCACATCCTGTGTCTCTATCCGATATCCGCCAGGAATTTCTTTCGCTTTTAGTGTGATGTTGTTTTCGCCCTCCTTCAAATCATAATTCCAAGTAAGCTCATTGCGTCTTACGCGATTGTCTGTGGAAATTTTTGCCACCTCATACAAGTTACCGTTGACATATACTTCGATTTCCAGTACTGCGTCTGGTAAGTTGTTATCTTTCGTAGCCCTACCTCCCAAAACAAAGCCTGATCCATTGACCTTGAATGTTATCTCACTATTTTTACTGGTAAGATTGTTTCCAATTCTTCTTCTCTCAACCGGATATAAACCTTCGAAACTTTTCTCAAAAGGAACAGGTTCTGCTTGCTGGTATTTGATGGTGAACATATCCCCATTCAGTTGTCCACCGTTTCGGACGATCATTTCTCCCGCATGACGTAAACCGGTTTCGTATACCTTGTTGAGGGACATCTCGGTGTGTGCAAAATTTAAGTCCTCCACTTTGTCCAACCCCTGTTTCCAATAGGCAGGTATCTTATCGTATCCGATCATTGTTCCCAGAATTCCGGCTGCATTGGCCGGATTACAGTCTGAATCGTATCCGCATCGCGTGCTGATATCGATGGTCGCGCCATAATCACCCTTGCCATAAAGCAGACCAATAACGATATATGCACCGTTGATTGTAGCATCAATGTCGAAAGGCATGAAAACTCCATCCGGGCAGCCGATGTCTGCCGTCCATTTTTTCTGTGCCTCAAACCATGCCTTCTTCCAGTCATTTGGATCTTCTCGATAACACTGTATTATATCGGCAATACATTGATAATAGTTGCTTTGCTTCGGGATAGATTTCAACGCTTCTTCCACGATAAATTCGATATCATTATGCACAAAAGCCAGTGCATACATGGCCGCCACGTAAATCCCGCCGTATACACCATCGCCATAATTCATGATATGCCCGATTCTCCATCCAATTTCTGATGCAGCATTGACCATTCCCGGGGACATTAACCCAGCAAAATCGGCTTCAATCTGGAAATCAATATCATCGGCATGAGGGTTATTTTTCCAATGTCCTGACTCAGGTGGCATGATACCGTTCAGGATGTTGTATCTGGCAGCCTGGTTTGCATGCCATAACGGGTAGCCTGCATTGGCAAAATATTTCGCATGTAACGAGTCGGGTGCTTCAAGGCCATACTTGTCAAAGACCTGCACAAATGTTAAATCCATGTAAACGTCGTCATACAAGCCCGGGGAGTTTTTGTAATACCACGACATGCGTGAATGGTCCCAGGGAATGCCGATCTCTTCTCCGATCATTGTTCCGTTCCATCTGAACTCAGTAGGTCCACCGTAGGTACATCCAATTACCTGACCTGCCCAACCTCCTTTGATTTTATTCAGCAATTCTCCTTTGCTGATTTTAAATTCTTTTGCAAAAGTGTCACACACATTGCAGGATAAAAGGGCAATCATGCCACAAAAGAAAAAAAGTTTAAGATGATTCATAAATTCAGTGTTATTTAGCATTTTCGATTATGGAGAGGATATTCTCTAGTGGTGTGCCTGCCTGAATATTGTGACAGGAACAACAGATGTAGCCACCATTCTTGCCCAGGGTCCTAATACATTCCCTTGTCTCTTCCGCCACTTCTTTTGCTGTGCCCAGTGGCAGTATTTTTTGGTTTTCCACACCACCGTGAAAGATCAGTTCATTCCCGAAGGCCTCCTTAAGTGCCGAGCGATCCATACCTGGACATACATGCTGTATCGGGTTGAGAATATCAATACCACATTCAATCAGTTCAGGAATTAATGGCAGTACGGCCCCGTCGGTATGATACAATACTTTCTTCCCATACCGGTGAATCAGGTCACACCACCCTTTTAGCCGAGATTTGAAATGAGTCCTCCAGGACTCCATCGGAATCAACATGTTACTTTGCATTCCCATGTCGTCACTGATAAAAACGATATCAAGGGAATCATTCATTTCCGTTAACATTCGTTCCAGCATGATAGTTTGAATGGCATCAATCTTTTCGAGGGCAGCATCAAGAAAATCAGGATTGATAATCGTGTCCAGCAAAGCATTTTCCAACCCCCGCATCTGGCAATATATTTCGAAGTGTGATATCCAGGGTCCTATGGTGGCAAAATCCCAGGCACGTGCCTCCAGGGCAGCTTTTTTTGCCCCGACATAATCAAATTTGTCCGGGTCGGGCCATAAAGGATAGCTGTCCAGTTGGGAAGGTGAGTGGTAATTGGCAATCGGAGGATTAATATATTCCTGGTAGGTAGCCAGTCCGGCCTTGGTCATTCGTGTAGGCACCCCCCACAGGGTGATTTCCCCACTGTCGTTGGGATCGAAAAAACGGCCTGCATATCCGGGGAAGATCCATACGATCTTGTCAATACCCAGTGCATGATAGACAGCCAGCTCATCCTGTAGGCCTGTATGATCACGCAAAACATGCAGGATTTCCGGGGTACACCAAATGTCTACAGGTGTCCGATCCACGGGTTTGCGGTTGATGGTAGAAAGAATACGTTCTCTTGGGGTCATGATGATTTTTCTTTAATGGTGGTATTTTTTATTGCGGTAAATACATTTTTTGTTGTTGCAAATGTCGCATGCGTAACCTCTTTTTTTTACCTTTTTCCCAATGCCGATGATCCCGCTCACACTTTTTATGGGTATCATCAGGCTGCTCCCCGTCAACCGGATGTTGCAAGGCTGCTCGGGAAGAAGGGAAAAAAGCGATTGCTGATCACTAACAGGCCAGTTGCAATAACCGGGGCTGTATCGGTTGGTGATATGCATTTCAAGCTCCCTAAAAGTATTTTTCAGTTTCTCCTGAATCAGGTCCATGGCTCTCTCCACTACCCATGAACCCATGGTGTCGGTGATGAATCCCTTCAGGTACTCCCCCTCTTTGTTGTACTCGTGTGAACGGGTAGTAAAACCTTCACCCGCCGTACAGACAAACAGGGCCAACTTTTCAGCTCCCTTCATGTATTCGCAAATCTGTTGTTGTGGGTTGATTTGTTTATCCAGGATCTTGATTGATCCCTCCTTTTTATCAATGAACGGATTATCATATACCATATATCCTCCCTGTATGCTTGTCAATTCAGAGAGTTGACCGAACAACTCAATTGCCTCGTGTACCACGGGATTGTCTGGAGAGTGATCCGGCACCTGTAGTAACTGTAGCAAGTCGCTGCAGTGTAAATGCAAGTCGTCAGGTTCAATGTGATGCTCGACAAAGGTCATGAAAGGTTCATTTTTGGTTGAAGGCAGCGAGTGCATCATAAAAAGCTTGGATATTCTCCGGCGATACATGGGGAGGCACATCACAGCCGGTTGACAATACGAAGTTTGGATACGAGGCGGTCTCTTCAAGGAGTTGTGTGACCTTTTCTACAACCTTCCCCGGGGGTAACATTTTCAGTATAGCCACCGGGTCGACATTTCCCATCACCAGCACATCTACCGGACATTGCTCCAGTGCTTCCGTCATATTTGCCGCGTTTCCGAAGTGATAGGCGGCGGCACCAGTTTGTATCATGGCATCCGTACAGTGTCCCCTGTTTCCACAATTGTGGAGCACTACCATGAACTGTTCATCCTGTATCGATTCTATGATCCTTTTGATGTACCGGGAGGAAAACTGCAGGCAATCATCGTTGGAGAGCAGTCCTGCGGCCGGCTCTGCGATGATGATACCTGCGCAGCCGCTTTCTTCTTTCAATGCTGCGGCGTAAGACTGGATAAACTGCGTGCACTTCTCGAGCAGCAGTTCCACCGCATCGGTTTCAAGATAACAACCTGTCATAATCTCTGACATGCCAAACAGCCTTCCAGCCAAAGAAAAAGGACCGATTACACCGGCCAGCACAGGCTTGGTATCGATCATCAGTGCTGCTAGCTTGTTGGCTTTCAGGTATTGTGGTATCCTCCCTGCGGTCAGTGAAGGCACCTTCAGTCGCTCTACGGTTGAAGCATCAACAAGTCTTCCGGAAATATGGGGCATGTCTTCCTCTGGAAAAGAGATGCTGCATCCAAATGCTTCCGCCTCAACGGTCAGGTCCATGATCACCGTGGAGGCTTTGGAAGGATACCTGTCACTCAGCGCTTTGATGGCCATTGCATGAACTTCCCCGTCCTGGACGGCTTCCCTGACGGAGTATCCCAGCATCTCGATCCCCGGATGTGTCATGATGGGAATGGCATACCGGTCAGGGGATTGGATGATTTGTTCTATCCAGCTTTTTATTTCCATCATGATGCGTTGTTGATTGTCAGTTGATCCAATATCTCCACCATTTCTTGTGGTCCGTCGGTATAATAATCTGCACCGATTTTTTGTGCAAATTCACGGTTTAGCGGGGCACCGCCCACAAAGGTGATTACATTCGGAAACAATTTTTTGATTGTTTGGTTGATAGTCTCCATGTTGGCCATGGTAGTTGTGAGCAAGGCTGACATGCCCACAAAAGCGAAGGGATGATCTTGCAGTGCTTCAATAAATTTCGCAGCGGGGACATCCACTCCCAAATCAATGATTTCATATCCATTTCCTTCCGCGATCATGCTGACCAGGTTTTTTCCGATGTCATGCAAATCGCCTTCCACCGTGCCGATGATCAGTTTTCCCTTGTGTACCATTGTCCCGTCCACAAAGAATTTTTTCAAGTGCATCATCCCGCAGTCCATTGCTTTGGCGCTCATCAGCACCTGTGGCACGAAGACCAAGTTCTCCTTGAATTTTGTCCCGATGCGTTCCATCCCTGCGATTAATCCTTTTGAAAGTATTTCAGAGGGTGGAATGTTTAACTCCAGTGCTTGCAGGGTAAGTTCGTCCACACCCGGTTGTCCTTTCATTTCCGGGGGATAGGGGATGCTCTGGTTAATCTTTCCTTTATCCACACAATTGGCAATTTGCGCAAGAATATTTTCCATACGATATTATTATTTCGTGTTGATGATTAATGTGTTGTATTTTTTGATTTTCTCTTTATTTAGGGCTTGCTGTTGTTAGATGCCTTGAAATGAAAGGATTTCACCTGTTTTCTGCTGCTATTGGAGATCTGGATATCCATCTGTTTCTTATTGGCCTGGATGTTGATCATCTCCCTGTTATGGTTCACCAGTATAGGGAAATTAACTGTGTCACTCTTTTCACGGTAGACTGGGGTATGAAGATGACCACACAGCATCAAATCAATATTTGCTTTGTTTAAAATGGGAACGAACTTGTCCAGGATCTCCTTCTCCCCGTGCCAATTTCCGAAAGGAGGAATATGGGTGATCACCACCTTAAAGGGAGATTGCTGAAATTCATCACTCCCGATCACCTTTTCCAGCCATTTGGCCTGTTCGGTACGGTAATTGTCAAAAGCCACAATACCACTGTATTCAATGTCGCTGTCCGGCTTGTCCTCACCACAGTCGAGCACGATAAAGCAGACAGGGCCTTGTCGGAACATGTAATATAACTGACCGGTTGGGGTGGGGAAGTAACGGGGAAAGGTTGTGGCAAAATTTCCCCTGGTCTCATGATTTCCTCTCGCATAATAAAAGGGTGTCTCTTTGGCAAACAATATTACAGTTTTGTCCAGAAAGTCGTCGAACAGTTTCTTTTCTGAACGGAGATCGGTCGTCATGTCTCCGTTAAAAAAAACAAGATCGGTTTTATCCCAACGGATTCCCGTCATGAGGGAATCCATCAACTCGTTGTTGCCGTGAATGTCATTCAACACCAAAAAAGAGATATCCTCCTTTTGAGGATTGTTGGTAGTGAATTTAAGCGGTGTTTCACTGTATACATTGCTTGCCACGGTCCGGCCGTAGGTTATATTATACACTTCATGACTCAACACTTCCTGTGAATAGATTCGATACCGGTAGGAGGTGTTAGGTTTCAGATCCTTCAGCTTGACCATGTGAACAGAGTCGACAACTTTGAATCCGTAGGATTCCGAAAAAAATTGGGGCCTCGGCACATGGTAGAAATGGGTTTCATCATCCGGAGCTAGCTCCACCCACGATATGGCCATTTTATTGGTCGTCCACACGATCGTTACTTCATCTTCAGTCAATCCTTGCAGGTATGGGCCATGTGTGATGGAGATCCGAGACTGAGAAAAAAGGGACATTGAGATACTCAGTAAAACAGTTATCAATAAGAGCGATCTGACGTTCATAATCATCTTTTTCATTGTGTCGTTGATGTTATTCAAAATTAATTCAAAATTAATTTAAAATTATTGTTTACTTCACGAACACGTTTTTATCTTTCGAAATTGCGTGACATTTCTGATCTCCTGGAATGACCACTTTCACCACATCATCCATCTCAGTACGCTGTGTGGGTAATAAGGTGAAGTTTATGAATCCATCCTTGTAAATGAAGGGTATCGGTTCTCCCGTTCGGAGAAGGGTTACAGATAATGGTTTTTGGTCTGTCTGCAGAGAAACCTGTTTCTTGAATGACGGAAGAAGATGCAGGTACCAGGTATTGCCCCGGGTGGTGATCATCACATTGCTGCGTGCAACTCCCGGAGATGGAGATGCTCCGATCACCGATTCGCGGCTATGTGACATCCATTCGGCTATTGCCTCCATATTTTTGTAGTAGTTCGGGTGCATATCTCCATTGCCATCAGGTCCCACATTCGGTAGGAAGTTTCCCCCTAAAGAACGACTGGCGACCAGATGTTCAAAGAACCAGGCGTAAGGTCTGAAGGTGCCCGTTTTGTCGTATCCCCAGCCACCACCTCCTGATGTCCAGATATCACAGTGTTCCCACCATTGGGATGGCGTATAGGTAGGAAGTATACATTCGAAAGGAGTGGTGAAGTCTCCAACTCGCATGCCGGTTCCGGCAGGATCATCGGGGTTCACAATATTGGACCAGCGGTCGTTGATTACAATTTCCGGTTGAAGTGTACGGATCCAGGTGTAGATCTGCTCTGTATGCATATCATTCACTCCTTTGAAATACATGCCATCCAGCCACAGAATATCAATTTTGCCGTATCGGGTAAGGATTTCTTCTATTTGTGTCAGGACAAATCCGAGAAACCGTTCGTACTTTTGATAATTTGCTACTGAATCGGTAATTGCCGGCAGTTCATGCCACTTCTCTGCATCGTATTCATTGGGGTGCATCAACCCCGGGAAATGCCAGTCCCTGGGAGAGAAATAAAAACCAACCTTCAGGCCGTTTTGTCTACAAGCATCTACATAAGTTTGAATCAAATCACGTCCACCCATGTATTGTTTGGTGCCAATTCCATATTTGGAGGGCCACAAGGCATAAC
>Ga0265294_10002192_pt1 | contig 25815 bp, 23 predicted proteins | sample MunlanPumphouse3_FD_192504 | JGI IMG/M metagenome (GOLD analysis project Ga0265294, IMG submission 192504) | Groundwater microbial communities from a municipal landfill in Southern Ontario, Canada - Pumphouse #3 | ecosystem: Environmental > Aquatic > Deep subsurface > Groundwater | place... | reverse complement strand
CGTTGATCCTTGTATTGCTACTTGTATTGTTTCATATTTTATGGAAGTCTTCTAAAGATCTCTTTTGCTTTATCTTTTCCGAACAACTACTGTTCGTCTTAAAAGCGGGTGCAAAGATATGCACTTTATTTAAACTTCTAACCTTTTTTGTAAAAAAATTTTGAAGTTTTTTTAGATGATTAATAACTAAAGCTTTGCAGTTTTCATTATCAAAAATCCACTGTTTGCACTCTTGCAAACTTGCCGTTCCTTGAGGAAAGGACTGCAAAGATAGAACAAAAATACAATACGCTCCAAATATTTTAGCAACTTTTTTAGAAAATACTTTCAAACAAACTGAAGGTGAATCCTTTAAATTTGGGATATTTATTAATATACTACTATATTAGAGCTAGTAAGTATTTCAGGCTTGATCTGAAAATTTATTTTGTCTCCATCTCTAATAACTTGAACATCTAAAAATGTTGGTGTATTCCAATCGATATACTGATTAAAATTGAAGAGATATGAGAATGATGCGTTGTTTGATTTGTCTTTGATTGCTTTGGATATTTCAGAATAATATGAAACGTCCCAATACATGCAATCTTCAAATCCATTCAAATCAGTATATTTCGTTTTTTTATCCCTAAAACGCATTGTCTCAGAAATAAAACGTCTGTAACCTTTGGTCAATTCGTTAGAAGAATGTTTAAAATCATGTTCCCCTATTCTTGTAATCACATCGCCTGCTCGGATTCCAGCTATAGCGGCAGGAGAAATCGGATCAACAGAAATAACGGTACGGAGATCGTTTATATTATAATTGATTCCGGTATAATTGTACTTCACATAGTTTATTTCATAAGTTCCATATGATGCATTTTTAGAATATGGAAATTTAAGTAAGACCAGCGGCAAATTCATTTCAAGATAAGCATCCAACGGATAATTTTCGCTTAAGCGTTCCGAGACCTCGCTTTCCCAAACAAGGGATAACTGACCGGGATTCAGGAATTTACGATCAAAGAATTTATATCCAAACGTCAGATTATAAGCTATATCATCAATGCGAACACCTTCGGTGGGAGAATAAACGGGAATTTTAACGACTCTATTATTTCGAATATCAAAGCGCCATGTTTGTTGATAGCTGCCATATGTTTCAGAATTAACTTTAAAAGATGGATTATTTTCATAACTATAGTAAGTCTGGATAATAAAATCAGGATCTTCTATGTTTCGTTTAAGTCCTCTTTCCCCTAAAGCCCTTTCAAAAATTGCATAAATGCGTAAATCCAATTCTGATGAGCCACCCGGTTCTTTGGCAAAATCGAATGTGCGATAGTTAGAAAAAATGGCATCTTTGTTCGATTTTGTCTTTACAGGAATAATAAAACGTCTATTTTGGATATCTTCAAGACTATAAAAAGCGTAAACCGGAGCCAGTTGTGCTTCACTAATTGCCATTTTGTCTCTGCAATCCATGGCAATAGTCATTCTTTTGAAAGTTGATTTGAAATTGCGCACAGATAAATTCATTTCATTTCCGTTTTCGGAAAACCAGGACATGATATTCTGTTTAGATTTAAGATAAGTTCCATGGCCATTTATCTCCAATATAATATCGTTTAGCTTTAAACCTGCTCGCTCGGCCGGCGATCCGGGAACAATAAATGAGACTACTGGTTCATTGGTTCCCCAACCTGTATCATTACTTATTTCGAAAGAAAATCCAAGATTACAGGTCTGCTGTGAATTTTGTGCATTTGAAATGCTAGTGATTAAAAAAAGGAATACAAGCACAAAGTAAAATAATCGATTCATTCTGTTTTTATTTTTCTTAATGCAAACAAAGATAAAACATTTTTCATTATTATTTGATTCGGCGACCAATAAGTAATAAGTGTCAAATAATCGATTTTTGGTGAAGGGAAATAAGAATGCATTTTAAAAATATTGCAAAAATGAAGATAGAGCAAAGCGAAAACTTGGCGAAAATGCGGTGAAAAATGAGTGAGAGCATAGTGAGACCATGGTGAGACCATAGTGAGACCATCAACGGCGCTATATTGGAGGAATTTTAGATCTGCAAGCGAGGGTTTTTGAATTTAGAAAATTGTAAAAAGAGCATATCATATAAACATTATTGAGGATTAGAATAGTCAAATTAATATTTTTCATTTATCTTTGTGAACGTACACAGTTTAATATAAAAATTCTTTACATATGAGAACAAAACTACTTTTATTGGCATTGGTGGTACTTTCCTTTACCATAAATGCACAAAACAGGCCTGATCCTCAACCAGCTTCCGACACATATGAGAAATTTGATGTAGGCATGGCCGGTTACACATTTGCAAATTTCGATCTTGACAAAACCCTTGAGACTTTGGAAAAGTGTGATGTACATTATCTTTGCATCAAAGATTTTCATCTTCCGTTAAACAGTACCGATGAACAAATTGCGGCATTTCATGCAAAATTAAAAGCAAAAAATGTGAAAGGATATGCTGTTGGTCCGATTTATATGCGGTCCACACAGGAAATCGACAATGCATTTGAGTACGCAAAACGAGTAGGTGTAAAGCTGATTGTTGGAGTTCCAAATTATGAATTGCTCCCTTACGTAGATAAAAAAGTAAAAGAATATGACGTTAAGTATGCAATCCATTTGCATGGTCCTGACATGCCGCTTTATCCCGATGCCGAAGATGTTTGGAATAACGTAAAAGACCTTGATCCCCGCATTGGCATGTGCCTCGATATTGGTCACGATACTCGTAATGGTAAAGATCCGGTTAAAGATTTAAAGAAATATCATTCACGCGTTTTTGATATACATATTAAAGATGTAACCGCTCCAACAAAACAAGGATATTCAGTAGAAATAGGACGCGGGATCATAGATTTTCCTGCATTCATAAAAATGCTTCGCAAAGTCGGTTACTCAGGCAAATGCAGTCTGGAACACGAGCGTAACATGAAAGACCCATTTATTGGAATTGCTGAATCCATTGGTTATTTCAGAGGTACAATTTCAACAACAGCTAAACGCTAATCGTTTACGTTCACTCCTCAACCATTCTTAATGTAAATCACTTAGGTTTACATGTTCAAAATATTAGACTTCGATTTAAATATTAACTACATTTAAATCGAAGTTTTCTTGTATATTTGTATGATTGGATTTTCACAAATAAATATAATGTTATGAATTCTAACAAATTGAAGATTATTAAAGATGATCCTTGGCTTGAGCCATATAGTGAAGCAATAGAGGGAAGGCATAACTATGCAGTTTTAAGGGAGAAAATGTTAACCGAAAATGGAAAGAAAACACTTTCGGATTTTGCAACCGGTTATCTGTATTTTGGTTTACAAAAATCCTCTACCGAATGGACCATTCGCGAATGGGCTCCAAACGCAACTGATATTTATCTGGTTGGCACGTTCAACGATTGGAAGCAAACTGACAATTTTAGGTTTCATAAGATAGAAAATGGCATTTGGGAATTAAATATTCCTATTGATAAAATCCATCATTTAGATTTATACAAACTATATGTTAAATGGAATGGCGGATCAGGTGAACGTATTCCTGCTTGGTGCAAACGCGTAGTTCAAGATAATAACACGCTTATTTTCAGCGCCCAAGTGTGGGATCCGGCTGACGCATACACATTTAAACAAAACAACTTTAAACCGGATGTATCTCCTATGCTCATTTATGAGTGTCATGTTGGCATGTCTACTAATGAAGAAATGGTTGGCACGTATAATGAATTTCGTGAAAACGTGCTTCCACGAATCAAAGCAGATGGATACAATACAATCCAGTTGATGGCCATTCAAGAACATCCTTATTATGGTTCTTTTGGTTATCACGTATCAAATTTCTTTGCACCTTCATCTCGTTTTGGAACACCTGATGAACTGAAACATCTGGTGGATGCAGCGCATGAAATGGGTATATCTGTAATTATGGATATTGTGCATTCACATGCGACTAAAAACGAAGCAGAAGGAATTGCCAAACAAGATGGATCGGTCGACTTATATTTTTCGAGTGATCCTGAAAAAAGAAATCATCCTGCTTGGGATTCACTTTGTTTCGATTATGAAAAAGGTGAAGTATTGCATTTTCTGCTCTCCAACTGTAAATATTGGATGGAAGAATTTAAATTCGATGGCTTCCGTTTTGATGGAGTCACTTCTATGATTTACAGAAGTCACGGGTTAGAAGAAGCGTTCACATCGTACAACGATTATTATAATATAGGACAAGATGGCGATGCAATTTGCTATCTTACCCTTGCCAATAAATTGATTCATCAAGTAAATCCATTCGCCATAACAATTGCTGAAGAAGTAAGCGGGATGCCCGGACTATGTGTGAAACCTGATGACGGCGGTTATGGTTTCGATTATCGTATGGCAATGAATATTCCTGATTTCTGGATAAAAACAATCAAAGAAAAAAAGGATGAAGACTGGCACCCATCGGCCATCTGGTGGGAAACAACCAACAGAAGGGCAGACGAAAAAACAATATCTTATGTAGAGAGTCACGACCAAGCTCTTGTAGGCGATAAAACAATAATATTCAGACTTATAGACGCCGACATGTATTGGTTTATGTCGAAACTTATGGAAGGTTCATTTTTGGTTGACAGAGGCCTCGCTTTGCACAAAATGATCAGGCTTGTGACGGTGTCAACAATAAATGGCGGTTACCTGAACTTTATGGGAAATGAATTTGGTCACCCGGAATGGGTTGATTTCCCGCGAGAAGGAAATGGATGGTCGTACAAATATGCAAGACGTCAATGGAATTTAGCCGACAATAAAGATCTTAAGTATCACTATCTGGGCGATTTCGATAAAGCAATGCTTAAATTGATTAAATCAGTACCTAATTTTCAAGCAACTTCAATTGAAAAGATTTGGGATAAAGATGGCGATAATGTGCTAGCTTTTATGCGCAGCAATTTGTTATTCATCTTTAATTTCCATCCATCAAAGTCGTTTAGTGATTACGGAGTGCTTGTTCCACAAGGCGAGTACAAAATAATTTTAAATACAGATAGTTTGGAATTTGGCGGTTTTGGTCTGAACGATGATTCAATTCATCATTTCACTCAATTCGATCCGGTGTATGAACCGGACAATAAAGGATGGCTCAAATCATATCTTCCTTCAAGATCGGCCATCGTTCTGAAACTTATTCAAGATTAACAATTTAAAACAACAATAACATTATATGAAATTATATCCGTTAAAGTTTGAACCTTTCCTAAAATCGGTTATCTGGGGAGGTTCAGATATTTGCAAGTTTAAAGGAATTGAAAGTACAGAAGAAAATATAGGCGAAAGCTGGGAAATATCTGGTGTAAAAAATCATGTCTCCATTGTTTCTAATGGTGAAATGGCAGGTAAAACGCTCGAAGATATTCTCTTTCAACAAAAAGAATTGTTGTTAGGTAAAAAAGTGTATGAAACGTATGGAGATACTTTTCCTTTACTCATAAAGTTTATTGATGCCCGCGACGATCTTTCCATTCAGGTTCATCCTGACGATGTACTTGCTAAAGAACGTCATAATACTTTTGGAAAAACAGAAATGTGGTATGTCGTAAAAGCTACGCCTGAAGCATATTTATATTCAGGTTTTGCAAAACAAATTACTCCGGATGATTACGTTGCAATGGTAGAGAACGGCACTTTCACTGATTCATTAATGAAATATAATGTAAAAAGTGGCGATGTATTCTTTCTGCCAGCAGGTCGTGTTCATGCTATTGGTGCCGGCTGTTTTATTGCAGAAATTCAACAGACTTCAGATATAACTTATCGCATTTACGATTTTAATCGTAAAGATGCACAAGGTCATTCAAGGGAATTACATACACAACAGGCAAAAGACGCGATAGATTTTACAGTACACGAAACATACAAAACAAATTATTCAGAGAAAGTTAACGAGCCTACCCCCCTTGTTTCCTGTCCTTATTTCACGACCAATTTATTAGAATTAAACCAGTCTATTTTACTCGATTACAAGAAATTAGATTCGTTTGTGATTTATATCTGTATGATTGGTAAAGCAGAGATTAAGGATAATAAAGGAAATGTTACATCGATTCAACAAGGAGAAACTGTACTTATTCCTGCTGACACGGAATCTGTGGAAATAATCCCATCAGAGAATACAAAGGTGCTTGAAACATTTATAGAATAAAACATAGGAGAGATTTAATGCGAGGAATTATTTTGATGAATGTAGGAACACCTGGAAATTGCAAAAAAGCAGATGTTCAAAAATTTATTGGTGATATGCTGGCAGATCCACTTGTTTTGGGTAAGCCAGAATGGATATCAAGTTTGTTAGCTCGAAAAATCATTGCTCCATTATCTGCTTCTAAGTCGTTGAAAAAGTACCAATTAATTTGGAGGAAAGAAGAACCATCATTTTCTCCAATAACTTACTATTTACAGAATTTGGCCGACAAACTTGAGAAACAGAAAAATGTTCCTGTAGAAATAGCTATGCGATATGGGGAACCTACTTTTTCAGATGCTTTAAAAAAGCTTGAAAAACGGTGTCCTCTTCTGCATGAGCTTGTTGTTTTTCCGATGTATCCACATTACGCCCAATCGACGACACAGACTGCAATTGACGAGGTTGGTCGCATTTTTTACAAACACCCACACTCATTCAGGTTAAAATTTGTTTCACCCTATTATAAACACCCTGCATATATTAAGGCGTTGGCTGATTTTGCAAAGCCATATTTAGAAAAGGACTTAGATCGATTAGTTTTTTGTTACCATAGTCTTCCCATAAATCAGATAGAAGAAGCACGACAAAAAGGGAAAGAGTTTGACTATGTATATCAATTGAAAGAGACGAATCATTTGTTGGCTGAGCAATTGGATATTGCTCCAAATAAAATAATAGTTCTTTATTCCTCACAGCGAAGCGATAATTGGATTAAGCCCTATTTGAACAAAGAAATTGGCGACTTGCCCAGAATGGGTTGGAAAAAGATAGCCGTGATGGCCCCAGGATTTTTGATTGACAATATGGAAACACTTTATGATATAGATATCGAGGCCAGGGGACTTTTTTTGAAAGATGGTGGAGAAGACTTTACATTTATTCCTTGTCTAAATGATAGTGATCTGGCAGTTGAATCCATTTGGAAAATAATATCCGGTGTTTGAACAATATCCCATGTTTTTGATGGCTTTATTCAATCCTTATAAAAGGTTAAATAGTTGGTTTTATGAAATATAAGTGTTATATTCGCAAAGTTAAGGTTTATAATATATATTTATAATGTCAGTAAAGTTATCTTACGTAGAAAAAATTGAAAAAGCGGTAGGTGAAATTTCAGAAGTAAAAGTAGAGGTCCAAAGCACTGATTTGGCAATTATCTATGTTGCGGAAAAATATGATCTGAGACCTTCAACTCTACACATGGTATTAACCAGTTCTAAAACAAGAGATTCAAAGTGGAAAGATATCAACAAATTGATTGATAATGAACTTTCCCGGATTCAAAATGCAAAACAACAAACAATACTTCCTCCTGCATTTAAAGAATTATCCATTTAAAGAACTGCTAATTAACAAGTAGCATTATATTTAATACATACTTATTTTTTGTATTTTAATACCCAGGCTCTTTTATATTCAGAAAATTCTCTCTGTATTTTCTGCGTGAATTTATATGCTTCATCAGGTGTATTGAATACATCAATATAAACATCTATCCTAGCTCCTCTTTTGAGAATGGATGCATTGTTAAATCCGTCTGCATTAATTGCATCGAGCAAATTCTGAGCATTGATCATCTCGTTGTAAACTCCGGCTACAATATAGAACTGTTCTCCAACCGGCACCGATTCGGTTTTTACCGTTGTGGATGAAGCTACTGATGCTACTGTTTCTGGTATTTTATTCTCCGAAGTTGTTACCTTTGCTGTATTCTCTTCTTTTGACTTACCTGTTAATAAATTCTCGAGTCTATTTTTAGGTAAATTATTGGTATTTTGTTGGTGAAGTGGCAACATGTCAACCGAAATCAGAGTAAACAAAGCTGCTGCAGCTACTACTGCCACACTTACCGCGATTTTACCAAAAACGCTTTTATGAGATTTATGCTTAACTTCTGAAACAGTTTCTGTCTGTAACTGAACAATTGGTTTGAAAGTTACATCTTCCAATCCAAATAATGCTGGATGTTCAAATCGTCCGGGAGTAAATACAGGCTGATGCTCATCATTGAGTGAAAAACTACCCAGTTTCCCAAATTCTATATGTTTGTCATTATTAAGTTTTTGCTTTATTTCTTCAACTGTATTCTCAATCTTGATAAAGGCATCTTTCAACAACAAATTCTCGTGCTTCATATACGATTCAACCAATAAACTATCATTGTCCTTCAACTCTTGATTGAAAGACAGCTTGTAAGCGGGTTTTGCATATTCTGAAATCCCGATTTTGCTAGCTGGCACATAATTCAATATAAAACTGCCAAAGCCAGGAACAATCACGCTGGAATGGGAATGTAACAAAAAATCTATGTGATGGATTAGTTTATTCATTAACGCAAAGTTAAGAAATTAATGTATGCTACTTTCTCTAAATCATGAAAAAGTTATCATCATTTTATTAATTATAGTGGCCACTTCAAGCGTTATCTTTATTTCGTAATTTTATCAGGATGCTTAGCAGCAAAGTCTTTCCAACTTTTATATTTTGTGTCACCTGTATCAAGACTGCTTTGATAGAAATGACAAAGAGCAGCGGCCAACCCATCTGTTGCATCTAATTGTGTTGGCATCTTATCGGATGGAATATGAAGAATTTTCTGTAGCATGTACGCAACTTGTTCTTTTGCTGCTCTTCCGTTTCCGGTAATCGCCACTTTAATCTTTAATGGAGCATATTCAAAAATGGGAATATCGCGTGAGATGGCTGCGGCCATTGCCACTCCCTGAGCTCGTCCAAGCTTTAGCATACTCTGTACGTTTTTACCATAAAACGGAGCTTCAATGGCCAACTCATCTGGTAAATACTTCTCAATTAGGTCAATAATAAACGAATAGATCTTTGCTAACCGCATATAATGATCATCTTTCTTGTTTAGATTAAAAACACCCATATCCATCAGACGTGGCTTATTATCGAGTACTTGCAGAATACCATAACCCATAACATGCGTTCCCGGGTCAACACCCATTATTATTCGTTCTTTCTGCATTATTAATAATCTATGGTTTCTAAAATGGTCGTGAAACCGGCAATCTTCTCTTTGAATTTATCAAACAAAGGTTGTAATATGGCAGCGCTTTCTTCTTTATTCCATAGTTCTAGTGTAAACAAGTCAGAAACGATAAATTCCATAGCAAATGATACCCCTTCATCCGAATCCTTTCCGTGCACACACGCCAATCGAGGATAGGCTAAAAGTCCGGATTTTGTTGAAGCAGGGATAAACTCCTGCAGCATATATTCTATAAAATCGTCTTTCACATCGTTTGAGACATGAAAAGTGGTGTTGAATACTATCATCTTAAGATTCTGAATTAATTTGTTACTTTTTACCTTGCAAATATAAACAAAATCTCTATCTTTGTTCAACTAAATGGGGGATTAGCTCATCTGGCTAGAGCGTTAGACTGGCAGTCTAAAGGTGATCGGTTCGAGTCCGATATTCTCCACTAACGAATGATAATACCATCTTTCTCACATAATTCCAAAGCCATTTCACGTAAACGATATTTCTGTATCTTTCCACTCCCAGTCATTGGAAATTCTTTTACAATGAAGACGTAACGTGGTATTTTATAATTGGCGATATGTCCTTTACAAAAATCTCGAACATCTTCGGTCATCAAATCGTAACCTTCTTTCTGAATTATGAAAGTTCCTACATCTTCACCATATCGCTCTGAAGCAACGGCGACAACTTGTACATCTTGTATTCCTGGCATTTTGTAAAGAAAATCCTCAACCTCTTTCGGTGAAATATTCTCTCCACCTCTGATAATGATATCTTTGATACGTCCTGTAATCCGGTAGTTACCGTTTTCATCCATCACACCCAGGTCACCCGAATGCATGTATCCATTGACATCGATTACCTGAGCTGTTGCAACGGGATTTTTATAATAACCTTTCATCACATTGTAACCCCGACAACATATCTCACCGGTTACGCCGACAGAGCACTCTTCCCCTGTTTCAGGATCAAGCACTTTCACTTCGGTGAATTCATACTCACGCCCCACTGTCGTACAGCGCACTTCAAATTGGTCATCTACGCGACTTTGTGTCATCCCGGGTGAAGTTTCAGTCATTCCATATACGCTTGTGAGATCCATGTACATTTGTTCATTGACTTGTTTCATCAGTTCTTCGGGGCAAAGTGATCCTGCCATAATGCCTGTACGTAATGAGCTGACATCAAACATATCAAACATTGGGTGATTCAGTTGGGCGATAAACATTGTGGGTACACCATGTAATACGGTGCATTGCTCCTTGTGAACTGATGCAAGTGTTAGTAAAGGATCAAATCGTTCAACCATCACTTGAGTACTGCCATGAGTCAAACAGCACATTGTTGCCAATACAACTCCGAAACAGTGAAAAAGAGGAACACAAATACAACATCTGTCATCTGGCGTGAACTTCATATGAACACCCGTTAAATAACCGTTATTAGAGATGTTATGATGGGTAAGCATAACTCCTTTAGGAAATCCGGTAGTTCCAGATGTATATTGCATGTTCACAACATCTTGGCTGTTTGAAAGTGACCGTAATCTTTTGAACTCATCATCAGCAGCATTCTTTCCAAGCAATAGAATTTCTGCAGTATTATACATACCTCTATATTTCTCCTGACCAATATAAACAACATTCTTCAGTTCAGGGAAATGGGCGGATTTTAGTTTGCCTCTCTGTGTGGTTTTGAGTTCCGGCACAAGTTCATTTATGATATTGGTATAATTGCTACCGGGGACACCGTCAGTCATACAGAGCGTATGCATATCCGAATCCTTCATCAGATATAGCAACTCTTCTGAACGATAACTTGTATTCACTGTTACCGCAACTGCTCCTATTTTTGCAGTTGCATACAGAAAAGTCAACCAATCAGGTACATTCTGCGCCCAAATACCTACGTTACTGCCACGGGTTACACCGATAGATATCAAACCCTTAGCCATATTATTAACTCTATCATTGAACGTTTTCCAAGTAAAACGCAAGTTGCGGTCGGAATAAACAATATATTCCTTATCAGGTGTCTGTTCTGCCCAATATTCAAGCCAATCGCCTACCGTTTTATTGGAAAGCTGTACATCAAATTTGTTTGTCATAATTACTAAATATTGGGAGTTTATGCGGGAGAATAGACCACTCCAAGGATTTTTGCTGTAGATTCTCCATTAGCTGTTACCAGATGTTCTACGATTGAGTCATAATAGATACTGTCACCTGGGTTTAAAATATAATTTTCAGATCCATACCTCACTTTGATGGAGCCTTCAAGCACAAAAAGGAATTCTTCTCCTTCGTGGGATGAGCAGCTCTCGTTTCCGCTGGCAGATTGAATATTGATTAGAAACGGCTCCATATTTCTGCCGGCTTTTCGGGCAGCCAGTGAAATAAAATCCATGTGAGAATTGCTGTTGGTGTGGTGACTGGTAAAAGTCACCGGATGTTCCGAATCGTTGCCACGATTGATAACAGGACCCATCTCCTCACTGTCGTCCAGAAAAGTACCCAATCGCACTCCTAGTGCACGGGCAATTTTTATAAGTGATGACAATGAGGGTATTTTATCACTTTCGCATATTCTTCTTACTTGATCTACTGTTAAACCGGCTCCTGCAGCCAATTCTTCAACAGACATATTCTTATAGGCACAAATTATCTTGATTTTTTCAGTAACAACTGTCATATTTTCATTTATTTAGATTCTGCAAAAGTAAATGTTTCTAACCAAAACGGCAAATGATATTGATAAATGTTATCATTCCGTGCCATTATATTACAGTTCTAAATTATTATCGCACTATAACTTCCTCCTTAGGATAAATATGTTCCTAATGATGATAGTGTTTGCTTTTAAAATTTATTAATTTATGTGTTGTCAAAGATATAGATGTCAGTAAATAGTTGCAAATGATTAAGAACCTTTTTTTAATTCTCTTCGAATACCAATCTTGCTCTGCAAACAACTCCTTTATCAATTATTACAAGTTGGAAAAAATAATCATTGGGCGTTTTCATTTCCATAAGAATTTCACCTTCATCACCATAAAGTAATTCCTTAAGGAAATTAATTTCAAAACGCTTTAAGGTGTGAGTATCGTAAAAGTCCAACGAAAAACAATCGGAAATCCATTTTACATAATTGAGAGTATTTGCATGACGGTTTACATCTAAGTCGCTGTATTTTACACGAAACGTATCAACAACCGGCCCTTTCACATTTTGTATTCTAATGGGGGCGCCGATGGGTGTTGAATCAGGAATAATAACTCGTTGCAATTCCGGTGCTTGATCAAGCAAAATTGATTGCCTTGTTTGCATATTAATTACAGCCCATGAAGAAGATGCATAGCCTACGCTTTCATTATTTTCGTCTGTAATATTAAAATTACGTTGGGTAAAAGCGGTACTTACATTCTCTACCCATGTTGAAATGTTGAGTTCTTCTTTTTCGTCTGGAAAACGCATCATATCAATAACAAAACGTGATATCACCCATGTATAATTCACTTTTTGCAAAGCGAGTAAACCAAATCCATTATCATCAGCATTCTTTCCTGCAGCATCCAACACATAGCTGATTAATGAGGTCAATGAGACTTCTTGACGAAAATCAATATCTTGCATACCAATTTTATATTGGTAAGAAGTTTTAATAGCCATAACTTAAACTTTATTTTGAAGGTGCAAAAGTACAAAATTTCAGGCATGTTATGTTCTCTTTTCTTCTTCATCTTTTGTATCTTTGCAAACTTTATAGATAATAACAAGTACAAAATAAAATGGCAAAGGAACTAAAAGAACTCACGTCCCGCAGTAAGGATTATTCTCAATGGTATCAAGATCTGGTTATCAAAGCTGATTTAGCTGAAAATTCAGCAGTACGTGGTTGTATGGTAATTAAACCATATGGATTTGCAATTTGGGAAAAAATGCAACGTCAATTAGACGACATGTTTAAAGAAACTGGTCATGTAAACGCATATTTTCCATTATTTATACCAAAATCATTTTTAAGTCGCGAAGCTGATCACGTGGAAGGTTTCGCTAAAGAATGTGCTGTTGTTACGCATTACCGACTAAAAAATGCTGCTGACGGAAGCGGATTAATTGTTGATCCGGAAGCTAAACTGGAAGAAGAATTAGTTGTTCGTCCTACTTCTGAAACAATTATTTGGAACACGTATAAAAACTGGATTCAATCGTATCGCGATCTTCCAATATTAATAAACCAGTGGGCAAATGTGGTTCGTTGGGAAATGCGTACTCGTTTGTTCTTACGAACTACAGAGTTTTTATGGCAAGAAGGTCATACCGCACACGCTACTTCTGAAGAAGCAATTGCTGAAGCTGAAAAAATGATTGAAGTGTACGCACGTTTCGCTGAAGATTATATGGCGATGCCTGTGGTAAAGGGAGTAAAATCTGAATCTGAACGCTTTGCAGGAGCTGTTGACACTTTTACAATTGAAGCACTTATGCAGGATGGAAAAGCATTGCAATCTGGCACTTCTCATTATTTGGGACAAAACTTCGCAAAAGCTTTTGATGTTCAATTTACCGACCAGAGCGGAAATCGTGAATATGTTTGGGCTACTTCATGGGGTGTTTCTACACGTTTGATTGGCGCACTCATCATGTCTCACTCTGATGATAATGGATTGGTTTTACCTCCAAAATTAGCTCCTTTTCAAGTAGTTATCGTTCCAATATATAAAAATGATGAGCAACTTCAACAAATAAATGAAAAGGTTGCAGGTATAGTTGAAAGATTGAAAGAACTGGGTATCAGCGTTAAATATGACAATGCAGATAATAAGAAACCAGGTTGGAAATTTTCTGAATATGAGCTCAAAGGTGTTCCTGTTCGTCTGGCTATTGGTAGTCGTGATCTGGAAAACAACACCATCGAGGTTGCTCGTCGTGATACTTTGACTAAAGAAACTGTTTCATGTAATCAGATTGAAATTTACATTAAAGACCTTCTTGATGAAATTCAAAAGAATATTTACAAGAAAGCTTATGACTACAGAACCTCTCAAATTCGTGAAGTGAATTCGTATGATGAATTTAAAATCGAAATTGAGAAAGGTGGCTTCTTGCTTTGCCATTGGGATGGAACTGCAGAAACTGAAGCAATAATCAAAGAAGATACAAAAGCAACTATTCGTTGCATTCCATTTGAAGGTGATAAAACTCCCGGAAAATGTATGGTAACAGGAAAACCATCGGCTCAACGAGTTATTATTGCAAGGGCATATTAAAATTCACTACCTGCATGCAAAATACTAATGATATTATTAAAAAATCTGCACACAAAGTGCTAAAGATTATGTAAATAAACTGCATCTCAAGTGCTGAAAATAAGAAAAGGGAAATCATCTGATTTCCCTTTTTCAAATTGTTATACTTTAAATATTCTATTATTGACAGAAACAAGAAACTAAATTTCTATCACCAAATGCATTATCAACACGAGAAACGTTAATCCAAAACTTGTTCTCTGCAACAAAAGGAAGTGGATAAACAGCTTTAGAGCGTGGATATGCATGATTCCATTCATCTGCAACTACTTCATATTCAGGATGTGGCGCATTAACCAATACGTTATCTTCTAACGTGTATTCACCTCTTGATACTTCAATTATTTCATCATGAATCTTCAACATTGTTTCAGCAAATCGGTCTAATTCTGCCAAACTTTCACTTTCCGTTGGTTCAATCATTAAAGTTCCATGCACAGGGAAAGAAAGAGTTGGTGCATGATAACCAAAATCGATCAATCGTTTTGAGATGTCTGTTTCCGTAATTCCTGAAACATCTTTCAAATTGCGGCATTCAAGAATGAGTTCGTGTCCAACTCTACCTTTTTCACCTCTATAAACTATTCCATAAGAATCACTCAAACGCTCAGCTAAATAGTTGGCATTAAGAATGGCAGCTTTTGTAGCTTCTGCCAAACCATCGCTACCCATCATTTTAACGTAAGCATAAGAAATTTCAATAACTCCGGCACTTCCATAAGGTGCAGAAGATACGGTATTGGCTTCTGAATCAAACATCACAGGATGTCCGGGGAGAAAAGGAACCAAATGCTCGGCTACACAAATGGGCCCAACACCGGGACCGCCGCCTCCGTGAGGAATGGCAAATGTTTTGTGCAAATTTAAATGACAAACATCCGCTCCAATTGTTCCAGGATTAGTCAATCCTACTTGAGCATTCATATTTGCACCATCCATATAAACTTGACCTCCGGCTTCATGAATCAAAGTACACATTTCTTTGATCTTTGTTTCAAAAATACCGTGAGTAGAAGGATATGTAATCATGAAAGCAGCCAACTCGTCTTTATACTGCTCAATCTTGCTACGGAAGTCGTCCAAATCAACATTACCTTTATCGTCTGTAGCAATATTTACAGGGGAAAATCCAGCCTGAACAGCACTTGCAGGATTTGTACCATGTGCCGATGCAGGAATTAACACAATTTTACGATGACCTTGTCCAATGCTCTTAAGATACGAAGCAATTGTAATCAATCCGCTATATTCACCTGCAGCACCTGAATTTGGCTGAAGACTTACAGATGAAAATCCCGTGATTTCGGCCAAAAGAGTGCTGAATTCACTAAGCATTTCATTATATCCTTGAGTTTGATCTGACGGAGCATAAGGATGTATTTTCTGGAAACCGGCCAATCCTAGAGGGAGTAATTCTGATGCAGCATTTAGTTTCATTGTACACGACCCTAATGAAATCATTGAGTGTGCCAATGAAATATCCTTCCGTTCCAACCTTTTTATATAACGCATCAATTCTGTTTCGGTATGATAATTATTAAAATTTGGATGAGTTAGAAAGGTAGATTTTCTGAGTTGATTAACGTCCAAAGTTATTTTCTCCGGCATATCATCAATCATGAAGACCTTAGAACTACCTGCTGCCATTGCAAAAACTGCTAACAATTCATGAACACGATAAGCATCTGTTGTTTCATCAATACTGATTCCGATTTCTCCTGTTTCAAAATAACGAAGATTTATAAAACGCAAATCACTTTGTATTTTAATATCTTCAATATTAATATAGTTTGGCAAACCGAATTTCAACGTATCAAAATAACTGTCGTTCAGTTGCTTAAAACCTAGTTTTTTTAATTCAATTGCCACATATGATGCAATAGAATGAATTCGTTTAGCTATTATTTTCAAGCCTTTTGGACCCTGATAAACAGCATAAAAAGAACTCATTGTTGCAAGTAACGCTTGAGCTGTACAAATATTTGATGTAGCTTTCTCACGTTTAATATGCTGTTCTCTTGTTTGCAATGCCATTCGCAAAGCTTCTTTCCCATGCGAGTCTTTCGAAATTCCAATTATTCGTCCGGGCATATTGCGCTTGAATTCTTCGCGTGTTGCAAAAAAAGCAGCTGACGGTCCGCCATAAAACATTGGAATTCCAAAACGTTGACTACTTCCAAAAGCAATATCGGCGCCCCATTCGCCTGGAGGTGTCAAAAGTACCAATGCCATCAAATCTGTAGCCACGGCAACTTTACAATTTACTGCATGTGCCTTTTCAACAAATTCACGGTAGTCTTCTACGTTTCCATCACTATTAGGATATTGAATTATAGCTCCAAAGTATTTACCATCCATTACAGCTTTTTTGTAGTCCCCCACTTCGATAGGAATTTCTGTATGTCCCATACGTGTACGAAGTACTGCCAACGTTTGAGGAAAAACATTTTCATCAACAAATAATGTTTCTACATTATTTTTCACCTGTTCTTTATTTCGTAATCCATACATCATTGTTGCAGCTTCAGCAGCAGAAGTTGCTTCATCAAGTAAGGAACAGTTTGCAAGTGGAAGTGCAGTTAGCTCGCTTACAATTGTCTGAAAATTCATTAATGCTTCAAGTCTACCTTGGGATATTTCAGCTTGATATGGAGTATATGATGTGTACCAAACGGGATTTTCAAATACATTCCGGTAAATGGCTGCTGGTGTAATTGTGTCATACCAGCCCATCCCGATATAAGATGTATATATTTTATTTTTTGAGGCAAGATTAGCAATTTCTTCTGCATATTCATTCTCTGTTAATGCAGCAGGAAGTGCTAAAGGTTTTTTTAAACGAATATCAGATGGAATAGTTTGGTCAATCAATTCATCGATGCTTGACACTCCAATAACTTCTAACATTTTCTTCTCTTCTTCGGAATTAATCCCAATATGACGGGATTTGAATTGTTCCATTTCCATATTTTACTTGATTAAGTGATTTAGTATATTTTAATACAAAAAAGGATTATACTTTTTTTCTTCTCCAATTGTGGTTTGAGGGCCGTGACCAGGATAAATAACTGTCTCATTTGGTAAAGTGAACAGTTTAGTTTTTATACCTTGAATAAGTAGATCATAGTTACCACCTTCTAAATCAGTGCGACCAATTCCACCTCTGAATAGGACATCGCCAACAAAAGCACATCTATTTATTTCATTATAAAAAACTATGCTTCCCGGCGAATGTCCGGGAACAGCTATAACTTTCAGATTTATATTTCCAAAATTGATAATATCGTTTTCATTCAAATATGTTCCAATTTGTGGTGTTGATTCACTATAACTTATGAATCCAAACTGTTGTAATTGGTCGGTGAACATATTAATTAAATATTCATCATCTTTATTAGCCTCGGGCAATAAATTAAACTGTTCTTTAATTAAATTATTTCCAAATATATGATCAAAATGCAGATGAGTACTTAAAAGATGACTAATCTTTAAATTATTATCAAGTATGTAGTTTAATAAAAGTTCTTTCTCATCATGATAAAAACATGAAGGGTCAATTACTACACTAATTCCATTTTCATCAGACAGAACATATGTATTAACACCCAATGGATTGAATTGAAATGTTTTTATTTTCATTTGAATAAACTAAGTAGAATTTAACTTAATGCAAAATTACGCTTTTCTTTTCATTTCTAATGTATCCGTTTATGAAAAGATATTTATCAACTATTTATGGGTAAATAAACCAGTTTTTTAGTTTCAAAAAAAGATTCATTGAAATAGGTGGATAGCAGAACAAGTTCTAAAATACGTCTGTAAGGTTTAATTTCACTAGTGATATCTCCACCTTTGAGGCAAATAATTCCATTAGGAATTGCATTATTTTGATTAGATGAAATATTCTTCCCTGCAACTTTTACCAACTCAGGCAATGTCATAACTGCTCTGCTGACAACAAAATCGAATACTCTTTTTTCATCCTCAACCCTTGAATGAATGCATTCCACATTTTGTAATCCAATTGATTTTGACACATCTTCTGCCACTTTAACTTTCTTTCCAATACTATCTAATAACACAAATTGAGAGTTCGGGAAAAAGATAGCTAAAGGAATACCTGGGAATCCTCCACCCGTACCTACATCCAAAACTTTTGTTCCATCAGTGAACGATGTATATTTTGCAATAGATAACGAATGTAATACATGATGAAGATACAGATTTTCAATATCTTTACGCGATATGACGTTTATTTTTGAATTCCAATTGGAATACAAATCAAAAAGTGCGTCGAATTGTTCTTTTTGAAGTGGAGATAATAATGGAAAATACTGATTGATTATACTCATTTCTTTATTTGTTTTTACTTATATTCCGTATAACCGAATTATCTTTCATTATTGGTTTCAATGCTTCAAATGATATAAATATTTCTGGTGCATCTAACTGATATGCAGAATATTCACCTTTATTAAATCTATAGGTTATCCCAAGATTATTAAGTAGAAAATTATTATTAGGCAACATTTCTTCAATCCCAAAAAAGCCTAATTCTTCTAATTCCAATATCGATCTAACTTTATTTTGTTCCATCAAAGAGTTAATGAACAACCCTTTAAGCGTTTGATCGTATCCAACCTTGAATATATCAGATTCCGTTATAAGTGTACTACGTTTCAAATCAATTACCCTATTTCTAAAAGTGTCAAATGTGGAAACTCCATCTTTGCTTATTGATTGTTTTATCTGGAATGATAAAATTGAATTATCCTGATAAGTTATTGAATCATCCAAGAATTCGTAATAAGAATTGTAATAATCAATAAATTCTGTATCAACACTATCAGAAGATAATGAATCTAATTTATCTATGTTAATTAGTGAACTGTGAAATACGTTGGCATCTTTCACATAATTATCAATAAAGTTTTGAACATATTTATTCATAGCGTCGTGAGCCGACAAACTATCATAATCTACTCCAAAAAAAGACGTAATAAATATATTCTGTAATTTGTTAATATCAAACTTCTCCCCGTCAATGGGATAAACAAATGCTAAATTAATATAGCAAGATGACTTAGTTGTATCATTTTGAAGATGTTCTCTCTCAACAATTGTCAATGTATCAAAGTTGAGTGTAAGCGACTTATCTGTACTCAACTTTGAATTACCTGAGTTATTACCGCAACCTTCAAAGACAAGAAAGCTGCTTAATATGAACAAGATACCTATTAATATATACTTTATATTCATGAAAGAAAAATCTTATATTACCTCTACAAATATACACTTTTTATTAAAACCAGATATTAATTTCAATAAGAATGTCCATCCGTTTTTAGTTCTTCCAGTCCAAATTTCTTCTTTTCTAATGCTCTCCAGGCATAAATTATATAACCAATAACTACTGGCAACAATAATGAAACAACTGATAAAACATGTAGAGTAAATTCACTTGATGATGAATTCTGGATAGTTATAGAACTTTGTAAATCAACAGTTGAAGGATAATAAGCAGTGTTATTGAAACCGGCAACCAACAACAACATAGTCACGGTTAAAACAGTACCTATTCCAGCAAACATAATTCCCTTTTTAAAATTAGGATTGAATACTGTTGCAAAAATTCCGTAAAGAACCCCTATTACTCCCAACAAGAAAAATATTGAAACAAGAGGCATATCTAAAAAATTATGAAGATATTTATATTTCTCCATTGACACAACCTCTGTTTCAGAATTTACAGCAAATCCATCTGAAACTAACGTCCAGATCAGGAAAATCAAGAAGAACACTAGAAAAGGAATTCCGTTATAAAGAACAAATTTACGCGATCTATTTTCAAGCGTATTATGATCGAGCCGATTAACAAAATACAAGCTAGCTAATGTTCTAGTCAGGAACAAAACAGACAAACCCAAACACCAATTTCTAAAACTAGCTAATGCCTCTAAACCCATCCAAGGTGATTGCCACTGACTAATTACGAGTCCCAAAGATCCCATTCCGGTTATATTACCCTTATTCACAGTAAATTCTGAACCAGTAAAGAAAGTTGCAACAGCAACCCCTAAAAGAAATGTTCCAAGCACACCATTAATAAACAGAAAAGCTCTATATGTTGTGGGTCCAAAAATATTTCCCGGTTTAGACTGAAACTCGTAAGAAACTGCTTGAAGTACAAAGCAAAACAAAATGAGCATCCAAACCCAATAAGCCCCACTAAAACTCGTAGAGTAATACAAAGGGAAAGATGCAAAAAATGCAGCGCCAAAAGTTACTAAAGTAGTAAATGTATATTCCCATTTACGACCAAGTGCATTAACCAGTAATTTCTTTTCATCTTCATTCTTTGCAAGTGAAAACAACATAGATTGTCCCCCTTGAACAAAGAGAAGAAACACAAGTAAGCCGGCCATTGACGACATAATTAACCACCAATAATGTTGTAAAAAAGAATATGTTATCATAATATATATTTTTACTCAATTAATTAAATGTATCATTTTTATATACTTCATCCGGACCTTTCTTTATCTGTTTTACCATAATAGTAACTTCTGCTATAAGCAAGCCTGTAAACAAAACAGCAAACAAGATAAAAGTCGTCAAAACATGTCCTGAGCTCAAATTGGAAACAGCGGCATGAACAGGCAAAACGTCCTGAATTGTCCATGGTTGACGACCTACTTCTGCAACAATCCATCCTAATTGGCTTGCAATATAAGCTAATGGAATACTCCACAAGCCGACATATAAGAGCCATTTTGCAGATTGTAATTTCTGTTTACGACCAAAAAACCAAATTACAAGAAACAAAAGAATGAAATACATTCCAATTATAACCATAAGGTGAAAACTATAAAAGGTAATAGGAACATTTGGAATATTATCTTCAGGATTTTCAAGATAGCTATATCCAAAATAAGCATAATTATCACGTAACTCTTTTTCGAAAATCTCAGCCTCAGCAATGCGTTTACTCTCTTTTGCCACTTTATAATTGACCAAGGCTTCTACGGCTTTTTGCCCTTTTTCTTTTTTCTCCGCAAATGAAAGAGCTGTAGATCCATCCTGCAATTTATATCCTCCATCAATAATATCTTTAATACCTGGTACAAAAGCATTCAAATCTCTATATCCGAGATACGATAACAATTTTGGAATTGAAATCTTAAAAATATATGGATCAACCTCATCATTAAACGCTTCTTTTTTGGGATTTAAAACTCCAGCCACAATTAGTCCTGCACCAGCTTGTCCTTCATACAAACCTTCCATTGTAGCCAACTTCATTGGTTGTTTCTGAGAAACCTGATAAGCAGAACCATCACCAGTAACAGCAAGTAATACGAATGAGATGAAGCCAAAGATAGCCCCCATTTTTATGCTTTTCAATGCAAAATCAACATGACGTTTTATAATCAGATACCAAGCTGAAATACCCACTACAAAAGCAGCGGCAACCCCCCAACCTGAAAGAACAGCATGAAAGAATTTATTAATAGCTATGGGAGATGAAACCAAAGCCCAGAAATCTGTCATTTCATTTCTAACCGTGTCTGGATTGAATTCCATTCCAATTGGATATTGCATCCAAGCATTAGCAACCAAAATCCAAAATGCAGAGAGAGTAGCCCCAATTGTGGTAAGCCATGTAGCCGTCAAATGCGTTTTTTTGCTAACCCTGTTCCAACCAAAAAACATAATTGAGATGAAAGTTGCTTCTAAAAAAAACGCCACAATACCTTCAATTACCAAAGGAGCGCCAAAAATATCCCCTACAAACCAACTGTAATTAGACCAGTTAGTACCAAACTGAAATTCAAGAATAATTCCAGTTGCAACCCCAATTGCAAAATTAATTCCAAATATCTTTTGCCAAAACTTTGTAGCTCTTTTCCAAGATTCATCACCAGTTTTCACGTAAATGCTTTCCATGATTGACATGATAATTGCCAATCCCAAGGTGAGCGGCACAAACAACCAGTGATATCCCGCGGTCATAGCAAATTGTGCTCTCGACCAGTTTACCATTGCTGAATTAAGTAATAAATCCATAAATATCAAATAAAAAGGATAAATAAATAATTGTTTAACTATTTCAAAGAACGTTCAACCAATTCTGTCGTAACATAACTTGCTTTCTCATTGTCTGAATCAAATTTCTCATCTAAATATTTAGGAAAGAAAAACGGCTTTAATATGAAAAACATTATGATGAGTTTTAAGATTACCAAAACCCAAAGTGTTTTTCCATAATTTGTCATATGAGTAAAACCCTGCCAGAACATAATAAACCAATTGAAACGATTCTTTTTGGGAACTACTTCCGCTTCCATAAACACTTTATTAATTAAATTTATACTCCTTGTATGGCATTTCAAGTGAATCTGCCACACTCTTGAATACTATATTCCCATTTATAACATTCAAACCAAATCTCAAATCCTCGTATTTCGTACATGCCTGTTTCCAACCCTGATTAGCTAATTTTATGATATAAGGCAATGTGGAATTTGTAAGTGCACGTGTTGAAGTCATTGGAACTGCACCCGGAATGTTTGCAACACAATAATGAACAATTCCATCAACTTCATACACAGGATCAGTATGAGTGGTAGGACGAGAGGTTTCAAAGCATCCCCCCTGATCAATTGAGACATCAACCAAGACCGAACCTTTTTGCATAATGGAAAGCATTTCTCTTGTAATAAGATGGGGCGTTTTTGCCCCAACAGACAATGCGGCACCAATTACCAAATCAGCCGACTTAAGTAATTCAGATACAGCATATTTATTTGAATACTCCGTAATCACATTTTTAGGCATAATCTCATCCAGATAACGCAATCGAGTAATGTTAATATCAAAAATTGTTACCATTGCCCCCATTCCGGCTGCAACATTTGCAGCCTGAGTGCCAACAACACCACCACCAAGAATAATAACATTTGCGGGTCGCACTCCAGGCACACCACCCATTAATATACCTTTACCACCTTGAGGTTTCTCCAGATATTTTGCACCCTGTTGAATAGACATACGACCTGCGACTTCACTCATAGGAGTAAGCAGCGGCAATGAGCCATTTTTATCAATTACCGTTTCATAAGCTATACAAACAGCATCACTTTTAAGCATTGCCTCTGTAAGTTCTTGGCTGGAAGCAAAATGAAAATAAGTGAATAAAACCTGGTCTTTTTTAATAAGAGGATATTCCTTTTTGATTGGTTCTTTGACCTTTACAATCATTTCTGCAATATCATAAACTTCCTCAATAGAATCAACCAAAATTGCTCCGGCAGCAACATAAGCTTCATCCGGGAATCGACTTTCAATGCCAGCTCCCTTTTGAATATATACTTGATGACCATGGTTCTGAACTAATTCCATAACACCTGCAGGTGTCATCGCAACGCGACTTTCTTGAGATTTAATTTCTTTTGGTACTCCGATTATCATAATAATATTCTTATAATGTTGGCATGAATATTAAGCTTGTCCAATCCCGCCAATTGGAGGAAAAAAACCACCCGGTTCATTATCTAATTTTATTGTACCATTCATTCTTTCAAACTTTTCCACATTCTCTTTTAAGGCAAAGAGCAATCGTTTTGCATGTTCTGGAGTAAGAATGATTCTAGCTTTTACTTTAGCTTTTGGAACACCAGGTACAACCCGGATAAAATCCACTACAAACTCTGATGAGGAATGTGAAATTATTGCAAGATTTGAATAGGTTCCCTGAGCTATTTCTTCAGAAAGCTCAATCTGGATTTGATTTTCTTCTTTAAAATTTTCCATCTTTTTCTTAATTTAAGGTAGCAAAGTTTTACAATAACTTTAGTAAAAAAACTTTGCTTAAATAGTGATTTATCTTACGTAAAAGTAGTATAAATTATTCAAATATACCACAATTTCCGCTATTTTACAAGAATAAATACTAAAAAGTTCAGATATTATTCAACTTGATAATAATTAAATAGAAAATAATCATGATTTAAAGATTTGATTTTTGGCTACCAAGAAATATTGCTATATTTGTAATATCATTTGTAAATTAATTCTTTTAACTAAATAAATAAATACAACAATGGTAAATTATAAAGATTTAGGTCTCGTAAATTCAAGAGAGATCTTCAAAAAAGCAGTTGAAGGAGGATATGCAATACCTGCATTCAATTTCAACAATATGGAGCAGATGCAAGCAATTGTTTCAGCTTGTGTAGCAACCAAATCACCTGTTATTTTGCAAGTTTCAAGTGGTGCACGTAAATATGCAAATCAAACATTGTTACGTTATATGGCTCAGGGAGCGGTAGAATATGCAAAAGAGCTTGGCTATGCAATTCCAATTGTACTGCACTTGGATCATGGCGACAGTTTTGAGTTATGTAAAAACTGTATTGAATACGGTTTTTCTTCAGTTATGATTGATGGTTCACATCTTCCATATGAAGAAAACGTTGCATTGACTAAAAAAGTAGTAGATTATGCACATCAATATGATGTAACAGTAGAAGGAGAACTTGGAGTACTTGCAGGTATTGAGGATGATGTTCAGGCAGAGCACCACACTTATACTGAACCTGACGAAGTAGTTGATTTTGTCTCACGCACAGGTGTTGATTCTTTAGCTATCTCAATTGGAACTTCTCACGGAGCATTTAAGTTTACACCAGAACAATGTACACGTGACGAAAACGGTAAATTAGTTCCTCCTCCATTACGTTTCGATATTTTAAAAGAAATTGAACAACGCATACCTGGATTCCCTATCGTTCTTCACGGATCTTCTTCTGTTCCACAAGAATATGTTGAAACTATCAACAAGAATGGTGGAGCATTAAAAGACTCAATTGGTATTCCAGAAGAACAATTACGAGAAGCTGCAAAATCAGCAGTTTGCAAGATCAATATTGACTCAGATGGTCGTTTAGCTATGACCGCTGCTGTTCGTGAAGTATTTACCAACAAACCAGCAGAATTTGATCCTCGTAAATATTTAGGACCAGCACGTGATGAATTGAAAAAACTTTACATGCACAAAACAGAAAATGTTTTAGGAAGTGCGGGAAAAGCATAATCAATAAAATAATGACTAGTCCTAAATAACCGTTACAGGTTTTTACAAAACTAGTTGTTTTTATCCACAAGTTTGAAGGTTAACCTTCAAACTTGTGGATTTCTTTTTATAGGTGCGTATTTTAATATGGCTCTGTTC
>Ga0265294_10002191_pt1 | contig 25815 bp, 22 predicted proteins | sample MunlanPumphouse3_FD_192504 | JGI IMG/M metagenome (GOLD analysis project Ga0265294, IMG submission 192504) | Groundwater microbial communities from a municipal landfill in Southern Ontario, Canada - Pumphouse #3 | ecosystem: Environmental > Aquatic > Deep subsurface > Groundwater | place... | reverse complement strand
GAACAACATGCATAGCGAGGTCTCCTAAATGTACAATCTGCAATGTAAATGAATTATGTAATTATTATAAAAAAAGAATAGTAAAAGAATAGTAAAAGAATAGTAAAACCTTCTTGTATTTACTCAAATTATGCCGTATTATATTGTAGGAGTGCCAATTTAATAAATACATAGGAGAAGATAGAAAAAAATGTCATTAAATATAGTTTTATTCGAGCCTGAAATACCGCAAAATACCGGTAATATTGCAAGGACATGTGCAGCTACAGGCTCAAAACTTCATTTAATAAAACCTTTAGGTTTTTCGGTAAAGGACAAATATTTGAAGCGAGCGGGACTTGATTATTGGAATTTGGTTAATATTACATATTATGAAGACTTTGAAGAATTAAAGAAAACAACAGGCAATCATAAAGTATTTATTTCAACAACAAAAGAAAGTAGGTTTTATACAGACGTAACTTATTCCAACGAATGTTATATAATTTTTGGAAAAGAAACGGCAGGTCTTCCTGATTACGTTCATGAAGAATATAAACAAAACAGAATAAAAATTCCAATGATTCAAAAAGTAAATGCCAGGTCTTTAAACTTGGCTAATTCTGTGAATATAGTTATTTATGAAGCTTTAAGACAATTGGGATTTCCACAGATGATATAGGAGGAGCTATGGATATTGCTATTAATTTAATCGGAGGATTAGGGTTATTTCTTTTTGGAATGATTTACATGGGGGATGGACTTCAAAAAGCTGCAGGGAATAAAATGAAGGATATATTGGCAGCTTTAACAAAGAATAAATTGATGGGTGTCTTGGTAGGAGCACTTGTCACAGGCGTAATTCAAAGCAGTACTGCCACAACAGTAATGGTTATTGGTTTTGTAAATGCAGGTTTAATGAATTTAAATCAGGCGGTTGGAATCATCATGGGAGCAAATGTTGGTACTACAGTAACAGCCCTTTTAGTATCACTTAATATAACTAGTATTGCTACTTTTATGGTAGGTGTAGGAGTTGCAATATTTCTTATTGCAAAAAAAAGAAAAGTTAAAAATATGGCTGAAGTAATAATCGGTTTTGGTATACTGTTCATAGGAATGAATTTAATGCAAACAGCAATGGAGCCTTTGGAGTCAAATCATGTTTTTATAAATATAATGACTAATTTTAATAATCCTTATATAGGAATTTTTGTAGGTTTTCTAATGACAGCAATACTTCAAAGCAGTAGTGCTACAACAGGTTTATTGATTGCATTATCAGCAACGGGTGTAATATCATTTGAACAGGCATATCCCATTATTTTTGGACAGAATATTGGAACCTGTCTCACAGCATTAGTTGCAAGTATAGGTGCCAATATAACAGCAAAAAGAGCAGCGGTAATACATATGTTGTTTAATATATTAGGAACAATTTTATTTATGTTATTTTTGAGAATACCTGTTCAAAGGTTAGTATATCTGGTAGCTCCCGTATATGTTCCAAGACAGATAGCTTTTGGGCATATTTTCTTTAACATTTTAAATGTTATTGTATTGTTTCCCTTTTCCAATCTTATTGTCAAAGCGTCAGAGTTTATTATTAGGAAAGATGGCCGTGAATCAGATAGTATAACAAAATATATTGATGAAAGAATTTTGGCCACACATTCTATTGCCTTGACTCAAACGTCAAAGGAAGTGCTGCATTTAGGAAACCTAGTAATGGGACAATTTGAAACTGCAAAAAATGCATTATTTGAAGGTAATGAAGAATTAGCATATAAGATTTTTGAAGAAGAGAAGAAAATCAACAAATTAAATAAGGAAATTTTAGAATATCTTGTTAAATTGGATAAGGTTTCATTAACAAGTGTTGAAAAGGATAAATTGTTTGTTTTGATGAATACAACCAGTGATATTGAGAGAGTAGGAGATCATATTGACAATATTGGAGAATTGGTTTTAGATAAAATTGAAAACAAATCAGATTTTTCGGAAGAAGCTACTATTGAAATAGATAATATGTTTAAAATGACTATGGAAGCATATAAGATATCTTTAAATGCATTGGCCAGTCCAGAATCAGATGTATGTAATATTGTTGTCAAATATGAAGAGGATATTGACAAAATGTATAAAACTCTAAGAAAGAATCACATAGACAGACTTAATAATTATATTTGCAGCCCCAATGCAGGAATAGTATTTTTGGATATGATAAGCAATTTAGAAAGGATTGGAGATCATTCATTAAATATAGCTGAATATATACTTGAAGTAGTTTAAAGATGCCCTAACCCCATTTTTCCGACCAGAGGGAGAGAAAAATGGCTGGTAGGTCATTCGCAATGAGTTCCCAATTTATGCGACCAACGGGAGCTGATAAATTGGTGAACGAGACTGCGAGATGCCCTAACCCCATTTTTCCGACCAACGGGGAGCTGATAAATTGGTGAACGAAACTGCGGGGTGTCCTAAGATATCTAAGGCATATAAAAACATATTATTAATGGTATATTAAAAATTCAACAAGATTAGTAAAAAATAGTTGATTTATTAATAAAAATTATATATACTAATGTAAAGTGAATATTTGAATGACATTCGTGGGAGAGACTGTTATCTTATTAACAGCGCCGAAGGAAATAAGTTATTAATATTAGCCATATTGTAATGACTATCTCAGGCAAAAGGACCGTGGATTGACAAACCTCTGGAAAGCGCAAGCACCGATGGGGCAATTCCGTAAGGATGAAACTCTCAGGTTACATAACAGGGCAGAAGGCAGAATGTTTTTGATTTTGTTTTCTGCCTTTATTATTTTCAGGCAAGGGGAAAAAGATGATTATTACTAACAATGATTGGGTATTGAATAAATATAAAGACATCTACAATATTGTTTATATTGACGGTACATTTAAAGATGTTTTGATTGCAGTCAGAGACAAGCTACATATTGGACATGAACTTCTGACACATCCATTAGGAAGCAGTGTTAAACCAAGCGAGACCCCTTTTAAATCCGTAATGATTACAGACAAGAAAAATAATACAAGCATTGATTCAATTTATATGATTGAAAATGCAATAATTACATATGATAAGTTCAATAAAGATAAATTATTATCCATAAGCGATAAAGTAATTGAAGATTTAAAATTGATTGATTTAACAGTGCTGCAAAGCGCGTTGAATATATAACTCTATAAAAAACTTAATGGAGGTGAAGATTTTGAAATTAGAATTAGGCTATATTCTAATTAAGGATATTCAGTTTTCTGATGTATCCAAGGTAGAAAATGGTACGTTGTATGTTAACAAAGAAGAAGTAAAAGCATTAATTCTAGAAGATCAAAATTTCAAAGCAGCAGATGTAGAACTGGCTAAGCCGGGAGAAAGTGTACGTATAATGCCTGTTAAAGATGTTATCGAGCCAAGGGTTAAGGTTGAAGGCCCAGGCGGCATATTCCCGGGAATGATTAACAAAGTAGAAACGGTAGGTTCAGGCAAAACAAATGTGTTGAAGGGCGCAGCTGTTGTAACTACAGGTAAAATAGTTGGTTTCCAAGAAGGTATTATTGATATGACCGGAACGGGAGCTGAATATACACCTTTTTCCACTCTTAACAACTTAGTTTTAATTTGCGAGCCTATTGACAGCTTAAAGCAGCACGAGCATGAAAAAGCGCTAAGATTTGCAGGATATAAGGTAGCATTATATCTTGGGGCACTTGCAAAGAATCTAACCCCTGATGAAGTTGAAGTATTTGAAACACCTAATTTGGTTGAAGGGATAAAAATGTATCCTGACCTTCCAAGAGTAGCTTATGTATTCATGCTTCAGAGCCAAGGTCTTATGCATGATACTTATGTGTATGGAGTTGATGCAAAACAGTCATTAACAACCATGATTTATCCTACCGAAGTTATGGATGGTGCCATAGTAAGCGGTAACTGCGTTTCCGCATGTGATAAGAATACTACATATCATCATTTGAACAATCCAATCATACATGATTTATTTGCAGAACACGGCAAGACATTGAATTTTGTGGGAGTAATTATCACAAACGAAAATGTTTATCTTGCGGATAAGGAGAGATCATCTAACTGGAGTGCAAAACTTGCAGGGTTTCTTGGTGTTGACGGTGTTATTGTATCAGAAGAAGGATTTGGAAATCCTGATACAGACTTGATTATGAATTGTAAGAAAATTGAAGCTAAAGGCATTAAAACAGTTCTTGTTACAGATGAATATGCAGGCAGAGATGGTACTTCTCAGTCATTGGCAGATGCAGATGTAAGTGCTAATGCAGTAGTTTCCGCAGGAAATGCAAATGAAGTAATTGAGCTGCCTCCTATGGATAAAATAATCGGTCATGTTGAGGTTACAGATGTAATTGCCGGAGGATTTGACGGAAGCTTGCATAAAGATGGAAGTATAACAGCAGAGCTTCAGGTTATTACAGGTGCTACCAATGAAATGGGCTTCAATAAACTTAGTGCAAGATAGGAAGGGAGGAGAAAATAATGCTAAAGATTGTTCATTATATTAATCAATTCTTTGCCAATATAGGCGGGGAAGAAATGGCTCACATTCCTGCTGAAGTAAGAGAAGGCATAGTAGGACCGGGTCTTGCATTCAAACAAGCATTTAAAGATGAAGCAGAAATTGTTGCTACAATCGTATGCGGAGACTCATATTTCAATGAGAATATTGATGAAGCCAAAACAAGTATAATTGAAATGGTTAAGAAATACAATCCGGATTTATTTATTGCAGGGCCGGCTTTTAATGCAGGAAGATACGGAGTTGCTTGCGGTACAATTGCAAAGGCAGTTAAAGATGAATTAAATATTCCGGTTTTAACAGGAATGTATGTAGAAAATCCCGGAGCAGATATGTTTAAAAATAACATATATATAGTATCTACAAAAAATTCTGCTGCAGGTATGAGAGATGCTGTTAAGAAAATGGCTCCCCTTGCACTAAAACTTGGAAAGGGAGAAAAAATCGGTGCATCTTCAGAAGAAGGCTATTTACCAAACGGAATAAGAGTTAATTTCTTTGAAAAAGAAAGAGGCTCAAAAAGAGCAGTTAAAATGCTGTTGGCAAAATTAAACGATAAAGAGTTCCAAACGGAATTTCCAATGCCTGATTTTGACAGAGTAGAACCAAATCCGGCAATTAAAGATATAACAAAAGCTAAAATAGCATTAGTTACTTCAGGAGGAATTGTTCCGAAAGGAAATCCTGACCATATTGAATCTTCCAGTGCTTCCAAATACGGTAAATATGACATCGACGGAGTTATTGATTTAACTGAAGAAACATATGAAACAGCTCACGGAGGATATGACCCTGTTTATGCAAACTTAGACCCGGACAGAGTATTGCCTGTTGATATTATGAGAGAATTTGAAAAGGAAGGTAAAATAGGAAGTCTTCATAGATATTTCTATACTACTGTTGGGAACGGTACTGCCGTAAAGAGTGCAAAAGGTTTTGCTGAGAAATATGCAAAAGAACTGGTAGCTGACGGAGTGGATGCAGTTATACTCACATCTACGTGAGGTACCTGTACGCGTTGCGGTGCAACGATGGTAAAAGAAATTGAAAGAGCAGGGATTCCTGTAGTACATATGTGTACTATAGTTCCAATTTCATTAACTGTTGGAGCAAACAGAATTGTTCCGACAATAGCAATACCTCACCCATTAGGAAATCCTTCATTGTCACTTGAAGAAGAAAGAGATATAAGAAGGAACTTGTTGACAAGGGCGTTAAAAGCTTTAGAAACAGAAGTTTCAGAACAAACAGTATTCGAAAAGTAAGCAGACGACCCAAATCTTCGATTTGGTGTCGGTCGCTTATCCTGAGCAGAGCGAAGGATCTCAGACGACCCAAATCTTCGATTTGTTTAGATTTTAGGCAGAAAAGAGGTGGAATATGAGTAAAGTATATGATGTATTGATTATTGGAGCCGGTCCTGCAGGATTATCAGCCGGGATTTATGCGGGAAGAGCAAGACTTAGTACATTAATTATTGAAAAAGAAAAAGATGGAGGGCAAATTGTTCTCACATCAGAGGTTGAAAATTATCCGGGTTGTTTAGAAGGAGAATCAGGACCTACATTAGTTGATAGAATGTCTGACCAGGCTAAACATTTCGGAGCTGAAAAAGCGTATGATGAAATTGTGGAAGTGAAGCTTGAGGGCAAAGAAAAAGTTCTTATCGGCAAAAAAGGCGAATACAAAGGTAAAACAGTAATAATAGCAAATGGTGCTACATCAAAACCCATTGGATGTCCGGGAGAAAAAACATTCACAGGCAAAGGTGTCTCATACTGCGCAACTTGTGATGCTGCTTTTTTTGAAGATTTTGAAGTATTTGTAGTCGGCGGCGGCGATACAGCTGTTGAAGAGGCGCTGTACTTGACGAAATTTGCACGAAAGGTATCGATAATTCACAGAAGAGATGAGCTTAGAGCTGCTAAGTCAATTCGAGCAAAAGCGGAAGCCAATCCCAAGGTTCATTTTATTTGGGATTCAGTAGTAAAAGAAATTAAAGGTGATGGAATTGTTAATTCAATGGTTATAGAAAATGTTAAAACTAAGGAATTGACAGAATTAGTTGCCGATGAAGATGATATGACATTTGGAATTTTTGTATTCATTGGTTACGAACCAAAAACTAAAATATTTGAAGGTATTTTAGATATTGAAAAAGGGTATCTTGTAACCGATGAGAATATGAAAACAAATATTGAAGGTGTTTATGCAGCCGGTGACATCCGAGTTAAAAGCTTAAGGCAGGTAGTAACTGCGGCAGCTGACGGAGCAATAGCTGCAGTACAGGCTGAAAAATACGTAGAAACGCTTTAGGAGGTATAATATGTTAATGCTAGATAAAACAAACTTTGAAGCTGAGGTATTACAAGGAGAAGGTTACATTTTTGTTGACTTTTTCGGAGACGGATGCGCTCCGTGTGAAGCTTTGATGCCACATGTAGTGGCTTTGTCAGAAAAATATGGCGATAAGTTAAAATTCACAAAACTAAATACCACCAAAGCAAGAAGGGTTGCTATTGGACAGAAGGTATTAGGGTTACCTGTAATTGCAATATATAAGGATGGAGAAAAGATTGAAGAATTGGTTAAAGATGATGCAACTCCTGAAAATATAGAAGCAATGATTAAAAAATATATTTAAGAGGTATGTGGAGGAATGTCCACGAATATACAATCAATAAATAAAAATAAACAGAAATTAATAACAGGAGGAAATTATGAGCTTATTAGAAAACAAGAAAATTATTATAATAGGCGACAGAGATGGAATACCCGGTCAGGCAATTGAAGAATGTGTAAAGACTGCCGGCGGTGAAGTTGTATTCTCATCGACAGAGTGCTTTGTCTGAACTAGCGCAGGTGCAATGGATTTGGAAAATCAAAAAAGGGTTAAAGAATTTGCTGAAAAGTATGGTGCTGAAAATGTGGTAGTTATACTTGGAGCAGCAGAAGGCGAAGCAGCAGGTCTTGCTGCAGAAACCGTAACAAACGGCGACCCTACTTTTGCAGGTCCATTGACAGGAGTTCAGTTGGGACTCAGTGTATTTCATATATGTGAACCGGAAATTAAAGATATAGTTGATGAATCAGTTTATGATGAACAAGTGGGTATGATGGAAATGGTATTGGATGTTGATGACATAATTAGTGAAATGACTGCAATAAGAGAAGAATTCTCTAAATACCTTTAAAAGGAAAGAGGACACACCTCTATTATTCCCCGTTATGTAACACCGAAAATAACATTCAAAATTTGCTTCGTAGAAACTGCGAAGCAAATTTTGAATACGTAACTATTTATTAAGTAAGATGGAAGTATGAAACATTGGAAAATTCTATAAAAGGAGGTTATTTATGAACAGTGTAATTTTGGGAAGCAGTTACATAATGGTTTTTGCACCGGATATGGTTATTCATAACGGTACGACGCAGACAACCGAAAGAACGGTAAATCCAAATTCTGAGTATTTAAAGGAAATAAAAAATCATCTGAGAACTTTTGAACAAGTCGTAGGATATTTGCCTAATCAAACATATATAGGAAATATTACACCGGACGAATTAAGTAAATATGAAATGCCTTGGTTTGACAAACCGAAGGATGGTGCAACAAGAGAAGGTAAATTTGGAGAAATAATGCCTCAAGAGGAATTTATTGTTCTTATGCAAATTTGTGATGTATTTGACTTAGTTAAACTTGAAAAACAATTCGTTTTCGATACTAAAGCAAAACTTATGGTACATCCTCTTTTTGATGAAGGTTTATTGGGAAGAATCAAAGAAGGAGAAGAGTTTGATACAATAAAAAAATATGTGGATGAAGAACATGCTGAGCCTATATATAATAATGGAGAGTTAGTAGGATGTGTGAAAAGAGCACATGATATAGACCTTAATTTAAGTGGACATGTAATGTTTGAAAATCTTGTGTCAAAAGCTTCAAATGTTCTTGCTTTATTAAATCTTGTAAGTAAAAACAATATAAACAAAGAAGAAATAGAATATGTTGTTGAATGCAGCGAAGAAGCATGCGGTGATATGAACCAAAGAGGCGGAGGAAACTTTGCAAAGGCATGTGCTGAAGTAGCAGGATTTGTTAATGCTACCGGTTCAGATACAAGAGGTTTTTGTGCAGCTCCTACACATGCATTAATTGAAGCTGCTGCATTGGTAAAGGCAGGAGTTTACAAGAAAGTTGTTGTATCTGCAGGGGGAAGTACTGCAAAATTAGGTATGAACGGTAAGGACCATATTAAAAAAGGATTCCCGATTTTGGAAGATTGTATTGGTGGATTTGCTGTATTGATAGGCGAAAATGACGGAGTAAATCCGGAAATTAACCTTGATCTTGTAGGAAGACACACTGTTGGAACAGGCTCATCTCCTCAGGCAGTTATAACATCATTAGTATCTTCATTAGATAAAGCAGGAATGAAAATAACAGACATTGATAAATATTCTGTAGAAATGCAGAATCCTGAAGTTACAAAACCTGCAGGAGCAGGAGATGTTCCTTTGGCAAATTATAAAATGATTGGTGCATTGGCAGTAAAACGCGGAGATATAGACAGAAAAGAATTGGCTGATTTTACGGTTAAGCATGGTATGACGGGCTGGGCTCCTACCCAAGGGCACATACCTTCAGGTGTTCCATACCTTGGTTTTTGCAGGGAAGATATACTTTCCGGTAAAATTAAAAACGCCATGATAGTTGGTAAAGGAAGCTTATTTCTTGGAAGAATGACTAATTTATTTGATGGAGTATCCTTTATTATTGAAGCAAATAAAGGAGGTCAGAAAAAAACGTCCGCAATTTCTGAGGAACAGATAAAGAATTTAATTGCTAACGCATTAAAGGATTTCGCTTCAAATCTGTTAAGTGAGCAGGAGTGAAGATATGTCTGAAAAATTAGTAAAACAAACAATAGGAAAAGTTTTTAACCAATTGGCAGACACCTTAATTAGTGGAGAATATGGTCAAAAGCCAAAAATCTTAGTTACTGCAACAGGAAGCGAACACGGAGAAGAAGAAGTGTTTAAAGCTGCTGAAAGCGCTGCAAAATTTGGCATCGAACCAATTGTTATAGGAACAAAACAATATGAAGGTGTTAATATTGAGCTTGTAGATTCAGAGGACAACGCTCATAAAAAGATGGAAGAATTGCTGGACTTGGGAAAGGTAGATGCAGCTGTTACTATGCACTATCCGTTTCCAATAGGTGTTTCAACTGTAGGAAGAATTGTTACACCGGGTAAAGGAAAAGAAATGTTTATAGCAACAACAACAGGAACTTCATCAACTGATAAAGTTGAAGGAATGGTTAAGAATGCCATTTATGGGATAATTACTGCAAGAGCATGTGGAATTAAAAATCCTACAGTGGGAATTTTAAATATAGATGGTGCAAGGCAAACGGAAATTGCACTAAACAAGCTAAAAGATAACGGTTATGACATAGAGTTTGCAGAATCAAAAAGAGCAGATGGAGGAGCTGTTATGAGAGGTAATGACCTATTAACAGCCTCAGCTGATGTTATGGTTATGGATTCTCTAACAGGCAATCTAATGATTAAAATATTCTCTTCCTATACTACGGGAGGTAGTTATGAATCATTGGGTTATGGATATGGTCCCGGCATTGGAGAAAACTTCAACAAACTGATACTAATTATTTCAAGAGCTTCAGGTGCTCCATTGATTGAAGGAGCCATAAGGTTTGCAGGAGAGCTAATTAAAGGCAAATGCCTGCAAGTTGCCAAAGAAGAGTTCGATAAAGCTAAGAAAGCAGGTTTGGATATAATTTTATCGGAAATAAAAGCATCTAAAAAGTCCGTGGTCGAAGAAGCAGAAGTTGTTACCCCTCCAAAGGAAGTTGTAACTTCCCAAATATCGGGTATTGAAATTATGGACCTTGAAGATGCGGTTAAATTGTTGTGGAGAAAAGGGGTTTATGCTGAAAGCGGAATGGGATGTACAGGACCGATTATTTTGGTGAGCGAAGCTAAAACAAATGAAGCTTTAAAAATACTTGCAGACAATGAATATATCGCAAAAGAACAATTAGAATGCTGATGCCCTAACCTGAGATCCTTCACTTCTTTCAGAATGACATAAATGAGGTTTGTCAATGCAAAAATTCTTCATTATATTGATGAAGAATTTTTTTATTTGAGCTAAATTTTATTACCATTTATAAATAAGTTGAAAATTTATGTTATTTTGGTATAATAGACTTGTGAGGAGTGATACCATGAAAATGGGATTTGAATTAAATCTTTCTCAAACCCAAAAGCTTATAATGACACCGGAATTAAGGCAAGCTATTCAAATCTTGCAATTTAATAATGTCGAATTGACAGATTTTATTAATAGGCAGTTAGAAATCAATCCTTTTTTGGAATCTGTCGATAATAAAAGTGATGCCTCTTCTAATGAAGAACATGTGAAAGAAAATAAAGAAAGTGATGAAATTGATTGGAGAGAATTAGCTGAGAAGTATGACGATTTTAGTTATAAATCATATGAAAGAAGTGCTGATAACGAAAACAAACAATCCTTTGAAAGCTATACTTCCAAAAAACTTTCTCTGAAAGATCACTTGATGATTCAGTTAGGTTTGACTGCTACAACAAAAAAAGATAAGCGTATTGGTGAATTTATTATTGAATCATTGGATAACAAAGGATATTTGGGATGTTCCATCCAGGATATAAGTTTATTAATAAATGAAGATGTTGTTGATGTTGAAAGAGTATTAAGATTTATACAAACTTTTGATCCTGTAGGCGTAGCTTCCAGAAATTTAAGCGAATGTCTGATGATACAGCTTAAGGAAAAAGGAATTCAGGATAAGAATGCATATATAATTGCAGAAAAACATCTTGAAGATATTGCAACAAATAAAATTCAAAAAATAGCTAAAGAACTTCATATATCAGTTAACAGAGTACAAAATATCTTCGACATAATTAAAATGCTGGAGCCTAAACCATCAAGAGGATTTATAGTAGACAGCGACAATATTAGGTACATAGTTCCCGATGCAACTATAGAAAAGCTCAACGATGAGTATCTAATTATTATTAATGACAGCTACTTGCCAACACTTACTATTAACAGCTATTACAAAAACATGATAAATGAATTAGACGATAAGGAAGCAAGCAAATTTTTAGCTAATAAACTTAATTCATCAATGTGGCTGATTAAGAGTATTGAGCAAAGAAGGATGACTTTGTACAAAGTAATTGAATCAATTTTAAAATTTCAAAGGAAGTTTTTTGATGAAGGAAAGATGGCATTAAAGCCTTTAGTTTTAAAGGATGTGGCAGATGATATAGGCATGCATGAATCAACAATTAGCAGAGCTACTAACGGAAAATATGTGCAAACACCAAGAGGTCTGTATGAACTAAAATACTTTTTTGCAAGCAGCTTAAGTGAAACAGATGGTAACGGAGTGTCATCTACAAGCGTTAAATCTTTTATAAGGAAATTAATAGATGAAGAAAGTTCACAAAAACCTTTAAGCGATCAAAAGATAACCGAAAAATTAATCGATGAGGGTATAAATATCTCAAGAAGGACTGTAGCAAAGTACAGAGATGAAATGAGAATACCATCATCATCCATGAGAAAAAGATACTAATAAAAAATATGCTAACATATGCATATTTTTTTCTTTAAAAACTGCTACACAATATTTATTTAGTATGATATAATCAATTTGTTACATATTATCCTTATTGCAATGGATTCATGAATAAGGATTTATAATTACAATAAATGTTATTTAATATAGGAGGATTAAATGGTAAGAGTAGCAATTAACGGATTTGGAAGAATTGGAAGGTTGGCATTGAGGATAATGGCTCAGGATGAAGATTTTCAGGTTGTGGCAATCAACACAAATTCAGATGCAGAAACATTGACATATTTATTAAAGTATGATACTGCACACGGTAATTTCATGACTGATAAAATTTCCTACAAAGATAACCTAATGTATGTTGATGGTAAAGAAATAATTACATCAAGAGTTAAAGAGCCTGAAAACTGCAACTGGAAGGATTTGGACGTAGATTTGGTAATTGACTGTACAGGAAAATTCAATGAGAAAGAAAAGGCAGAAGCTCATATTAAAGCAGGAGCAAAAAAGGTATTGCTTTCAGCTCCGGGCAAAGGCGATTTAAAAACCATTGTTTACAATGTAAACCACAATATTCTTGACGGAACTGAAACTGTTGTATCTGCAGCATCATGCACAACAAACTGTTTAGCTCCTTTAGCAAAAGTAATAAATGATGAATTTGGAATAGTAAAAGGTCTTATGACAACTGTTCATGCCTATACAAATGACCAGAACATTCATGATAATTCGCATAAAAAAGGTATAATGGCAAGAAGAGGACGTGCAGCAGCAGCAAATATTGTTCCCGCATCAACAGGAGCAGCTAAGACAGTTGGAATTGTTATGCCTGAATTAAAAGGCAGGCTTGACGGTATAGCTCTTCGTGTTCCTACAATTACAGGTTCTGTTGTGGATTTAACCGTTGAACTAGGAAGAAATGTTACGGTTGAAGAAGTGAATTCAGCTGTTAAGAATGCAGCTAATGAAACATTAGCATATACAGAAGACCCAATCGTATCAAGCGATGTTATAGGAAGCCATTATGCATGTGTATTTGATGCATTATCCACACAAATAATCGAAGCAGACGGCAAACAGATGGTTAAATTAATTGCATGGTATGATAATGAAATGTCATTTACCGCACAATTGGTTAGAGTAGCCAAATATTGGGGCGAAATGAAACTGTAAGATGACCTTTATGACCTAACCCCATATGTTCAAGCAATAGCAAGAACATATGGTTGGTAGGTCATTCGCATGTGGAATTTCATATTTCGGAGGTTATTATGAAAAAAACTTTAAAAGATTTAAACCTAAAAAACAAGAAAGTATTAGTGAGATGTGATTTTAATGTTCCCTTTGACAAAGAAGGGAATATAACTGATGATATTAGAATCAGAGCATCTCTTCCTACTATAAAATATCTATTGGATAACGGCGCAGCAGTAATTTTATTGTCCCATTTAGGAAGACCCGATGGAACTGCTGACAGGAAATATTCATTGCAGCCTGTAGCTCAAAGATTAAGCTCTCTTTTAGAGAGAGGTGTATGTTTTGAAGACTCTGATACTATAGTTGATGATAGAGTAAAAACAAATGCAGCAAAGCTTAAACCCGGAGATATAATGCTTCTGCAAAATACAAGGTTTAGAAAAGAAGAAACAAAGAATGCAGGTACATTTGCAAAAGAGTTAGCATCATTGGGCGAGCTATTCGTAAATGATGCATTTGGTACTTCTCACAGAGCACATTCCTCAAATGTGGGCATCTGTGAATATCTTCCTTCTGCACTTGGATTTTTGGTAGAAAAAGAAGTTGAGATAATGGGAAATGCGTTAAAGGATCCCAAAAGACCTCTTACCGCTATCTTAGGAGGAGCAAAGGTTTCCGATAAAATATCAGTAATTGAAAATTTACTTAGTATTGCAGATAATATATTAATCGGGGGAGGTATGATGTATACTTTCCTTAAGGCAAAAGGATATAATACGGGAAGCTCACTTTTGGAAGAAGATAAAGTTGAGCTAGCCAAAGATTTAATTAAAAAAGCTGAAATAAATAATGTAAAATTAATTTTACCGGTTGATACAGTTGTGGCAAAAGAATTTAAAAATGATACAGAATTCTTTACAACAGATGTCGATAAAATACCCGATGAATACATGGGTCTTGATATTGGTGAAAAGACTATTGAAATGTATAAGGAAATAATAGAAAACTCAAATACAGTAATTTGGAACGGCCCTTTAGGCGTTTTTGAAATGGACAACTTTGCTAATGGAACTAATACAATAGCAAAAGCCATTGCAGATAACAAGGATGTCGTATCAATAATAGGAGGAGGCGACAGTGCAGCAGCTATTGAAAAGATAGGACTGGCAGAAAATATAACGCATATTTCCACCGGAGGCGGAGCCTCGCTTGAATTTTTGGAAGGTAAAAAATTACCCGGAATTGAAGCAGTAGATAATAAGAGAAAAAAATTAATTGCAGGCAACTGGAAAATGAACTGCGATGTTGAGGAAAGTCTTAATTTGGCAAGAAAATTAAGCTCTTCAGAATTTAATAATGATGTTGATGTATTGGTTTGTCCTCCCTTTACATCATTATATACGGTAATTCAGGAGCTTAAGAATTCTTCAATAAAAGTAGGAGCGCAGAATATGCATTTTGAAGATAACGGTGCTTTTACAGGTGAAGTTTCACCAGTTATGTTAAAAAACATGGGTGTTGAATATGTAATAATCGGACATTCTGAAAGAAGACAACATTTTGGTGAAACAGACCAGACAATAAACAAAAAAATTAAGGCTTGCTTAAAGCATGGTCTTAAACCAATTCTTTGCGTTGGAGAATCCTTGGAACAAAGAGAAGCTGGTGTTGAAAAGGAAACGGTAAGAGCTCAATTAATAAAGGATTTGGATGGCGTTACGGAAGGTTTGAAGATAGTCGTTGCATATGAGCCTATATGGGCTATAGGGACTGGCAAGACTGCTACAAATGCTCAGGCTAATGAAATGGCATCATTTATAAGAACAGTTTTAGGAAATATTTATACTGTAGACATTGCGAATAATATAATAATTCAATATGGAGGCAGCGTAAAAGCTTCCAATACAAAAGAAATAATGCTTCAGTCCGATATAGACGGTGCATTGGTGGGAGGCGCCAGCTTAAATGCTGATGAATTTACTAAGATTGCTAATTATGAAAAGTAGAAAGGTTGAATTATGAATAAGGTAACGGCATTGATCATTCTTGATGGATGGGGTATAGGACCTGATTATGAGGGAAATGCTATAAAAAGAGCAAAAACTCCCAATTTTGACGTATTATTGAGAAGGTATCCAAATACAACTTTATCTACCAGTGGTTATGATGTAGGTCTTCCCAAAGGACAAATGGGAAATTCAGAGGTGGGACACTTAAATATAGGAGCAGGCAGAATCGTTTATCAGGATTTTACCAGAATTACTATGTCCATTGAAAACGGAGAGTTCGAAAAAAATGAAGCTTTGCTTAGTGCCATAAACACTGCAAAAGATAATTGTTCAACTTTGCATTTAATAGGGCTTTTATCTGATGGGGGCGTACATAGTCACAATACTCATTTGTACAGTTTAATTGAACTTGCGAAAAAAAATGGGTTATGTGATGTTCAAATACACTGCATTACTGATGGCAGAGATGTAAGTCCTACCAGCAGTCCAAAATACATAAAAGAATTAATCAAAAAAACAAAGCAATTAGGTATAGGCCGCATTTCATCAATTATGGGCAGATACTATGCCATGGACAGGAACAGGCAGTGGGACAGGGTTGAATTAGCTTATAATGCTTTGACAAAAGGAGAGGGTGAAATATACAAAGATCCGGTTGAAGCAATAAAAAGCTCTTACTTAACAGGTATAACAGATGAGTTTATAAAACCCCTTCTTATTGAAAAAAATAATGGTGAAATTGGAACAATCAAAGACAATGATGCGGTTATTTTCTTTAATTTCAGACCTGACAGAGCAAGAGAAATAACAAGAGCATTTGTTGATGATGACTTTTCAAATTTTGAAAGAAAAAAAGTAAATGTTAAGTTTGTATGTATGACCTTGTATGATAAGACTATTGAAAATGTAGAAATTGCATATAAACCCCATTTTGTACAGAATACTTTAGGTGAATATTTAAGCAGTTTAGGCATTAAACAGTTAAGAGCTGCTGAAACTGAAAAATATGCTCATGTTACATATTTTTTAAACGGTGAAATTGAAGAGCCTTTTGAAAATGAGGTAAGAATTTTAATACCTTCGCCTGATGTTCCCACTTACGACTTAAAGCCTGAAATGAGTGCCCTTGAGTTAAAAAACATGATTATGGAGCAGTTAGACAAGGACATTTATCAGGTTATGATAATTAATTTTGCAAATCCTGATATGGTGGGGCATACGGGTGATATAGAAGCAGCTGTAAAAGCGGTGGAAGCTGTAGATAAATGTATGGGTGAAATTGTAAACTTTATAATCAGAGCTGAAGGAACAGCAATAATTACATCGGATCACGGCAATTGCGAAGAAATGTTTGACAGAGAAACCCTTGATATAATAACAGCTCACTCTAACAACAGAGTGCCTTTTATTGTTGTCGGCGGTAAAAATTTTAAATTAAAAGAAGGAATTCTTGCAGATGTAGCCCCTACAATGCTTGAGCTAATGGGACTCGAAAAACCGGAAGAAATGACAGGGAAAAGTTTAATAGTTTATAATAAATAAAGGAGGATAGTATGTCTATAATAACAGATGTTTATGCAAGAGAAATATTGGATTCAAGAGCGAATCCTACAATTGAAGTTGAAGTATGGACGGAAAGCAGCGGATACGGTAGAGCAGGTGTACCTTCCGGAGCTTCAACAGGAGCATTTGAAGCTGTAGAGCTTAGAGACGGAGATAAAAACAGGTATTTAGGAAAAGGCGTGTTAACTGCAGTTGATAATGTTAACAATATTATTGCTCCTGAATTAATAGGAAGAGATTCATTAAATCAAACTGAAATTGATGAATTATTAATTGAACTTGACGGCACTCCCAATAAAGGTAAATTAGGTGCTAATGCAACATTAGGAGTATCTATCGCATGTGCTAAAGCTGCAGCAGATACATTAGGTTTACCTCTTTATCAATATCTTGGTGGAGTAAACGGTAAGGTTCTGCCTGTGCCGATGATGAACATATTAAACGGCGGACAGCATGCTGACAATAATGTAGATATTCAGGAATTCATGATTATGCCTGTAGGAGCTGAAAGTTTCAAAGAAGCATTAAGAATGGGAGCTGAAATTTTCCATAATTTAAAAAGCGTTCTAAAAAGCAGAGGTTTAAATACAGCCGTTGGTGATGAAGGGGGATTTGCACCGAATTTATCGTCAAATGAAGAAGCATTGGTAACCATAGTTGAAGCAATTAAAAAGGCAGGCTACGTTCCGGGAAAAGATGTTATGCTGGCGCTTGATGTAGCGGCTTCTGAATTATTCGATACTGAAACAAAAATATATACCTTGGAAGGTGAAGGCAGACAGTTTACTTTAGCTGAAATGGTTGATTATTATGCAGAATTGGTTAGCAAGTATCCAATAATATCAATAGAAGACGGTATGGATGAAGAAGACTGGGAAGGGTGGAAAATGCTTACCGAAAAATTGGGAGACAAGATTCAGCTTGTAGGTGACGATTTATTCGTTACAAATACGGTAAGACTAAAAAAAGGTATTGAATTGAATGTTGCAAATTCAATATTAATAAAATTGAATCAAATTGGAACAATAACAGAAACATTAGATGCTATTGAAATGGCAAAAAGAGCAGGTTATACAGCGGTTGTTTCACATCGTTCAGGAGAAACAGATGATTCGACAATTGCTGACTTGGTAATTGCTGTTAATGCAGGACAGATAAAGACTGGAGCACCTTCAAGGATGGACCGTGTTGCTAAATATAATCAATTATTAAGGTTGGAAGATATTTTAGGTGAAACAGCCCAATATAATGGATTGGAAGTTTTCTACAATTTGAGGTAAGCGGAATAAGGGAACACAAAAAATATAGTTGATTTCATAAATCTTTGGTGTTATAATTCTACTGTTATGCAAAGAAATGAACAGGAGGTGTTTTAATGGAATTAGTTGTAAGAATTCTTTTGATAATTGCAAGTTTAATATTAATTGCCAGTATTTTGCTTCAATCAGGTAAGTCAGCAGGTATGTCCGGAGATATTGCAGGGGGAGCTGAATCTATTTGGGGAAAGAGCAAAGGAAGAAGTTATGAAGGTAAATTAGAAAAAGCTACTACCATATCAGCAATAATATTTGTTATTGCATCATTAGCTTTAGTTGCAATTCAATAATATATTGTAATTATTTGGAAACAATGTCTATAATTATTCTAATACTGAGTTTGTGTTAGGATGAATTTAAATATCTATAAGCAGATGATAGTTTCATCTGCTAAATTGTAAATAGTATGGAGGAAAGAAATAAATGGATATTTTAATAATAGCTCCCATAGTGGGAGTTTTAGCTTTAATATTTGCCTTCTACAAAGCATCAGTTGTAGGCAAGGCCGATCCCGGAACAGAAAGAATGCAGGAAATTTCTTCATATATACATGAAGGTGCAATGGCATTTCTTGCAAGAGAATATAAGTCAGTTAGTATTTTTGCAATAATAATGTTCTTTATTTTAGGATTTGCAATTAGTTGGCCGACTGCAGCAGCATTTGCAGCTGGAGCTGCATGCTCGGCACTTGCAGGATATTTCGGTATGACAGTTGCAACAAAAGCCAATGTAAGAACTACAAACGCAGCTATGACATCAGGTATGAACCATGCATTAGAGATTGCATTCTCAGGGGGCTCAGTAATGGGAATGACAGTTGTAGGTCTTGGAGTTTTAGGAACAGCTATATTCTGGTTAATATTTAAAGATGCAAATATAGTTACAGGATTCAGCCTTGGTGCTTCATCAATAGCTTTATTTGCCCGTGTTGGCGGTGGTATTTATACGAAGGCTGCTGACGTTGGAGCAGACTTGGTTGGTAAGGTTGAAGCAGGAATACCTGAAGATGACCCTAGAAACCCCGCTGTTATAGCAGACAATGTTGGTGACAATGTTGGTGATGTTGCAGGAATGGGTGCAGACTTGTTTGAATCATATGTTGGAGCAATAGTTTCTGCAATAACACTGGGTGTTTTTGCTTATCAAGGCGAAAATGGCGTTTCTTTTGCTTTTATGGTATCATCAGTAGGAATTGTAGCTTCCATATTAGGAACATTGTTTGTTAGAGGAAAAGAAGGCTCAAATCCCCAGAAAGCTTTAAATATGGGTACATATGCTTCATCATTGATAGTAATGATTGCTTCATTTTTCTTAAGCAAATCAATTTTAGGCAGCTACCAGCCTTTTGGCTCAATAGTATTTGGTGTGTTTGTAGGATTAATTATAGCAAAAATCACTGAAATTTATACTTCAGATGAATATAAATATGTAAAAGAAATAGCTTCTCAATCTGAAACAGGAGCAGCAACAACAATTATAAGCGGTTTATCAGTTGGTATGAGATCTACAGCATTTCCGATAATAGTATTGGCAATAGGTATTATTGGTTCATATACAATTTCCGCTTATTCTCCGAACGGTATTGACGCTGTTAAGGGATTGTATGGTATAGCATTAGCAGCAGTAGGTATGTTGTCCACTACAGGTATGACAATTGCAGTAGATGCTTACGGTCCTATATCAGATAATGCAGGCGGTATTGCCGAAATGTGTGAACTACCTCATGAAGTAAGAGAAATAACAGACAAATTAGACTCAGTAGGTAACACAACAGCAGCAATAGGCAAAGGATTTGCAATAGGCTCAGCAGCATTAACAGCTCTTGCTTTGTTTGCATCATACACTCAGGCAGTGGGACTTACATCTATAAGCTTAACAGAGCCAAAAGTAATAGCGGGTTTATTTATAGGTGGTATGCTTCCATTTTTATTCTCAGCAATAACAATGAGTGCTGTGGGTAAAGCTGCATTCTCAATGATTGAAGAAGTAAGAAGACAATTCAGAGAAATGCCTGGCATTATGGAAGGAAAAACAAAGCCTGATTATAAAAGATGCGTTGATATTTCAACAGCAGCTGCATTAAAAGAAATGGTAGTACCTGGACTTTTAGCGGTTATAGTTCCTTTGATAGTAGGATTCTTATTAGGAAAGGAAGCTTTAGGCGGATTGCAAGCAGGTGCATTGGTTACAGGTGTTCTTATGGCAATATTCATGTCAAATGCAGGCGGAGCATGGGATAATGCAAAGAAATATATTGAAGGTGGCAAACACGGGGGAAAAGGAAGCCCTGCTCACCAAGCAGCAGTAGTAGGAGATACAGTGGGAGACCCCTTTAAAGATACGTCAGGACCTTCAATCAATATATTAATTAAACTTATAACTGTTGTTTCATTAATATTTGGCCCATTATTAAGCAACGGAATACTTTAAAAACTTTTATATATAAAAATCAAGACTTCTTCTTAGAAGGGGTCTTTTTTCTTGCAGATGTATTGTTTAGATGGTATAATCATTTCAATAAATTGACATATAATAATATGGGGGGTTGGGATGTATATTGATATAGACGGATTAAATATCAACTACATAGATGAAGGAAACGGTAAACATGTTTTGCTTCTTCACGGCTGGGGAGGAAGTATACAAACCATGATGCCCATTTTTAATATTTTAAAAGACAGATTTAGAGTAGTAACATTAGATTTACCCGGCTTCGGCAAAAGTGGTATTCCAAAAGAACCTTGGAATTCCTATGATTATGCTGAATGTATAAATAAATTCATTGAAAAATTAAATTTATATAATTTGATTTTGTTTGGTCATTCTCATGGCGGCAGAATTTCAATAATATTAGCAAGCAAATACAATATTGTAAAAAAATTAATACTTATTGATAGTGCAGGAATAATTCCAAAGAGGAAAGCTATATATTATATAAAAGTATATTGGTTTAAAATGCTTAAAAGGATTTATTTGATTTTTCCCGTAAAAAATAAACAAAAAAGATTAGATAAATTTTATGAGAAATTCGGCTCTCAGGATTACAGGGATTCTAAGGGAGTTATGCGTCAAACAATGGTCAAGGTAATAAATGATAATTTAGTAAGACTGTTGGCAAATATTAAAGTACCTACCTTATTAATTTGGGGAGAAAAAGATGAAGACACACCTGTTTATATGGGTGAGTTAATGGAGAAAGAAATCACCGATAGCGGTCTTGTGATATTGAAAGGAGCAGGTCATTATTCCTATATTGATAATTATGACCAATTTAGGGCAATTATAAATGAATTTTTAAAAGATGATTTTGGAGAGTGAAAATATGCCGATTATTATAAGTCTATATATATTTTTCTGGGTTTATTTGTGTGAGCTTAAATTAAAACAAAGCCTGCACATAATACAATTAGAAGGTTATAACAGTGATAAATACATAGCTTGGATGGGGAATAATAAAGACAAAATACATACGAAAAATGATAAAACTTATGTAATAGTTTTAATAATTATCTCGGCAATTTTAGCAATAATTGCCCCGCTAAGAAAAACGCTCATTTACCCATTGATATATGCAATTATATCATTAATATTTTTAACACTAAATTTCCAGTCAAAGCAGGAATCAAAAAAACCTTTGGTCTTCACACCAAGAGCTAAAAGATTATATGGAATAGCATTTTTTTTGGTTTTATTTGATCTTACATTAACTTTGTTGATTGTTAAGTGGATTACGAAAGATATATTGTCTTATCTTCCTGTATGGGCAGGAATAATTACAATTATTTATTATTTTTCATCATTTTATATGTATGGGGCAAATTACATAGCAAAACCTATTGAAGAAAGGATAAATAAAAAGTATTATATTCAGGCTTCTGAAAAAATTAAAAGCATGAACATTAATTCAGTGGGTATAACCGGTAGTTACGGAAAAACAAGCACTAAATTTATTGCAGAGACTATATTAAAAGAAAAGTATAAAGTATTAAAAACACCTGAAAGTTACAATACACCCATGGGAATAAGTAAAATAATAAACAATCAGTTAACCGATGATTACGATGTTTTTATTGCTGAGCTTGGTGCTACTAAAACAGGCGATATAGATGAGGTAGCTAAGCTTACAAATCCCAAATTTGGTATAATAACATCAATCGGACCATGCCATTTAGAAACATTTAAATCAATTGACAATATCATGAGAACTAAATATGAGCTTATTGAAAATTTACCGGATGACGGAACAGCTATTTTCAATTATGACAATGATTATGTAAAAAGACTTGCAGATAAAACATTTAAGCAGAAACTTCTGTATGGAATTGACAATATTGAAGAAACAGATATATTTGCAGCTGACATACATGTTGACAGCCTTGGTTCGTCTTTTTCCTTATGCATTAATAGCTTAGGAACAATTGAATGCAGGACTAAGCTTTTAGGCCGCCACAATATATTGAATATATTGGCGGGGGCAGCAATTGCATCAGTTTTAGGTCTGTCCTTAGATGAAATAAAAAGAGGAATTTCTAAATTGGAGGCTGTGGAGCATAGACTTAAGCTTATAGACCATGGAACAGGTGTATTGGTAATAGATGACGCCTTTAATTCTAATCCTGACGGAGTAAAGGCTGCCTTAGATGTATTGAATTCCTTTATAGACAGAAGAAAAATAATAGTAACACCCGGTATGGTTGAATTAGGCAGTATAGAAGAAACAGAAAATTATATTTTTGGTGAGCTTATTGCAAGTGTTTGTGATATTGTAATATTAGTGGGTGAAAAACAAACTCTGCCCATATACCAAGGAATGAAAAAACATAATTTCAATGAAGATAATTTGTATGTGGTTAATTCATTGAATGAAGCTACAGAAGTATTGAAAACATTGACAAAAGTTAACGATGTGGTTCTTTTCGAAAATGATTTACCCGACACATACGACGAAAAATAATTTTAGGAGGATGTCATGAAAAAAATAGGCATTATTATCGGCGGAAAATCAGTTGAACATGAAGTTTCAATAATAACAGGCATGCAGGTTTTTGAAAACATAGACAAAAACATTTATAAACCTAAGATAATCTATATTCAAAAGGACGGTAAATGGTTGGTTGGTGACAGTCTTCATGACATAAACAATTTTAAGACTAAGAAGTTTGAGGATGCATATGAAGTTTTGCCGGGATTTAATAACGAAAAACTGATTCTCTATCCTCATCCTGATCTTAAAACAGGTTTTTTTGGGAAAAAGTATGCTACATATGAAATTGACATAGTATTTCCTGCCGTTCACGGTACAAACGTGGAAGACGGTGCCCTGCAGGGATTTTTTCAAATGAACGGGATACCTTATGCATTTGGCTCCGTATTATGCTCTGCAGTCGGAATGGATAAGGTAGTAATGAAGAAAGTATTTCAAAGCTGTAACCTGCCCATTGTAGATTATACATGGTTTTACAGAAGCAGTTTTGAAGCACATAAAGATAAGATTATAGAACAAGCAGAAAACATAGGATATCCTTTGATTGTAAAACCTGCTAATTTAGGCTCAAGTGTTGGAATAAGCAAGGCAAATAATTTGGATGAATTATTGTTTGCAATTGACGTTGCAATATCTTATGACAGAAAGGTAATTATTGAAAAATGTATTGAAAATGTAAGAGAAATAAACTGTTCAGTAATTGGATATGAAAATGAACTTGAAACCTCACTTTGTGAAGAGCCGGTGGGATGGAAAGAATTTTTAACTTATGAAGACAAATATGTGAACAAAAAGAAAGATGCAAGCGAATCAAAACGACGCATACCTGCTGAAATAGAAGAAGAAATTGAAAATCAAATTAAATACTATGCAAAGGAAGCCTTTAAAGCTGTGGATGGCTGCGGAAATGCAAGAATAGATTTTCTGCTAAGTGGCAACAATATATTTGTAAATGAGATTAACACAATTCCCGGCTCAATATCCTTTTATCTTTGGGAAGGGAAGGGAGTATCATTTAAGCAGTTAATTACAAAAATAATCGAACTTGCAGAAATACAGCATAGTCAGAGAAAAGTCAACATTGTTTCCTACGACATTGATTTATTAAATAAAATGGGAGACGGCAGAAAACATAAATAACTTAGGAGAAATATATGAACTTTAAAGATAAAATATTAGCATTTATGAAGGATGAAGCATATAAGCCTTTAACCTTCAAAGAGCTTCTTCAAGTATTTGAAATTGAAGGAAAAATGAAAAAAGCACTTTTGGTTGCTTTAAATGAACTTGAAGAAGAGGGCAAAATAATATTCACACGATCTGAAAGATACGGTGTACCGGAAAAAATGAATTTAGTAAAAGGTACATTGGAAGGACATCAAAAAGGGTATGCATTTTTAATCCCCGATGATAAAAATTTAAAAGATCTTTTCATTTCACCGGTGGATATGAATGGTGCGATGCATGGGGATAGGGTAATCGTAAGACCTATTAAGGTTTTGGAAGATGTTAAAAGCCCTGAAGGGAAAGTTATAAGAATAATTGAAAGGGCTAATCAATATGTAATCGGTACATTTCAAAAAAGCAGACATTTCGGTTTTGTGGTACCTGATGACAAAAGAATTGCTTTTGATATATTCGTTCCAAGAGAAGAGTTTAACAATGCAGAGGAAAATAATAAGGTTTCCGTAAAAATAACCGAGTGGCCTGACCAAAGGAAAAATCCTGAAGGGACAATAGTTGAGGTAATCGGCGATATTGAAGATACAAAAACACATATTGATGCAGTGTTGTTAGCTAAGAAGGTAAGGCAGGTCTTCCCGGAAGATGTAATAAAGGAAGCTAAAAAAGTTTCAGAAGAAGGAATACATGAATTAGAATTAAAACGCAGAAAAGACCTAAGAGACCTACCTATAATAACGATTGACGGCAGTGACGCAAAGGATTTGGATGATGCTGTCTATGCCGAGAAGTTAAACGACAATGAATACAAATTAGGTGTTCATATTGCTGATGTAACTCATTATGTGAAGGAGGACAGGAGATTAGATAAAGAAGCATTAAAAAGAGCAACCAGTATATATATAACAGACAGAGTTATTCCTATGCTTCCAAAAGAACTTTCAAACGGAGTTTGCAGTTTGAATCCGGGGGAGGATAAGCTTACCCTTTCAGTAGAAATGATAATAAACAATGACGGCAAAGTAATTGATTATAAAATATTTGAAAGCATTATGAACAATAAATACAGAATGACCTATGATGATGTAACGGAAATTCTTGAAAACAAAGATGAGGAGCTTATAGAGAAGTATAAAAATATTGCTCCCATGCTAAAAGTAATGGAAGAATTAAGCTTAATACTTAGGAGAAAAAGAGACATAAGAGGAGCAATTGATTTTGAATTTCCCGAAAGAAAAATCATAACCGATGAAACGGGCAAAGCAATTGACGTAACGAAGTATGAAAGAAAAACTTCCAATAAGATAATTGAAGAATTTATGTTGGTATGCAACGAAACTGTTGCTGAGAATTATTA
>Ga0265294_10002189_pt1 | contig 25827 bp, 27 predicted proteins | sample MunlanPumphouse3_FD_192504 | JGI IMG/M metagenome (GOLD analysis project Ga0265294, IMG submission 192504) | Groundwater microbial communities from a municipal landfill in Southern Ontario, Canada - Pumphouse #3 | ecosystem: Environmental > Aquatic > Deep subsurface > Groundwater | place... | reverse complement strand
GCTAACAACAATGGCATCATCCACCACAATTCCAATGGCAATTAAAACACCCACTAAAGAAATCATATTAATGGTATAACCTGAAAAATACATATAAACAGCAGCAATGACAAAGGAAGTAGGAATGCCCACGACAATAATAAAAGACATTCTTACGTTGATAAGCAAAGCCACTAAAATAGTAATTAAAATAATCCCCAATAAAATATTGGAAACAACAACATTGAGTCGGTCTTTAATGCGTTCGCTGTCATCATCTAAGATTTCAATATCGATATCGGGATTTTTACTTTGAATCGAGGGTAGGAGGGTTTTTATATTTTTGACAATTTCTATGGCATCCGCACTATCACTTTGTTCAATTGCTAAAGACAAGGCATTTTTGGCATTAAATGAATAAAGCGTTGAAGAGTCTTCGTATTTTTTTGCAATCGTGGCAATATCTTTAACATAGAGGGTTTTATTGGAGACTCGAATGAGGGTATTGTCAAAATCTTCTGCATTTTTGGCTCCATTTTGGGTTGAAATATAAAAATGCTTTTTAGGGTCTTCTATTTTTCCAATCGGAAAAATATAGGAAAGTTTGGAAACAATATCAAATACTTCATTTTTATTTAAACTGAGCGCTTCTATTTTTCGCTCATCCAGCAGTACTTCAAAATATTTATCGGAATCACCAAAAATGGTAATTTCATTGATGCCATTAATGTTTAAAAGAGTGCTTTTGAGTTCATCGGCAAAGGGTTTTAACGCATCCAAAGAGTATTTGTTTGACGTAATAGAAACATCAACCAGTGAACGACTTCTGTCCAAAACATTGACGGTGGGTTCATCCATGTCTGAGGGCAAATTGGTTTTAATTAATGTGATAACATCTTTGATTTTATCGGCTTCTTGATATTTGTTACGATTTTTTTTAAGCTCCAAAACAATCGTAAATCGACCCGGACTAATCACGGTTGACATGGTGTCAATGCTGTCAATATTTTTGATATTATCTTCAATTTCTGTGACAGCCATTTTGTCCATAATGTCAACACTTGCTCCTGAATATGACCCTTTAATGGAAATCATATCCAATTCAAAGTTGGGAAAAATCTCTTTAGGTGTTTTCGTATACGACCAAATTCCTACTGCAAAAACCAATATAAAAAGGGTGTAATTAATGCGTGCATTTTCGATAAAAAAGCGTAAAAGTTTATCAAACATCATTTACCGCAATAACGCTTCAATTTGTTCTTTAGTAATATCAGTTGTATTGTATTTAACGATAAGTAAATTTTCATTTTCATTAATATACCACTCGTCGATAAAACCTTTGTGGTTTAAGCGAGAACAATACTCTTTGTTGATGGTTTCTAAAGCGATATACGCCACTTGTTTTTTCATGGGATTGGGCATAAATAAAATTAAAATAATCCATAAAATACAAACGACCGCAATGACAATAACAATAGAAGATAACGAGGCTTTATTAAAAAATAATCCTCCCAATAATCCTCCTAAAAATGTACCAAAATAACCAAATGAATTAAAGATTCCTAATACCATACCTCGTTGGTGTACTTTGGCAAATTTGGTTGCCAATGATTGCATAATGGGTTCGTGCATATTAAATCCAACGAAAAATATCGCCACTCCAATGACAAACACAATGTCATTGGAACTGAATCCAATGGTCAAATAAGAGATACCAAAAAAGAGTATTCCAACAATTAACACCTCTTTAAACATCCCTTTTTTCTCGGCTAAGATAACCGCAGGTGCCATTGCAAGCACACCTAAAATCATGGCAGGAATATAGACTTTATAGAGTTCTTTCATCTCCCATTCAAAGTTATTGAGTAACACCATGGGAATAATCATAAACGCAAAGGTCATTAACCCTTTTTGTAAAAAGTTGGTGATATTCATGCGGATTAAATTGCTCTCTTTTAGTACGGGCATAAAATGTAACGCATCGGAATAGGTGTGTGTAATTTTAGGCGGATTGGGCACTTTTTTAACAATCAAATAAATGGAAAACAGTGCCAAAAATGTTGTGATATAAAAAAGAACTTCAACGCCTGCAAATGCAGAAATAACCGGACCTAACAGCATGGCAAGGGCAAAACTAAAAGCAATGGATGCTCCCATGATTCCCATGGCTTTAGGACGTTGTTCCTCTTTAACCACATCACTGATCATGGCAGTTACAACCGCACCAATCGCACCAGCTCCTTGCAATAATCGCCCCAATAGTAACGCTAAAATATCGACCGCCACAGCACAAATCAAAGAACCAATGGCAAAGAGTAAAAGCCCCATAATAATGGTGCCTTTTCGCCCCATCTTATCACTTAACATTCCAAAAGGGAGTTGAAAAATCATTTGAGTTAAGGCATAACCTCCAATGACCATTCCCACAAGAGTGGTATTGGCACCATATAAGGTCATGGCATAGACTGAAATCACGGGGAGTACTAAAAAAAGCCCAAAAAATCGTAATGAAATAATTGAACACAAAGGTAAAATGGTTTTAATCATATATAATCCTAAACGAGATAAAATAAGGTTTCGATTATATAATAAAATAGTTAATAACGTGTTAAGGAATGGTTTTATGAAAATAGTTTTAGCAACAAGCAATCAAGGGAAAATCAAAGAACTCAAAGAACTCATGCCTCATGATGAAGTATGCGCTTTTGAAGAGTTAACGGGGAAAATGGAGATTGAAGAAACCGGCGCAACATTTAAAGAAAATGCCATTATAAAAGCCAAAACGGTGTATGAAAAACTCAACGATGCCAATGCCATTGTCATTTCCGATGACAGTGGCATAAGCGTGCCACTGTTTAACAACGAACCGGGCATTTACAGCGCTCGATACGCTGGAATTGATGCCAACGATAAAAATAATAACGCCAAATTATTGGCAAAACTCAAAGCTGCAAAGGTTAAATCCACCCCCGCTTTTTATACGGCGTGTATTGCCATTGTCTATAAAGCCGAAGTTTACACGGTGCATGGTTGGATGCACGGCAGTGTCATTGATGAAGAAAAAGGAGAGAATGGTTTTGGGTATGACCCGATGTTTATTCCAAATGGATACGATAAAACTTTGGGGCAATTAGAAAACAGCATCAAAAAATCGTTTTCTCACCGAAGTTGTGCATTGGCATTGGCTAAAAAAGTGTTGGATGTTTTAACCAAATAATCAGAATTTTTTAATAAAACGTTCGTGCAAACGAAGGGAAAAAGAGTTGCTTTTGGATTGTACAAAAATATCAACAATGGCATGGGTGTTGGTACAATTATTTTGAGTATTCACATAGGTCAGTGTTGCTTGAATATCAAAAGCACTGTTGGGTAAAACCAAATGCTTTTGGCACTCTAAATTTTCCATGTCCAAAATAAGTTCTTTGAAAAAATCCAAATGAAATTGGGCTTGTGTGTAGCCGTAGGCATTGGTTTGTTGATGGGAATGCAGACTTTTAGTCAAACCAATTTGGCTTAAAACCAAAGAAAATAAAGCGACAATCATAATCGTAAGCAGTAAAGCAAAAGAGGATTTCATCTTAAAAAATCCACTCTTCACAAAGTGTTTCCATACAAATATTAATGTTGATTTGGTGGCTGTTTCGGGTTATAGTAAAGTGTTGAATGTTGTTTTGTAACAGTTGGTTATTGTAATACAAACTCTTTTCGTGTAAATAAATGGTGGAAATACCTTTAACGATTCTGTAGTGTTCATAAAGCGTTTTAGCAGAAGAATTTTTAAAATATAGAAAGTTATTTTCAGGACTTTTAACCAATTCATGCAGTTGGCCATTGCCAAATAACACCGTGTTGGATTCTAACTTTGTGGTTTGACTCAAAGGTGTGTACGCTTTAGTTTTTGAACTCTCCTCTAAATCAATAATTCCACTGTAAAAACCTTGTAAAAGTGCTTCTGTATCAAGTGCGTAAAAACGAATCGAATCTTGACTTGATTCTATAACTGCTCCATTTTTGAGCTGTTTTGCAATAAAAAGTTGTGTAGAGAATAAATCCGCACGAATCATGGCATCGTGAAACTCTTTGGTATTGTTTGCAAGAATATTTTGATACAAAATGGTCGAAAAGAAAAAAACCATACTCATAATCAAAAAAGAGAAAATGGTTTCTAAGAGTAAAAAAGAGGCTTTCATTGAGCCACTTTAAAAGCAATTTCAACTGTTTTTGGAAAATTCACATACGAATACTCCAGTTGTAAAGCACTCTCTTTATAGATTCTGCGGGTAATAGTATTACCCGCAGTAAGTATTATTTCTGAACCAACTCTTGAATAATCCAACGATGAGGTTTGAATATTAGAATGTGATGGTTGGGTTAAAAGAAGATGGGAAATAGAAGGTATGGACGTTGTTGTATCTTCTTTGATGTAAGTGAATTGTGAAAATCCACTTACAAGAATTGAGAGAATAATCAGTGATAAAATCGTTTCAAAAAGAGAAAAACTACTTTTTGCCAACTTCAAGGGCTTTCATATACGCAGCCTCAATGGCTTTAATAAATGAGCTTCGCACTCCACCTTCTTCGAGTTGTGCAAGACCTTGTGCCGTTGTACCTCCCGGACTCATAACACTGTCTTTGATAATAGCAGGGTGATTGTCTTCCAATAAAGCTGCTGTTCCTTCAAATAATCCTCGCACCAACTCCACACTGTAACTTCGTTCCAATCCGGCTTTGACTGCACCATCGGCTAAGGCTTCTGCAACCAGTGCTAAAAAAGCAGGGCCACTTCCGGCTAATGCCGTGGCAATATCGAGTTGATTTTCAGTATTGACCCAAAGCGTTCTTCCAATAGATGAAAAAATCTCAAGCGCTTCATTTTGTGCTTCTTTATCTCCTGTAATCGTAGTCATTGATTTTTGTTTCGATGCGGCAATATTTGGCATGGTTCGTATATAGTGTTTGGCTTTAATTTGTCGTTTTAAAAACTCCAAAGTCGTACCTGCTAAAATAGAATAAAGCGTATTGGCTGTTCCATCAAGACGTAAAGAGACACTTTGTAATGCATAGGGTTTGACACAAAAGATGATATTTTTATTGGTAATATCCTCTTTATCGCTCATAACTTTTATTTGAATTTGTGGGAATTTTTGTTGCATTCGTTGCAGTTTTGCAGGGCTTCTTCCAATAACTTCAATCTCATATTTGCTGATTAAACCCGCTGAAAGTGCTTCAGCCATCATACCGTTTCCAATTAATGTTAGTTTCATTTTAATAACCTTTGTAAATTATGATTTTATTATAGCAAATATTTTTTAAGAAGTGAGTATATAAGGTTGTATTGGATAAAATACTTGCTTTATTGAAAGTCGCAAAATAAAAGGATGTAATATGGTGAATGCAAAAGATATTTTAAAAAGTGGAAAGATATTATTAACAAGTGGTTTGATAGCCGTTTTTTTAATTGGTTGTTCCTCAAAAGACCCAGAAGAACAAGAGTATAATAAACCAGAAATTTATTGGTATAACAAAATGTTAAAACAGATTGCCTTTTATGATTTAGAAGCAGCGGATGATGTTTTTATCTCTTTAGAGAGTGAACACAGAAATTCACCGTTAATTCCAACGGCAATGTTGATTATTGCCAATGCTCATATTGCAGAAGAAGAGTATGATTTAGCGAAATACTACTTAGATGAATATGTCAAACGATTTGGTTTAAGCAACAATATTGACTATGTACGATACTTAAAAATTAAAGCGAACTTTTTTGCCTTTGAAAACCAATTTAGAAATCAACAACTCATTTTAGATACGATTGAAGATGTCAATGTGTTTATGCAAAAATATCCAAACTCTCCGTATATCCATTTAGTTGAAGATATTCGTTCACGAATTGATATGGCAAAAGCAACCTTTGACAAAGAAATTTCTGAGTTGTATACCCGAAAAGACAAACCCCAAGCTTCTGAGTTGTATTTTAATAAATCGCAAAATGCTTGGGCTTATTTAGAAGATGTAGAACCCGTAAGTGTTCCAATGTATAGAAGTGTATTTGAATAATTTTATAAAGGAGAATTATAAATGGAATTAAGCAATTACGACTCTTTTCCACAAGAGATACCGTTAATAGTTGAAGATGATATTTTTTTATATCCATTTATGATAGCGCCACTTTTTTTAGGTGACGAAACAAATGTTAAAGCGGTTGAAACAGCCATAGATTCTAATAAATTGGTTCTTGTAACTGTAAGTAAACCTTCCCATGAAGGAAAACGAGATGAAAATAGCTTCTACGATGTAGGGGTTGTTGGAAATATTATGCGAAAAGTCAGTCTTCCCGACGGTAAAATCAAAGTGCTTTTTCAAGGTTTAGCCAAAGGGAAAATCAAAAAATTTGACCCAGCAAATCCGGCATTTGCACTGGTAGATATTATTAAAGTAGACCCGTATGAAGAGCAAAAAGTCGTTTCACTTATTGATGTTTTGCGAGACCAAATCAAAAAACTTTCAAAAATCAATTCAAAATTTCCGGCTGATTTAATTAAAACCATTGATGAAAACAATGATCCCGTGCGTATTGCTGATTTGATTTCATCGGTTTTACGGGTTAAAAAAGAGGAAGCATACGAACTGTTTAGCCAAACCAATGTTGAAGAGCGATTGATTAAAATCATTGAAACGGTTAAAAAAGAGATTGAAAGTTTTAGAATTCAAAATGAAATCACCCAAAAAGTGAACTCTAAAATTGAAAAAACGCACAAAGATTATTTCTTAAAAGAGCAAATTAAAGCCATCCAAAAAGAGTTGGGTACGGACAATAAAAAAGATCAAGAGATTAAAAACTACAAAAAGAAGTTAAAAAAACTCAAACCTTTTATGCCCAAAGATGGTTACAAAGAGACAAAACGACAAATCGATAAACTCTCACGAATGCACCAAGATTCACCCGATGCTTCACTGTTACAAACCTATATTGAGCAAATTTTAGAACTTCCTTTTGGGAAATATTCTGATGCAAAAATATCGGTTGTGAATGTGGAAGAACAACTTAATATTGATCATTATTCACTGGAAAAACCCAAAGAGAGAATTGCGGAGTATTTTGCTGTTAAAGAGTTACTTGAACTTCGAGGCATAGTAGATAATAAAACCAAAGGAACGGTTTTATGTTTTGTAGGACCTCCGGGTGTGGGAAAAACCTCTTTGGCAAACTCTATTTCACAAGCATTGAAACGACCATTGGTGCGAATAGCATTGGGTGGAATGGAAGATGTGAATGAACTACGAGGTCACAGACGAACCTATGTAGGAGCAATGCCTGGACGATTGGTCAAAGGATTGGTGGATGCAAAAAGCATGAACCCAGTTATTGTTTTAGATGAAATCGACAAACTGGGTTCAAGCCACAGAGGAGATCCAAGTGCTGTTATGCTTGAAATCTTAGACCCTGAACAAAACAATGAATTTCGAGATTTGTATTTGAATTTCTCGATTGATTTATCGCAAGTTATTTTTGTTGCCACGGCAAATGATGCGCGAAGAATTCCTCCTGCACTCAAAGACAGAATGGAATTTATCGAAATTTCTTCGTATACCCCCAATGAGAAATTTCATATTGCAAAAGATTATTTAATTCCTCAAGAGTTACAACGACACGGACTTAAAAAAAGTGAAGTAGTTTTAGGCGATGCCATTATTGAGACGATTATTTCAAAATATACCAGAGAAGCAGGGGTGCGGAATTTACGAAGAGTTTTCTCAAAACTTTTCAGAAAAGCAGCCAAAAGACTTTTAACTCACCCAGAAAATAAAAAAGTATCCATCAACAATAAAAACATCGTGGAGTTTTTAGAACAACCGATTTTTGAAATTGACCCAGCCGATAAGAAAAACTCTATTGGAGTAACCAATGGTTTAGCTTGGACAGCTGTTGGTGGGGATGTTTTAAAAATTGAGGCCATCAAACTTAACGGTAAAGGTATTTTATCGCTTACGGGAAATATGGGTGATGTCATGAAAGAATCAGCGCGTATTTCTCACAGCGTAGTCAAAGTGTTAATCGACAATGGAAAAATTAAAATTCCACAAGAGATTATTCCCAAATCGTTTAAAGAAAAAGAGGACAAAGTCAAACTCGATGCGTCTGAAATGTACAAACGCAATGATATTCACTTGCATATTCCAGAAGGGGCAACGCCTAAAGATGGACCAAGTGCAGGAATTACCATGGCAGTTACCATCGCTTCTATTTTATGCCAAAAAGAAGTCAGAAGTAATGTCGCAATGACAGGTGAGCTGACCTTAACGGGGAAAGTGCTGCCTATTGGAGGATTAAAAGAGAAACTTATTGCAGCATTTAAAGCCAAAATGACCAAAGTGTTAATTCCACGAAAAAATTTCCAACGGGATTTAGAAGATATTCCTGCTGAAGTTAAAGAAGCCATTGAACTTAAACCCGTGGATACCATTGAAGATGTGATTAAAGAGGCGTTGATATAGACAAATCATGAAAAAACGAGTGTATGGAAGAAGTCACAGTCAAATTATCAATAACTTCTATACACTTGTGACCATTGTGATTATGACGGTGGTTATTACGTTATATTCTAAATACATTAATCCTACTAAAGAAAAAAAATTTACTCCCACTTTTTTACCTTGCCAAACGACTCTCCAAATAGAACAAAAAGTGAGTAACCCTGAGCTTTTACAAGAGGCTTTGATGTTATTTGAAAAAGGGAATTATATGCTTGATGGGGGTTTACTGTTGCTTGAAGATTCCCCAATAGATGAAAAAATGATCTCAGAAAAGATGGAAAGTATTTTTGACAATCTCATTGAGGTTGTTGCCATTTCTAATGCTCAAAAATTTCTCAATATCAAATATGAAGTCATAGAAACCCCAAATGTACCTCCTAACATATCTTTACGTGTCTCTTTTAGAATAAGTGCCAATGAAGTTTTTAGGATGTATACTCACTTAGATGATAGCAACCTCAATGAAATTTCACAAAAGGTAGAGTGTATTATGAACTCTTTTAAACACAATGCAAAACAATAAAATTTTTACCCTAACCAACACGATTATTCTCTTAACGGTTTTAATGTATGTGGTACAAACCAATTTGGAATATGGTTCTATTATTCTAGGATTAAATTATAACTTTATAGAAAATGGTCTCTATTTTCAACCGATTTCAACTCTTTTTACCCATGGTGGCGTTGCACATTTGGTGATGAATATGTTTGTTTTGTATCAGTTTGGAAATTTAATTGAACAATACAAAGGCAAAATGCAACTGCTGTATTTATATTTTGTGGGTGGAATATTAATCTCTTTGGGCAGTTTTGCTTTTATTTATTATTTTGACTTATACCACAATTTAGTAGGAGCTTCAGGAGCTATTTGTGTGCTTTTAGGGTATGTGGCTTTGGTTGATAGGTATCAAAGAAAAGGGATAGTAACGTGGGTGTTAGTCATTTCAATTTTCCCCGTACTTCTTGGACTTCCTGTGGCTTGGTATGCTCACTTTATTGGTTTGGCTTTTGGTTTTATTTTGGGGATGATGAAACGGTAATTAGTTAAACAAAAGCATATAAAGAGCCATAACTGCTAAAACACCAAAAATACCAATCCACACATCTTTGATTTTGACAGTAGGATTTAAAATACCACAATAAGGGCATTGTTTAATTTTGTTTCCAATTTCTCGCTTGCAATTTCTACACGTTTCGATGGCATATCCTTTTAGAAAAAAGCAATGGTACATTCTTTTGGATTAATAAAGAGTAAAGAGTAAGTAGTAAGTAGTAAGTGGTGAGAAGTAAAAAGTAAGAAGTATCTTTTATTTACCACTCACTACTTACTTCTCACTTCTTACTAAAAACATTACAATATGAAATTTAATTACAGTATGCAATAATTATGCTATACTTACATATGATTTTACACCTAGACCTCGACTGCTTTTTTGTATCGGCTGAACGAACGATGAATAAACAATTGCTCAATATTCCAGTTGCAGTAGGCGGACGAAGCAATATTAATATTTTTAACAGTAAAAAAGCCAATCGGGTGACAAGTTCCAACAGTGGGGCATTTGTCAGTTCGATTATCAGTTACAATGAAGAAAAAGATTCGGAATATTTCAAAGATGAACAAGGACGTATACGAGGCATTATTACGACTTCTTCGTATGAAGCAAGAGCCATGGGAGTTAAAACGGCGATGAGTGTGAGTGAAGCTTTGAGTATTTGTCCTTCTTTAACAATGGTGAAGCCCAATTATCCTTTGTATCATGAACTTTCCCATAAGTTAGCCCTTTTATTGTCTCATAAAATGCCGTTTGTTGAGCAATTTAGTATTGATGAATTTTTTGGCGATGTCACGGGTTGGGTCAGCGATGAAGAGATTGAAAAGTTTGCTTTTGAATTAAAAGAGGAGATTAAAGCCAAATTGGATTTGCCCATTTCAATTGGGGTTGCCAATACCAAATATATGGCAAAATTAGTCACTGAATATGCCAAACCTTATGGGGTAAAAGTGTTATGTAAAGAAGACGAAGAAGCGTTTATCAAAGATATTCCCATTGAAAAGTTTGCCGGCATTGGAAAACAATTTAGCCAAAAACTGCGAGGATATGGCATATCCACTTTAGGGCAAGTTAAAAATAAAAAAGAGTTGTTTTATTCGTGGAAAAAACCAGGCATACAACTCTATAACCGAATTTGTGGATTGGATAAGCAACGAGTGACTTCTTTTTATGAAGGAGATTATGACAGCCGAAAATCCATAGGAATAGGGCGAACATTTGATGCAATTGCTTCGCGTGATGAGTTAAAACGACGGGTTGTGATTTTATGCCGATATATCAGCTTTTTGGTTAAAAAACAAAAGGTCAATCCTCAAACTTTTTTTATAAAGATTCAATACGAGTACCATATTAAGTCAAAAAATTATATCAACAATAACCGTTTGTTCAGTGAAACTTTTTTAAAACAAACCATGCTGGAACTTTTTATAAAAACCGATATTCACCAAAGCCATAAAGTCGTACAACTCAATATTGCCGTTTCAAATTTCAATGAACACAATCTTAAAAGTTATGATATTTTTAATTATGAAGAGGATTTAAAGCGAACCAAACTCAATAACAGTTTACAGCAATTAAGAGAAAAATTTGGGGTGGATATTATTAAAAGCGGAATTGAACTTTGAAAAAAAGTGCAGCAATTACTTGCTACACTCTTCATCACACGTTGAAATTTTAAGGGGACAATACAGTGGACACCAACTGAAAACTCCTGTTAAAAGTGGAATAAGTCCAATAATGCCAATAATCCAATTTTGCATTAATAAACCAACAACAATCAACACAACACCTGCGGTAATTCTGATAACTTTATCTATTTTTCCTACATTTTTTGTCATAGGGTATCCTTTCATATAAACTTTTTGATTATAGTATAAAAAAGTGTTATTGTGGTAACTTTTATTTTAATTAACGATGGCTTTGACTTCACTTTTCCCAATAAATTCTTTAGAATTGGCATCGGCAACCACTATTTTGGCTATTTTGTCGGTTAAAACAGCAATATCATGCGTTTGTGTGGCTATGTTGGCATTTTGTTGGGTTTGTTTATCCAATAAATTAACGGCATCATTGATTTGTTCAATGCCCGTTAATTGCTCTTTACTTCCATTTCTAACGTCCGAAATCAGATTAATGGTTTGAACAATGTTCTCATTTAAATCGCCATACCCTTGAATCATAACGGTTGCAATATTTTTACCTTGGTTGGCTTTTTCTTTGGCATGTTCTACAAGTTTTTTAATCTCTTGTGCGGCTTGAGCGGATCTGCTGGCTAGGTTTCTTACTTCGCCTGCCACAACAGCAAACCCTTTTCCTGCTTCTCCTGCAGTGGCTGCTTCAACTGCAGCATTAAGGGAAAGAATATTGGTTTGAAAAGCGATTTGGTCAATCACGGCAATGGCTTCGTTGATGGCATTGACTTGATTATTGATGTCTTCCATCGCAGCGGTTGTTTCATGGGCAAGTTTTTCTCCCGTTTGTGCAGAGACAGTAACATCATTGGCAAGGTTTGCCATTTTGGAGATATTGTCTGTGGTTGAGCGAATATTACTGGTCACTTCTTCTAACGCCGCCGCTGTTTGTTCTAAACTCGATGCGGCTTCGTTGGAAGATTGATTAAGGATATTAACATTATTAAGCAATATGGTTGAGCTATTTTCCAAAGTAAGTCCATTTTTCATATTCTCAATGAGCATACGAGCGATTTCTTTTCCTAAGGTATTAACATTTTCAACTAAAACTCCCAACTCTCCTTGCAAATTATTGCTGTTGGTGGTTTTGGTAAAATCGTATTTGGCATAACTGTCCAGTGTGGTTAACACGGAGTGAACATTGGAATTAAGAATAACCAACATATCATTAAACACATTTTGTAATTCCAGAAGTTGTGGATTATTGGGATTAGAATCTATTTTGCCACGGATATTTCCCATTTTTATTTGGTTGGAAATGGCAACAAATTGCGAAACGGTATTACTGTCGGCGATAAGTCCTGCTTGGATTTTGTCAATATTTTCATTGACAATTTTTGCCATGATTCCAAACTCATCCATCTCTTTGACTTCAAGGTGATTTGCCGTATGGGTTTTTTGTGATAAGAAATCAAAAAAGCTTAAAATCCCTTTTTGGGTGCTATTGATTTTATTTCCAATGGTATTACTGACAAAATAGGCAAACAAAATAGCAATGATTAAAATAAGTAACGTAATAGAGATAGTTTTCATGAGTAAACTGTTTAAAGCAGAGTTGATAAAGCTAATATCAATATCCGCACCCAAAAGGTATATTTGACCATTTTTTGAGGTTCGTGAAGAGACTAGGGAATAAAAATGTCCGTATTTATCGATGGTTTCTTCTATGAACTCATGATTGGCTTTAAACCCATTGATGATGGCGTCACTCGCTTCATATTCTGTCATAAACTCATCGTACTCTTTATTGGCAAGTTCTTCATCGGTTGCACTGGAAATGACCGTAAATATTTTATCTTCTTTTTGAATCATCAAATAGACATATTCTAAGCCAATACTTTTAGCATAATGGCTGAGTTTTTTTAAATGAACTTCATATTCTTCAGAATCCATAGGATTTTCAGATGTGTATGTATCAATAAACTCATTGCCTAAATACAAATCGACCCCATTAATTCCGCTGTTTAATCGATGTTCAATGGAATCAAAAAAAGTTTGTTTTTGGCTAAAGTAGATAAAAAATCCAAAAAAAGTACTGGCAAAAAAAGCAACAAATAAAAGAGAAATAAAGATTTTTTGTTTGACGGTAAGCAACATAAGGTTCTCCATAATTAACGAATACGCGATTGTAACAAAGTAATTATAATAGTATCTTTAAGAGACATTTTAAAGTGTGATAGCAATTCAATAAGTTTTTTGTCAGAGTTTTTTTTGTATCATCTTCATTATTTTGTAAAAGGATTCGTATGAAACTCAAAAATTGGCAGGTTGTAATAACTTTAATAGCCGTAGGTATTTTTTCTGGTTGTGCCACAAAACAAGGTTCGGCAATGGAGATGACCAATGTGGTTGATGATTGTACAATGCTAATGAGTAAAAATAATCTCAATACAAATGTGTGTCAACTCGTACAAGACAATCAAATTATATTTTTAGCCGATTTAGATGAGAGTATGAAATATTCATATACCCAATACAACGATTCAAATGCCGCTATCTTACAAATGGCAGCTGTTTATACCTTAAAAAAAGGTGACAACCATTTTGCGATTGCGTATCCCAGTAAAATATCCAATTATGAGGGTTCTTCAACTCATACCGCCAAAGAGTTTTTTGAACAATGCGATATTCATATCGGAAATTTTGTAATGTTAAACACCAACCCGTGTGAGCTACAAACCAACAATAAAAAAATAGGGCAAATTGGTATTGTAACCTTTAAAGAAGAACCCAAAAATCTAAAAACCTATAACGCCAATAAAGTCATGCACTATCTCAAACATGAAGACCGATTCACTGAAGAGCTAAAATTTACACGTTTTGGAATATTGGGAGGGCAATAATCTAAGGTTTTTTATAGGTATTAAAATCTATTAAATTAATATTCTCAAAGGAATTGCCCAAAACTGATATTCTTCAACTTTGAAAGGCAATATTTTATCACCACCATATAGAACAATACCTTTGAAATGGTTCTTTTTAATTGTTTGAGCAAGTGCTAAAAGACCTTTAAATTGTTCTTTTTTAATACTTGAACCTGATTTAATTTCAAGTGCTACAATATTTCCAGAGTGTGATTCAATTACAAAATCAACCTCTTTTTGTTTTACATCCCTAAAGTGATAAATCTCTACATTTTCTTCTGAATAAGATTGATGTTTAATTAGTTCACTATATACAAATGTTTCAACTAAATTTCCTAAATGCTTATTTTTACCCATTAATGAAGCTTCAATACTTGAACTTAAAAGGTAACTTGCTAATCCTGAATCTATAAAATGAACTTTTGGACTTTTAATAACTCTTTTTAGCATATTGTTAGAATATGAAGGAATTAGTTTTACAATATATAAAGCCTCTAAAATCTGAATATATTTTCTCACTGTCTTATCTGCAAGTCCAATTGAGTTTGCAATACTCGTGTAGTTTACAATTGAACCTACTTGTGAAGCTAAAACTTTTAGGAGTTTATCTAAGTGAGTTATCTTATCTAATTGCACATTTTCAAAGTCTGCAATATCTTTTGTGATTCTTGATTTTATATAAAAATCAAACCATGCTTTTTTTGCTTTTACTGGTAACTCATAAACTTCAGGATATCCACCATTAATTACTGCACTAATAAAATTTTCTTCTGTAAGTTTTTTATCTATATTAAAATTTGTATAGTCATCACTAAAAAGTTTATCTATTATATTTATATCTCTATTATTGATTTCTGCATAAGATAAAGGAAATAAATTAAAACTTGCCATTCTTCCTGCTAAAGATTCTTTTATTTTTGAGTTTTTAAATAAGTCAGAAGAACCTGTAATCAAAAACATACCTTTTTTATTCTCTTTATCAACTGCCATTTTTATTGCTGGAATTATTCTAGGAATCATTTGAACTTCATCAATAGCGACATTTTTTTCTCTTGTAATGTTTTCAATAAAGTTTTGTGTATTTTCAGTTGCTAAATCAAAAGTATCTTCATCATCAAAAGTATAATAGTCCATATTATAAGTCATTGCTATTTTTTCTTGAAGTGTTGTTTTACCTGATTGTCTCGGTCCATTTATTGCAACAACTCTAAAGTATTTCAGCATTTCAATTATTGTTGGTTCAATCTTTCTAGTTACCATTTTATAACCTTTTAAAAAATAAATTAATATACTTTTCCGAAATATATTCATATATAATACGAATTATACCTTTGTATAATACGAATTTTAACCTTAAATACAAATTTATTTATATAATTTAAATTAAGTATTATGAAATTAATATAAGCACTTTATCTATACAAAGCACTCACAAACTCTTTTCCTAACTTTGCATATCTCATCGTTTGTTCAATATCTTTGTGATTTATTAGCTTTTTAATTGTAAATATTGAAGTTCCATTAATAGCTAAATGTGAAGCAAATGTATGTCTTAACGAATGAATAACAACTCTGTTTTGAATTGGCGAAATATGAGTAGACTTGATTTGATTATATCATGTAAATTCCCGTGATAAAGGGGCTTAAATAGATTTGATGAGTTTTTAAGAAATGGTGGAGACGATCGGGATTTATAAAATATTTTTTATAAATAACCCAATTCTTGGACTCTTGATAGCTCTTTAAGCTTTGCTTTTTTACCTTTGAGTCCGCTCTAAGTCCGCGATAATTTATTTTCTAAAATTCTCTCAAATTTATATATTAAAATTGTAACTAAATATAGTTTAATTAATTAGTTCCAAAAACTATAAATTCTAATGCATAAATAAATCCGAGAGTAATCAAACTTTTAAATGGGTATTCTTTTACATATTTAATTTTAAATACAAAGAAAGATAATACAATTGAAATAAATACACTCAATGTAAAACTCACTTTAAATATTTCACTCAATCCCATAGCTAAAATTATATAGGTTGCTAGATATATAAAAGTATATATAAAATATCTGTATAAAAAATTTCCTACACCTTTTACAATTGCTTCATCTTTTCTTCTTTGATACTCTTCATATCTTCTAATATCTTCAAAATCATCATTCTTAAAACTATTTCCAAATCTCATTTTTATTCCTTATTTATTATGATATTTTTCTAACTTTTCATAGGCATTATTTAATAGTTGAGTTATTTCAGTAGCTTGTTTAATATTATCAGGGTTTACATCAGGATGATATATTCTAACAAGCTTTCTATATGCTTTTTTAATTGTTGGATTAAAATCATCATCACTACTAACTCCTAAAACAATGTAGGCACTATCACTATAAAATCTTTCATATTCCCCATAATCTTTTTTGGATTCTTGGTATGATTCTTGTTTTTCTTCATTAAATGATTTTGTTTCTTCTTCTTTATAAAATTTCTCTTTTTTTTGTTTATTTTGATAGTTATATTGGTATTCTTCATAATCATTTTTTGATTCACTAAATTTTTTAAATGAAAAATTAGTAAAGAATATTTTTATTAAGTCTGGTATAGACTTGAGCCATTTTATAAATCTTATAGTTTTGTAATAAATAGTTATAAAAAAATAATATGTGTTACTTGTCATCATTTTTATAGTTTGAATACTATAAGGTATGAACCATCTTAAAAATGATATTTGAGGTATTAATAATCCCAAACCTACAATAACTTTAATATCATAAATAATTCTTGTATCATTTGATGTAAAAATCATATATATTCCAAAACCACTATACAATAAATGAAAAAATAGAGTTTGTGCTTTTTTAGAAAAATAAAATGGTACATAAAATAGTAAAGATATAAATATGAAATTTGGTAAATCCATACTTGTGATTTCACTTATAAGTTGTTCAAAGAATCCCATTTTACCACTCCACATTTTTCAAATCTACATAAGATATATCATCATTATGTGATAAATTATTTATATTATAAGGTGGAATATTGGAAAAGCTTTTATACATAAAATCTTTGTAATAAGGTTTAATAGTTAATTTTAGAGGTTTTTTATTTGCATAAATAAATATAGCTTCTTCATCTTTGATTGTTCTAATTTCACTCACACTCATAACATCATTCTTTTCATAAAAATATTCTCCTTTTGCATCTTTTTCTAAAGTCTTTTTTTGTCCAAACATTTTTTCTAATTTTGTTGCTAAATCTAAATCAGCTCCACTATAAATAAGTTTTGTAGCTATTCCACCATTTAATATAGTGTTGGCTTCTTCTTTTGAATATTTACTTTCTATTTGTGATAAGTTTTGTAAGATAATTGAGATTGAAACTTTATATTTTCTAATTGTTGTAATTACAGATGAAAACTTCGGTATTTGCATATTCCCAAACTCATCTAATAAACAATAAATAGCATAATCATTTTTTGTAGGTAGTTTGTCCATCATTACATTAAAAAGTTGTGAGTAAAATAAATTTAATAAGAAACTATATTGTTCTTGATATTGTTGTTCAATTCTAATAAATACTACTGATTTTTCTTCTCTTAATTGTTTAAAATCAAAGCTGTGAGAATATGTTAGCTTTTCTAAATTGTCATTTATTCCAATAGGACTTAATGCAATATTTGCAGTTGAAATAAAACCTTGAATTGTCTTAGGATTTCCAGTTACAAATCCATTATATTCACTAAAGGTTTTATTATCAGAATATCTTTTTACAAACTCATCAAGTGCTTCTCCAGATGTTCCAAAATTATTTAGCATATATCTAATATTTGCTAAATTCATATATCTCTTATCATTTGTATCATTTAAAACTTTTATCAATATTGAAATAAAGTTTTTAGCTCCATCACTCCAAATTTTATCTTCTGCTCTTGTTCCTTTGATTCCTGCTGAACTTATTAGAATATCACTTACCATATCAATACTCATAGAATCTTTTGCATATTCTAAAGGATTGTATCTTATTGATTCACTTAAGTTTTTTGGGTCTAAAACATATATATTAAAACCTTCCTTTTTTAAGTAACCACTAGTTTTTTCAAATATTTCTCCACTTAAATCAGTTATTACCATAGAACATTTTTCACTTGCCAATTTATAGATGTTTGGTAATACATAAGATGATGTTTTTCCTCCACCTGTTCTTGAAATTAAAGCTAAGTGATTGAAGCTTTCTTTTTGTGAAAGTCTTTTAGTTTTTCCATCAATTAACAATCCATCGTTAAATCTTGAAAATAGTTTTAACTCATCTTGTTTATTCATCATTCCATCATCTTTTAAAGGTGGTTTTAAAAAATATGAGATTATTAAGGATAACGGACTTACAAAATTGATTCCAATTTTTCTTAAAAATGGTTGCATGATTTGTAATATTATAAAAATAAATAGTATTAGTAAAATTAGAGGAGCAAAAGATTCCATAAAATAATGCCTTATATTTGATAAGATATTTTATTATAAAGATAATTACTAATCGCTTTTAGAAATTATCTTTTTCTTTTAGTAATTTGATTTAATCTCTCTTTTCATCTGCTTCTTGATTGTTGATTTACATAAGATTTATCTTCTTTGTTATGTTGCCGTCTTATTTCTCTTTCTTGTTTTCTCTCAAACTCTTTTAAAATAGTTTGATACTCTCTATCAAGCCCCAAAGTTTTCAATCTATATTTTTTGTTTTCAAAAATAAGCCCAATTGTTTGACCTCTTTGATATATTTCATAACCTAAGTTTTTTAAATGATTGTCTAAATAAGTTTTTGAAGTAGCTCTTTTAAAAGTATTTTCTAAATCTTCTTTGATTTTATCTTTTATAGTTTGGCTATTTCTTTTATGTTTTATTTCTTGCTCTTTTTGTTTATCTTTTGATAAATCTTTTTTCTCTTGGTAAATAGAGGAGTTTTCTAATTCTTTATAATTTTGATTTTTATAAAGTTCTATATTTTTCTGAATAGTTAAAAAATCTTTTTTAGATAACCTTACTCTTTTATATGATTCCAGTTCATTTGAACTAATCATTAAATGCACGTGTATATTATTTTTATCTTCGTGAATTACCCCAAAACTAAGATGATTATTTGCTCTTGATTGCAAATATTTATTTGCTAAATCAAACAATATTTCTTTTTGTCTTTGTTTTGATAAATTGTTTTTATGTAAAGATAAAACTTCGTGATACAAGCTTACTTTACCTCTGGAATTTTTTAGATATTTATAATTTTCTAAAAACTCTTTTATGAGTTCTTTTTTATTTGTAGAATTAGAGTAGCTATTTCTTGTAAATGAAAAATTTGTTTTATCTCTCATTAGATAATCATAAAGTTGTGAAAAAGATTTACTTCTTCTACTCATTGATTTAATTATCATAATTAGGCTTTTGTTATAAACTTTTTAAACTCATCTTCATAAGTTTTGAGAGAAGCTATTAAAATATTTATATCAACCACTTCATTTAAATTGCTTTTTAAAGCAATTTGATTGATGTTATTCGCTATTCCTCTTGAAATGTGAATATATTGTTGAATAAACTCTTTTTGATCTTGTGTTAGAGTTTTAGGAACATTATTATTTAAAAAGGAAGTGATTATATTTTTTGCATAAGTATTAGTTTTTATATCCAATATAATTGCTCTTCTTTTTAACTCATTATAAAAAGCATTTGATAGTGGCATAGTTACTATCTTATTTTTTTGATTATAAGTTTTTTTATAATCACTTTGATAATCTGAATTCATAATTGAATCTTTAATTAATAAGTCTGTACAACTTGCGTATAGTATTTTGCAAGTTCCGTTAAGGGATAAAATATATCTCCTTGTCCTTTTTTTATATATGCACAACCTAAACCATTTTTTCTTAAGCGGTCTAATGTCGAAACACTTAAACCACTCTCTTGAGACATCTCTTTTTTTGAGATAGCAATTTTTTTATATTTTGCATATAAAGTCTCAAATATAATTTTTTCATCAGTAGTCATAATAAGCTCCTCAATCAATTTGATTTAATATGAACTAATTTTAAAGTATTTTTACTTATAAAAATATAATAAATACTAAGTATTAATTATAAAAACTTACAAAAAATAGATTTGATGAGATTTGACAATATATATAGTAATAAAATATTAATACTTAGTATTATATAATTTTGAATAAGGATTAATTATGAGTATTGAAGATAGAAAAAATAGAAGTGTTGGAAGACCACCAGTTGAAGACAAGGAACAAATAAGAGATAAAAAAGTTATGATGTCTTTTACTCAAGTTGAATACGATGAGTTAAAAAGAATGCAAAAACTTTTGAACAAATCTACTCTTACTTCTACTATCTCTTATTTTATAGATAGAGGTAGAGAAGCTGTAAGAGAAGATTTTACAAGAGAGAGATAAATTTATTTAAAATTATTTTGAAAAAATAACATAATAAGTAAAATGAAATAGCTTTCTAAATTAATCTAATTTTAAGTTAAGAGAGTTAAAATTTGAAAAAAGGAGGTGTATTATGTACACTGGAGGAACAGACCAATATTAAGATAGACTTTTTAGTCTATCTTTTATTTTTTATTGGTTTTTTATCTTTGTTCCATTCATAATATAACCATTCAAAATTTTCACAATATTTTTCATCATTAATAATATCATTCCGTAAATATTTAATATGAATTTGATATACAACAAAATTTGTTTTTATGATATTATCAAAATATTCTTTCATTATAGTTTCATCATAAACATTATTTAATATTCCAATCGCAAGAGTTTCAAAATTATTTAGTATTTCTATAATATGTGAGTGAATTACTTTTCCATTATCGCTAAATTTATATGGTTGCCCCATATGATTACCTTTTCCAATAAGATTACCATCTGAATCAAATTCAAATAATATTTTTTGGATTTCAGTTATAGTTAATGGTTTAGAATTTATTGCAGAATTTTTAAAGATATTTGTATAGTCAATTGATTTTTCAAGTTCATCACGATGTTTTTTATTTGATTCAGTTATTATTTTTATATTTGTTAAAGCTAATTGTCTTCTTTGTAAATCAGCATTAATAGTAATTTGCTTATAGGCAATTAAAACTCCAAATGAAGTAAAACCAATGACTAAAATATTAATGATTTCTAGGAGCTTAAATGTTGAAATAAAAGCTACATAAATCATTAATGAAACAACAGTTATTAATGAAAGAACCACTAAAGTAGGTAAAAAATAATTATTAATAAATTTCAAAAGAGTGAATTTTTTACTTTGAGATAATGAAAACATTTTTTATCCTAAAAATAATTTCATGAATTATATCAAAATATACATATATACTAATAAAAAAATAATTTTTTATTTTGTTAAGGGTTTTTAGGGATAGGATTTTAATCCTAATTTCCCTAAACAAGTTTCGCATTTTTTCTAAATTCTTAAGAATTCTAGAAAATATGCAAACTTGCTCTATGAGTTAAACTCATAGATGAGCTTCCCAAGATTTCTTAAGAAGTAAAAGCTAATAGATAATTTTAAACTCTTTAACTTCCATTGGAGAAAGTCTAATAGTTTTTAATTGTATTTTAACAATAGAGATATAATCATCATCTTTTGATTTAAAAATATAAAATATTTTAGGTTTTTTGTTCATATATATTTTTCTAAAAATATCAATATTAGAGTTTAATTCTTCTTTGTATGATTTATTGATTATTTCTTCTATTCTTTCAATTGATTTAGCAGAATCCAAGCCATTAATATAGAAAGAATGATTTAACTCATCATAATAATAAATACAATATTCTCATTGTCATTTGCCAGTTATATTATTAATATACACTGCTTTCATAGATAGATTATTCTTAGATGTTTTTATTTTAACTAGTAGTTCAAAAATGTTCATAATTTAAAATAATAAAAAATATTTTTTTGTCGCGACATGTTAATTAAAACATATTTTTGAGTTTTTAACAAAAAAATAACCTCGTTTTTTGGCTTAATATAGCTAAAAATACAAGGTTGTTATTGTCAACTTTTGTGCCTTGCAGAAAAGTTGCGGAGCATAAAAAAGAGAGTATTAAAAAGTGATTAAAATTCAAGTTTTTTTATTATTTAATATGAATTTAATATCAGTATAGTACTTTGTGTAATTTTAGTGAATAGAATATTGTAAAAAAAGAGGTTTTTAGCAAAACCTCTCAAATTCACTTTGAACAATTTCAGAAGTAAACCATATATGACTATCTATATAATTAGTATAAATTTCAAATTCATCACTTTCATATTCAAATAATTCTAAATTTGATTCAATGAATTTATTAGCAATTTGACTTAAAGTTTCATAGATAAAATAGTTAATATTAGTTTTAAACTCAGCTCAAAAGTTGAACTCGATATTTTCAGCAATATCATCAACATCAAGATTATGTTCTTCAATAAGTTCAACCAAAAATTTAACATCTAAATATCAAGCTCAAAGAGTATTTCTTGATAAATCCATAAGTATATCTGTATTCATAATCACAAATATTAAAAAATAAAGTATGTGATATGAAAAAAACAAGTACTCAAAAAAACAAGGTGGAGACTTGTACTACCTTGTTTTATTTAGTTTGTTTTTTAAAATAGCCTATCTTTATTTGAATGAGTAACGATGATTAAGTTGTTTTTGAAGAGAATGTTTATTATTCTAACTTATAACTTCTTTTTAATATAAAAAAGCCCTTTATACTCGGGCAAGAGTTTATTTAAGAAAAAAATACATTTAATATCTTTTTACTCATAGGTTTAATGCTTATTGATAATATTATAATTGAAATACCTATTAAAGCTTTTAATATAACAATTAATAGATTTTCAGTATTTAATATTAACGAAGTAATTTGGTAAAAGGCATTTGTTGTCATTATTATTCCTAAAATATACAATAGAAATAAAACTACATCTACAACTTTTTCTAACTTACTTTTCATAATTTCCTCCTCAACTTTCTTTTTTTTTGTATTTATTATGTAAAATAACTATACAAATAAAAATATGATTGTCAAATGTAAAAAAACAACTCTTTATTAGTAGGGAAAATATGGAAAATCAAAAGAATTTAGAATTAATAAAAAATGATAAATTAGAAAAACAAAAAATTGATAATCAAGTGATAACTAATGTCAGCACATTAGAGCTTATTAATAAAGAACTTGAATATAGAAAAAAAGAATATATATTAAAAAAATATTTTTATGGATTGATATTAGTTATTTTATTGATTCCTGCAATTGTTATAACAAAAATTTATATAAATTTGGATTTCTCTTCAATCAATAATAAGACAACTATAATAGAAGCTCAAAAACCAGCACAAGTAAATTTACCACCATTAAATTCTACTGTCAATATTTCAAATCAAGATACAATGTTTTTATATAAAGATTCATATTATACTACTGGTAGTTTTTCAGATAATAAATATCATTATTTTAATGCTTCTCATAATATAATTGCATGTAGCTCTTATTATAAAAATGAGTATGATTATATATTTAGCCCAAATGAAAAAAAAATTTTAGAATCTAGTTTGAGTGAATGTAGAAATGCTAATATCATTAATATTAAAAATAAAGCTGATTTTGATAAATTATAGTTGTTCATATTAATTCCCCATTAAAAAATATTTTCCTCTTCCAAAATCTCAAAAAATAAATAAACTAAAAGCACTCCTAATCATTTAATTTATAAATACTTTTTTCATGCAAAACAAGAAACAAGCTTTTTCATTTGTAGAGATTATTATCACTATATCAATAGTAGTTTTACTTGCCGTTATTGCCATATCTGCTAATCAATGATATAAAGAGAATATCAATAACTCAAAGGTACTTTCAGATGTAAAAACTATAAATAATTCACTTGAGAATTATTTACAAGAAAATTCAATTTTGCCTACACCAAAGTGAAATACTAATTATTTTATGATAGATACAAGTTACGCTCATAGTTCTAGTGGTGCTTTTTGAGTGTATGGAAGTTTTACAGAAGATATTATTGCTAAAAAATATCTTGATACTCTTCCACTTGATCCAAGAACAAATTCTTATTATGCTTATTGAAAAACTTTAGAAAATGTAAATGATTTAGTAAAAAATCAATTTGAGATAGCTTCTGTTTTAAATATTGATTGAGAATATCAAGCAAAAGTTACTTGAAACTATACAGCAGAAGCTTGACCTTATAATCTTATTCGTGAATATAATGGTTCAAATTTCGTATATGATAAATCAGTTTCAAATCTACCTTACAACCCCGAAGAACTAATTTTAACTGCTACTGCTTCTTGAGTTGTATATCGTGAATGAGATACAATAACAGCAACTTCTTGAGACCTTGAAATATATTTTTCTGATGGTTCAGTTTCTGTTTTAGAAAATGGATGAAAACTAACACTTACAAAGCTTTCATTCCCACAAGACAACAACCTAACAACTTTTGTAAAATTAACTTTAGATGTAGGTACAATCTGGACTAAAGCAACACATTTAGATGATAATTCAGAATTCCAAATCTATACACAAGATTCAACAGCAGCAGTAAGATGAACAATTTTTTGAGTAAAAAAAGATACTACTGCTACTGAAATAATTGTTATAGAATGAAAAGTTGAAGTAACTAAAAATGATAAAGACGAAACTAATATAGCTGATTTAATAAAAGATGAAAGTATAAAAGTAATAGACTGAGAAAATCAAGGAAGCTCAACTTTAAATAGTACAGATTTTACAAATATAGATGACACTTTCACAACACAAGAAGATATAAGATGAGCTGAAACAATGGCTATGATAAATAAAGAGATTGAAGAAAGAGTAAGTGAAAAGATAGAAAAATTACCTAGTGATGAAACTCCAACACCTGAACTAACTCAAACTTGTGATTTTGAAGTAGAATGAGAAAAAATGTGTGATGAAAAACTTGATTGAATAATACCTTTAATTGCTTATGCTCCGTATAATACAAAATGAGATATAAAAATGTATGATATAAATAATAGTATAAGAGAAACTTCTCAAAAAATATTATCAGTAAATCCTGCAAATGATTTACCATGATATTGTTCAGAAAACTCAATAAATAAATCAGATTCATTTTGTAAAATATCAGATTCTTTAAAATGAATAATGGTAGATAAAGATACTAGTAATGATGACTATATAAAATACTCAAATTTATGATTAAATGAAAATGATAATTTTATAATAGAAATGAGAGTAAAAGTTCCAACAGATACAGACAAACATTATTTAATACATTCAGATTCTGATATAAGATATTTCATACAAAACTGAAAAGTATATTTTAATAGTACAAGTACTTTTTCTTGATTAAATATTTCAAGTTGATACCAAAAAGTATTTTTAATTAAAGAATGAAATAATGTATTTGTTGCAGTATGAGATTTAAGCACAAAAACATCTACAAATCAAACTATAAACAATGATATAAATTTTATCTATGTTTGAGCTTTTGAATATTGAATTAATGATTATAGATTACAACTCAATGATATTATTGATTATGTAAAAATATATAAAAACTAAAGCTAGGAAAATGGGAGTGTTCAAGATTCTGTGTCAGCATCTAGTAATTCCTAAAATTCTATCATAAATTCAATGTTTTATATAGTCT
>Ga0265294_10002186_pt1 | contig 25842 bp, 23 predicted proteins | sample MunlanPumphouse3_FD_192504 | JGI IMG/M metagenome (GOLD analysis project Ga0265294, IMG submission 192504) | Groundwater microbial communities from a municipal landfill in Southern Ontario, Canada - Pumphouse #3 | ecosystem: Environmental > Aquatic > Deep subsurface > Groundwater | place... | reverse complement strand
TGCACGTAGCCCTATTTCCAATATTACGATGTTTTCAATTTATTTCATCTCTCTTTTTTCTATTTCATAACGCGAAAAGCGGCTCAATTTGAGGAGTGCAGTCTTTTAACTTTATCACGCGCACTTTCTGCTTTTGATTTTATCCCTTTACTGTCCCAGAGGCGGGCTGCAATCTTAAAAGCGTTTTCTGCCCCTTTAAGGTTTTCAAGTTTAAGGAATGCATTTCCTTTTTCAAACCAGGCTTCGGCGTAATCGGGTTTAAGGCGGGTTGCCTTTTCAAAAGCGTGCAGAGCTTCCTTTTCCGACCCGGCTTTAAAAAGAACCTTTCCCCGGAACTGCCAGGCTTCGGCATTTTCAGGCTTTATTTCAAGGGCTTTTTTAAATGCCTGAATAGCTTTTTCCTGCTCTCCAAGTCTGAGATGAATTTTACCTATTTTAAACAGAGTGTCAGGGTCTTCAGGGTTTTTCTTAAGGGCTTCTTCAGATTCTCGGAGCCTCTCTTCACATAGGCGAACTCTGGCAATTACTGCATCCCTGCCTTCCCAGGCATTTTTCTGCACAGGATTCAATGATATCGATTTTTCAAAAGCTTCGAGAGAATCACGGAAACGTTCGAGTTTAGTAAAAATAAATCCAAGGTTGGTCCAGAGACCTGCGTTTTCCTGGTTAATTTCCGAAGCTCTTTCAAATACCTCAAGAGCCTCCTCATAACGCTTGAGTTTCAGAAGGGCGTTTCCTTTATGAAAAAGGGCTGCAAAGTCCAGAGGATTTGCCTCAAGCACGCTGTCAAAAGCCTGAAGAGCAAGCTTTAACCTTCCCTGTCTGTAAAGGGTTACTCCTTCATCGTAAAGAGCTTTTGTACCTTCATTTCCGTGTCTTCGTTCTCTTGCTCCTGCGCTTTCGATATAATCTTTTTCGAGCCCGGTTTCAGAAAGATACCTGAATTCTGCCGGATCTTTCCTGTCAGGCCTGGAATCAAGATATATGAACTCCTCTTTTGGCACGAAAGACTTGCAGATCCATCCCGGCTCAGCCTTTCTGTTTGTAATGACACAGTACCCGTTCACATGTTTTGAGCATACCCCGCAGCAGTAAATATGCTTCTCGAGCCGGTATCTGATCTGGTCAAGATCGGTAGTAACCAGCCCCTGGTTCAGCCTGGTTTTGAAAGTTTCGTAAGGTATATTTTTTATTTTGATATAGACTGTTGAAGGAGCTGGAGGGTCCCATTCAGAGGGTTTTTCGGTTTGTTTTTTGCGAATCATGGTTATTGTATTTAATTTTTAATTTTTAATTGTAGAATCTGGATGTCGAAGATCTGGCTGTTGAAATTCAGATTTTGCAGGAATCTGCACTTAATAAGGGAAGGAGTTCTATAATAAGTATTCATAACGAACTTCTATATGAATTTCTATAACGAGTTTCTATAATGAGTTTCTATAGGAGTATTTATAGCGCATATTTATAACGAGTCTATATAACGAACTTTTATATGAGTCTCTACATGAGTTTCTATAATGAATCTGAGTTTCTATAATGAATCTCGATAATGAGACTCTCTATCGCATCCGGTCCGAGAGTATTTGCAAACCTGGGAATATAAGCTTTTTTGAATCAGAAATTACTTTTTGCGTCGATTCTGAATTCTTTAAGGCTGGCATAAAGACTGAAAAGGAGTAAAAGAATCACAGAAAAGAACCACAGAAAAGAATCATAGAAAAAGAATCACAGAAAAAGAATCACAGAAGATAAAAATAGTTAACCGGAGAATATTCGGTTATTTTCCGGTCAATATCCGATTATTTTCCAGTTATCAACGCAGGAACTATCAGTCTCCGAAGAAAAAAATTAAGCGGCTGAAGTATTCCCTGTTTCCGTGACAGAGCCAGCCTGAGAACTGAAAGCCCACCACTCGCTCTTCTTGCCTTCCACGCCTTCGGAACCGGAAGCCCAGACACGCCAGCGGTACTGATTTACGCCTTCATCAAACTCGAAGGAGTAGCTGATCCCTGGTATGCCTGAGACCACATCGGACCTGGAGGATTCCGAAAGCCACTTACCTGTGCTTGAATCATATGAGTCGATTTCTACAGAATAACTTACCGCGCCTGAAACTGTTTTCCATTTGAGTGTAGCCTGTGCCGTAGAATTATCGAACACTTCTCCGTTTGCAGGGGAGACCTGCTCCGGAACACTGACAGCAGAAGGAGAAGGTGATGTGGAAGGTTCTTCGACATATACCATTTTGCTGGCACTGACACTACCTGCCTCATTCGTAGCTATCAGGGTATAGGTGGTAGTTTTTTCCGGAAATATACGCTGGCTTCCTGTAAGGCTTACAGGCCCTATCCTCTGGTCTATGGAAATATCAGCAGCTTCGGAAACGTTCCAGGTGAGGTTGGAACTCTCTCCTTTCGCAATGACATCAGGGTCTGCGTTAAAAGAAACGATAGAAGGCAGATCCTTTTGAGCCTGTTCTTCTTCCGGGGCTGGCAGATTATCAGCCGGAGGTAAAGCCTTCTCTTCAGAAGGTACTGTTTTCTCTTCAGGAGGCAGAGGGCTTTCTTCAACTGTGACCGTGCAATAAGCCACATCTTCTTTATCACCATTTGAAGCTGTAAGCTTATATGAAGTGGTGGCCGTGGGGGACACATTCAATGTTCCGGCAGGTTCCAGAGTCCCTATATCAGGCTCTATGGTAACGTTTGAGACCCCTGAAACATGCCAGTTCAGGACAGCCCTTTCTCCAGGGCTTATGGAGTCTGGACTTGCGTCAAAAGAACTGATAAGCAGGTCCTGTTCTTCAACCGTGACAGTGCACATGGCTACTTTTTCTTTTCCATCTCCCGTAGCTATCAATTTGTAAGTTGTTGTTTCAGAAGGAAATACTGAAAGTGACCCGCTTGAATTAACAGCCCCGAGATCCGGTTCTATAGTAACGTTATCAGCGCCTGAAACTTCCCAGCTTAAAACGGAAGATTCTCCCGGTTCGATAATATCAGGGCCAGCATCAAAAAAACTGATTCCCACAGCCGATGCAGGGAACAGGACTTTAAAAGCGATGGCTATGCTCAGGATGGTACCGAGCAATTTTATCGCTTCTGGTAACGATTTCCATAAGGTCTTGGCATTTTCCAATACTGATTTTTTATTATCCTTCTCGTCCATAAACCGACTCCGAAAACCTGCAAATGAGCATACCTGGTCAATTGTTACTGAAAAATAATTTGTATCAAAGAGAAAAAGCGTATTCAGATCTCTACTCAAGATTAAGTTTTTATAATTATTTTCGACTCCGGTTTTTCAAAATAATGCCTGAACTGATATTTTGATTAAAACATCCAGAATCCTCTTTCAAAACCGTAACTGACGCTTCACACTCTGCAGGTTCTTAATTTTACATTTTGTAGCTGGCAAAGACTATAACAATGGTTTAATATTACAATATATATTAATTTTCGCTTATAATTGGAAAGAAATAAGAAAGAGTTCCCTGCAGAACCGGATAATTATATCACCAAACAATTACATCATTTTTTAGATATGTTTTATATAAATTGCTTATACAGGCCTGTTAAAATCAGTGGCTACTAAAGAAGGTCATGCTGTAATATTTCTGTGCTGTAATATTTATATCTATACTCGCTAATGTATGGTATAAAACAGATGATAAGAGAGGAAATTTATGAGCTATAAAAAAACACATGGAGTTCCAGCACTATTCTCTTTCTTCATCCCCGGCCTGGGACAGCTTGTAAAAGGACATGTCTCCAAGGCGGTGGGAATATGGGCAGCCCTGATATTCAGTGCATTCATGAGTGTGATCGGGATTGGACTTTTGATGGGGATGGTCATCTGGGTTGCACAGATTTATGATGCATATAATTCATGATGAATAAGGGCCTGAAAAACGGGTAAAAAGAACTTAAATAATAAAAATAGAAGTTAAAAGAGCCTGAATAAAACAAATAAAGTAAATAAAGTAAATTAAATTAAGTAAATAAAAAAATAAAACAAAATAAAACAAAATAAAAGAAAACGCTCATGATATTCTTGGAATAACATGCCCAAAAAATGAAAGTATCTGGAAGTACTTTCATGCCAAATAAAAGAAAATAAGAGAAAAATAAAGTAAATTACTTCCCTATGGCCGGATTTAATCTAATAATTCTTATTTTTGATTATTCGGTCCATTTCCAGCTTATCCAATTTCCAGCTTATCCAGTTATTTCGGCTCAGTCTGTTTTTCCAGCATACTCAACTCCCGAATCCGTAACTTCACGATATCCACAGCGTCTTCAAAGAGCTGCCTGTTAATTTCGATCCCGAAGTATTTTTTGAGTTTTTCTTCAGGCGGCATTGTCGAACCTGCGGAAAGGTAGACAATGTAATTTTTGTTGAAGGTCTCCGGTTTTTCTTTATATTGTTTGAAGAGAGCGAGAGTTATTGCTTTTGAAATTGCGTAATTAAAAGTATAGTAGTTATTTGTAAGGAAAATGTGGTTAATATAGGTCCATTCCGCAGAATCTTCAGCATAATACTCAATGGATTCGCTCCTGTACTCTTTAGAGAGGGCTGTCCATAGGGCATTGAGTTCAGCTCCGCTGGCTTTCCCTTTTTCAGCGCATAACTGGTGAGCTTTATATTCGAATTCCGTGATCATGGGCTGGCGGGTAAAATAATTCTGGTACTCGCCTATGTGCTGGGCAAGCACGGCAACTGCTGTCTCCTTATCGGAATTTTCAATGATATAATCAACAAAAAGTTCTTCGTTGAAAGTGGAAGGAACCTCCATTTCGTAGATCTGGCCTGAACAGTAGAGATAGTCTACGGAATTACCCATCAGGTAGTCGTTAATCCCATGCCCCAGTTCGTGAGTAAGGGTCTTCTGATCGCTGATTATGCCATTATAATTCATAAAAATCAGAGCCGGAGACTTCAGGGCACAGAGCCCGTAACAATAACCTCCTGGCTGTTTTCCGTTCTCCGGGTCAGGATATACGTCTATGAAATCTCCTGTTACCATTTTCAAGAAAATCTCATTAAAAAGGGGGTCCATCCCGGAATAGGATTTCTGGACTTCCTGCACGGCATCCGTATAAGTATAACTTTTAGAACTTTTAGCAGGCTGGCCCGTCAGTTGCAGCATAAGGTCATACGGCCTGAGTTTTTCAAGCCCAAGCTTTGTCCTCCTGAACTCGTTATATTCCTCAAAAACATCTTTTCTTTCCTTGAAAACAGCATTCATATCATCAACCTGTTTTTTCGTGAGGTAAAAGTTGTACAGGCTGGATTCGTAAGAGTCAGCATATTTCAGCTCCCTTGCAGCAAGGTCGTCAAGCCGGGATTTTTCGGAATAAAGAGATGCCATTGAGCTGGACTCGTCTATAAGGTGGTAAAACCTCTTATCATAACACCTTTTTCTGTTTTCCCGGCTCTGGTCTGTTGAAAGCAGGGTATTGTAGGACTGGGAATTAACCTGAAACTCCTCCCCGTTCTCAAGGGTTATGCCGCCTGCCATGGTGACTTCATTTGTGATCCTTGAAAGCGCCTCGGTCTCCAGTTTCATGCGCTTGTTTTCTATCTCTGCCAGACGCACAGCCTGGGCTTCATTAACCGGCCTGTGTTCCATAAACCTCATATAATTTGCTTCAAGGTAAGCCCGATACGGCTCAAGTCCGGGATCTTCGGAAAAGAGCTGGTCCCATTCTTCTTTATTGAGCGAGGTCAGTTTCACGGCTGCAAATGCACTCGATTTTTTATGTTCAGTAACCAGGTCCTGAGATTCCGCGAGGAGAGAATTAAAAAACTGTTCATTCACGTTTTTAGTGAGCTGAGTATATGCGTAAATATAGAGAACGTCAATAGATTTTGAAAACTCCTTTTCAGTTTCCAGGTAATCAAGTAATACCGACCCGGAAAGTTTCTCAAATTCCTGGCGGAAAGTCTGGTTTATTTCTTTGGATCCCTTTTTTAACGTCTCAAGCTTTTCCAAGGCATCTCCTGTGCTGTTGAAAAGATAGGAATCATTCCATTCCGTAGTAAGCTCTTCAGGATTAAGCTCTTTATTTTGTCCCATTATACTCTGCCCCTAATAATTATCAACTATTGCTGTGAACATGATGAACTATGAATATGACACGTGTGACTGAGAGTATATACGAACTAATTCATATTAATCTGGTGTCTACGGACTAATTCATATTTATATGCTGTCCATAACCTTATGTCCAAAAAGTATTTTAAAATGAAATCAAAACCTTAAATTCACAACGCAGGTCTGCTGCGTACATGTTAAGATCACGATTTTATACGTGATTTAGACACATGACTTAAAAGAGAAAGGCTCTTCAGGTCATTATTTATACCGGTTCTCTCATTAAGTGTTTAAAGAAAGATGAGTTCTTAAAAAGATGAGTTCTTAAAAAGATGAGTTCTTAAAAAGACGAGTTCTATGAACTATTGTAAAAGAACACATGGAGTTCCCGCCTTATTTTCTTTTTTCGTGCCCGGTCTGGGGCAGCTTGTAAAAGGAGATCTTTTCAAGGCACTTTGCATCTGGATAGCCTTTGCGGTTACCGGAGCCATACATATCATCAGGACCGGATTTTTAATATGGACAATTATATGGATCTGGCAGCTCTATGATGCGTATAATGCCTGAAAAGTAAGTAGTAAAATCTGAAAAGGATAAATAAGTGTATAGTAAAGTAGCTTGCTTAGCTATACACTAAACTCTTTATTGAAACTAAATAATAAACACCTTTTTTGGTAATTCTCTTTAATCGTTTTTATTGGTTTATTTCAAGGCTTTAAACTACGGTTTTAAGATCACTATCCATCAAAATCTATCACTATCTATCAAAATCTATCAAAATCTATCAAAATCCATCAAAATCTGTCAAAATCTATCACTATCTATCAAATTGATAGAAATAAATATATGAAATAAACTAACAATATCTATCAATATCTATCAATATCTATCAAATTGATAAAAGCTGATATCATGAAAATCCCTGTAGTTCCTGAATTTTCAAAAGAAGCCCTTGAAAGTGCTGGAAAATTTCTGCACGATGGTCAAATAGAAGAGATAACTCACAGATATAACGAGAGATATCTGCACTGGGAGGAATTGAAACACAGAAAACTTCCTCTGGACCCTGTTACTGTATGGAACCTGATGAAATTGTCCAGAGAATTAAAAGCAAAATCCATAAAATTTGGGGACTGGGTTTTCAAGTATAATCTGATAGATGAGTTTCAGGAAAAACTTCATATCCTTGATAAATCCGCAGCAGGAAATCTTCTTAGCAGCCTTGAAGCCCTGCAGGATAACAGGAGAAAATACATTATCAGTTCCTTAATGGAAGAAGCAATAGCTTCAAGCCAGATTGAAGGGGCAGCAACCACAAGGGAAATCGCAAAAAGGATGCTTCAGGAGGACAGGAAACCAAAAAGTAAGGACGAAAAAATGATTGTAAATAATTACGATACAGTAAAGCACATCATGAATTTAAAAAAAGAAGCCATCACCCCTGAAAAAATTCTTGAAATCCACAGAATGATCACGAATGGAACGCTTGAAAAGCCCGAATACGAAGGCAGTTTCAGAGAAACCAATGAGATTGCCGTTTATTCTCAAGATGGGACACTGCTTCATAGACCCGTGGAATACACCAAAGTCCCTGAACTGGTTAATCAATTGTGTGATTTTGCCAGTAGCAAGGATAAAGAGTTCATACACCCCGTGATTAAAGGGATAATCATCCATTTCCTTGTCGGATATATCCACCCGTTCAACGACGGAAACGGCAGGACTGCAAGAGCTCTTTTTTACTGGTATCTTCTCAAAAATGATTACTGGCTTTTTGAGTATATGGCAGTTTCAAGAGTAATAAACAGTTCAAAGAAACAGTATCGAAATGCCTATCTTTACACAGAATCCGACAGAACCCCCAACGATTCCGGAGATCTCACATACTTCATCAAATACAACCTGGACTGCATAAAAAAAGCCCTTGATGATACCCTTGAGTATCTGGAAAGAAAACAAAAAGAGCAGGTTCAAGCCCTGAAAATCATTACAGAATCCGGAAATCTTACTTTAAGGCAGGCAGAAATCCTCAAACAGTTCTTGAAGAAACCTGAAAAACCAGTCACAATTAAAGAAATAGTAACCACTTACAGCGTGGCATATGCTACAGCCAGAAGTGACCTTTTCCGGCTGGAAGAACTGGGGTATGTTGAAAAACGGAAGGCAGGAAAGGAGTTTATTTTCGTATACAAGAGAGCTTATTGAGTTTCTATTCTCTGGGTGGTTTGTTCTCAGAATCTATCAAAGTCTATCAGAATCTATCAGAATCTATCAGAATCTATCAAATTGATAGAAAATACCTGATTTTAAGATGCTGAATTAGCAAGCTCAGACTTTCCAGCCAGAATTTTGGAGTGCTTGCCACTAAAAGCTCTCGAAAAAACACTCATCTCAAATTCTATCATAATTCATTAAAAACCCATTGAACAAATCTTAAAATTTTAGTTGGTGTTTTCGTATCTTTCAGTTAGTATTTTCGTACCATTTCTCCCTGCCATTCAGTCTCCGGCCACCCTCCAAAGCCTCTATGCATATTTATTTCATCAAGATAGTCCAGTACCTCACCAGCCGAAAACCCGAGGTCCCTGAGTACACATCCGAGAACTGTGCCTGTCCTGCCTATGCCTCCCATGCAGTGGACAACAATACCTTCTCCTTCATCCATTTTACTTCTTATAATGGCAGTCGCCTGTCTGATAAGCCGCTCCTCTCTTTCAGGGTCCTCAGGGTCATAACCATGATAAAGGTCTTCCAGTTCTGCAGAGAACAGCACTTTGAGTGGGTAGGGGTCGTAATTAACCTCTGGACTGCTGAGGCAGACCACTTTTGAAAAACCAGCTTCACCAATTTTCTCCCACGGCGTATCCTTCCCGGGACGGGACATGCCAGCAAGAAGAACAGGCTCTTTAAGTACGACATAGAAGTTCATTGGAATTCGGATACCTTCTATTGAAGGCATTTTCTTTGGGCTCAACAAAGAGGGCATAATAATAGGAGTATGAAAAGCAGAGATATAAATTTTCATTAATTGCTAATTTAGCTGCCATGACCAAAAACTATTTAATTAGGTAATGCCTAACTAACAACCCAGATCCAGACATGACGGCGAAAAAAGAGCATTTGTTCATAGTCTTTGAAAACCTGATCAAAATCAAAAGCGAGTGCTCTTGTGAGATCTTCTCTGAATGTGGGATATCCGATATCACTGTAAAGCAGATCGGATATCTGAAAGCCATTGATGAACATGGAGAAGTAACGTTCAGCAGGCTTGCGAAAATCACAAAGAACTCGAAGCCGACCATCACGGAGATGGTCAACAAATTTGTCAGGATGGAATGCGTGTACAGGGAAAAATGTCCTGAGGATGGCAGAATTTTTTACATCCGCCTGACAGAAAAAGGGCAGAGGATAGCCCGGGCAGAAGAGAGTTCTTTATTAAGGGTTATAGAAAAAATGGCAGAATCTCTCAATGAAAAAGAGATTGAGACCCTGATAAGGATTCTGGGAAAGATACGGTAATTTTTTTTGTCCGGCCAGATAGTTAGGTTAATTCAAACTAAATAAATCATGATGATCATATTGCCGAAATACCTGTAAAATCGAAGCAACAGAAGCAACAGAAGCAACTGAAACTATTGAATAACCGGGACTGTTGAAACGACCAAGACAACATTTTGATAATAATTGAGACGATAGACAATGTATTCAGAACAAACCTATGGTAACAGAGAGAGCCTTGTGATGCCTCTCTTTGATATAGTGGTTTATCCTCGGAGCCGGGCAAAATTCCTGGCTGATAAAGTAACCGGAGAAATACTCCTTAATGAAATGAAAAACTCCGAATCCGTTTATGCGGTTGGGCTGACAGTAAAAAGCGAAACTAAACCTTCGGAGATGTCGGAAGACAGCCTGTATAAAATTGGAAACCTGCTCAAAATCGGATATGTGCAGCCTGCTGACGACGGGTATCTCGTCATCGCAAAGGCTATCCAGAGAGTGGAGGCTGTTTCCGTACACAGAAGAAACGGGCTTTTTTATACTGCATTCAGGCCTGTTCCTGATATTCCTGACCTTGACGAAGATATCCAGACAGAAATGATGGGAAATATCAAAAAAACAGTCCGTGAGATCAGCAGCCGCTTCCAGAGTTCTGAGCAGTTTACCAGGCCCATCGAGAAGATGGATTCCATTGACCAGCTAATCGGATATGTCATGCCGTACATGCCAATAAAACTTGAAGAAAAACAGGATCTTCTGGAAACCGTTTCTGTCCGTGAAAGGTATCTTACTTTCCTTGAGATTCTGGTAAAGCAGAAAGAAAACATTAATTTCCAGATGGAAATGGCAAAAAAAGTTACCGATAAGATTACCAAATCGAACCGTGAAGCCATGCTGCGTGAGCAGCTTAAGATGATTCAGGAAGAGCTTAACGGTGGCGAAGATGGCGCTTCGGGCGAGGCAAATTACCGGGACAGGATAGAAAACTCGAAGATGCCTGAAGAAGTGAAAAAGAAGGCACTCTCAGAGCTTAAGAAACTTGAAACCGGAGGACCGCACAACCCTGAAAGCTCTGTCATCAGGAATTACCTGGACCTCATGCTTGACCTCCCCTGGGTAACCGAAGAAAAGAAGAGCATAGACATTGCCGAAGCCCGCCGTGTGCTTGAAAACAACCATAACGGGCTTGAAAAAGTAAAGGAAAGGATAATCCAGCACCTTGCGGTAATGAAACTGAAACAGGAAAAACAGGGCTCGATCCTTCTCCTTACGGGACCTCCGGGGACCGGTAAAACCAGTCTGGGAAAGAGTATTGCAGATGCCCTTGGAAGGCAGTATGTCAGGGCCAGCCTCGGCGGTGTTAAAGATGAAGCCGAAATCAGAGGCCACAGGAGGACATATGTTGGAGCTCTCCCCGGAAGGATTATCCAGGGAATGAGAAAGGCGGGAACTAAAAACCCGGTCTTCATCCTTGATGAAATCGACAAGCTTTCAGCTTCTTACTCCGGAGACCCGGCAAGCGCCCTTCTCGAAGTCCTTGACCCTGAGCAGAACAGCACATTCTCTGACCATTATCTGGAAGTCCCGTATGACCTGTCAGATGTACTGTTCATTGCCACTGCAAACTCCGTGGCGAACATCCCCTGGCCGCTCCTTGACAGGATGGAGACAATCGAAATTTCGGGCTACACTAAAAACGAAAAACTTGCAATTGCAAAAGACCACCTGCTGCCCAGCATACTGGAAGACCACGGTCTTGATGCCGATAAACTCCAGATCGAAGATGAAGCCCTGAAGGTGATCATTGACAAATACACCAGGGAAGCAGGAGTCCGCGGGCTCAAAAAGCAGCTGGCGAAGACTGCAAGGTTTGTATCCGAAAAGATTGTGTCAGGAAAGGTCGACCTTCCTTACGTTGTCAAAGCCGACATGCTAAAAGAGATTCTCGGAAAAGAGATAATCAGGCAGGAAGAAGCCAGAAAAGAGAACGTTCCCGGAGTTGTAACAGGGCTTGCCTGGACTCCTGTCGGAGGAGATATTCTCTTCATAGAAGGCACATTCATGCCCGGAACCGGAAAGCTTACGCTTACAGGCCAGCTGGGGGATGTGATGAAAGAGTCTGCACAGATCTCCATGAGCCTGGCAAGGTCAAGGCTTGCAAACGTCGCAAAAGGTTTTGATTTTATTGCAAGCGATGTCCACATCCACGTGCCTTCAGGTGCAACCCCCAAGGACGGGCCTTCTGCAGGTGTAACCCTCTTTACTGCCCTTACGTCCCTGATCACCGGCAAAGCGGTTGACCCGAAACTTGCGATGACAGGAGAAATCACACTTAGCGGTGCGGTAATGCCTGTTGGCGGCATAAAAGAAAAGGTTCTTGCAGCCCACAGGGCAGGCATAAAGAAAGTAATCCTGCCAAAAGAAAACGAAAGGGACCTTGAGGACGTACCGGAAGAAGTCAGAAACGAGCTCAGGTTTGTTCCTGTAGAGACCATAGAAGAAGTCCTGAAAGAAGCTCTGGACCTTGACCTCCCAAGGCCGGTAGTTTCATTCTCAGGAAACTGTTTCACACCTGCACAGAATATTTAAAACCTGCAGGCAAGGATAGTATACGGCCTGCCAGTACCGTAACTATCCACTTCTTTATTTTTCAAAGTCACCATGAAAATGTCATGGAAAATTCTCTTTTTCTTTAAGTTCTCTTTTTCTTTAAGTTCTCTTTTTCTTTAAGTTCTCTTTTTCTTTAAGTTCTCTTTCTGTAAATTCTCTTTATGTAAATTCTCTTTTCCTGCATTAACACGTTTAAAATTCACCTGTTCTTTTGATTAAACTCAGAAAAACTGATTGTAGATGAAATCATATCATTAAAAACCTGATTAAAAGGAGGAAATTAGAGGTAAAATCATGAAAGTGATAGCAATAAACGGAAGTCCTCGCAGGACATGGAACACTGCTACCCTGCTTGAGAAAGCTCTTGAAGGGGCAGCCTCAGAGGGTGCGGAAACGGAAATGATCCATCTTTATGACCTTGATTTCAAAGGATGCATAAGTTGCTTTGCCTGCAAATTAAGGGACGGAAAAAGCTATGGAAAATGCGCAATGCAGGACGATCTGACACCTGTGCTGGAGAAGCTGGAAGATGCTGATGCCTTAATACTCGGATCACCTATTTACCTTGGAAACTCTACAGGCGAAATGAGGTCATTCATGGAACGCTACATATTCCCGTATCTCGTCTACTCCGATGAGCCTCCCACGCTTTATCCGAAAAATATCCCTGTCGGTTTTATCTACACTATGGGGGCAAAGGAAGAATTCTTCGACATATTTGGACTCAGAACAACTATTGGATTAAATGAAAACCTTGCAAAGAGAATTTTCGGATATTCGGAATCACTGTGCAGCACCGATACCTACCAGTTTGATGACTACTCAAAATATGTGGCGGACAGGTTTGATCCCGAAGAGAAAGCAAAAAGGCGAAAAGAAGTGTTCCCTCAGGATTGTGAGAAAGCTTTTGAAATGGGTTCCAGATTTGTGAAGCGGCAAAAAGGTCTGGAAGCACGGGATAAAAGCAGTAAAGTTTGAGTTTGCTTTATCGCGTGAACCGATTTTTAATCGCGATCAGTGGTTCGGGCCTGAAAATGAAGGGAAAGCGGTTCATAAAAAATGCAAATTAGTAGACTAAAACTTCCAGATCGGAAACTTTCCCGATGCTGATAAAATTTATATCCCTGGAAACAATTTTTTCTGCTCCGTTTATCACAGCTATGCCTGTTATAAGGACGTCCACGCTGTTTACCGGAGTACCAATGCTCAGCAGCCTGCCCATTATACTACTTGCTTCCTCCGCAGCTTTTAGATTGAAGTCCAGTATATCGATTTCGGAAAAGAACCTTCTGAAGAACTGTTCTTCTTTTCTGGCTTTTCTATGTTTGACCCCTGAGAGAATTTCATAGTAAGTTATAACAGTAGTTGTTACATCGTTATCCATGAATTCACGGGTCTTTTCTACACCTTTGAAATAATCGACAAGGGCGCTGGTGTCAAGTATTATCATATTCTGAGCCTCGACAGTTCCCTCATTTTCCTGGAATCCTCAGCCAGCCCTTCAAGAAGGTCATCATTTTCCAGGGCTCCGAAATAAACTGACAGATCTTTTTTTCCTATTTCAACAGTCGATCAATAGTATCGCTGAAACTTTCCCATTCCCTTTTTGCATTTTTTAACATGTCATAGGTATTATCCCGAATTGAGATAGTCTTCGTACCCATGTATCTGTGTATACATACACAGAAATAAAGTTCTATCGTTTTACAGAAATAAAATTTTATAGTTTGTTTTTTTCAGGCAGCCCCTTTGATTCCTTTTTTCTGCAAAATAAACCACGCGGCAAGCACCATGGCTCCGCAGCTCAGAGCAATTATCCCCAGTACTGAAATCTTATCCGCCCATTCAAGGGAAATAAACCACATACCCACAGCCCCGAGAGTAAAATAGCAGAAGATCATCAGAGAAGAAGCTGAGCCTGCATCACGGTCCACCTGCTCGAGCACGAGATTATTGCTTGGGGGACGGCTCAGGCCAAGGGAAAACGTGATCAAAAACATGGGTAGAGCAAAGCTCCATGGACCGTGCTGTCCTGTGAGAAGGAGAAAAAACCCGCCCAGGAAAACACCGGCAAATCCTATGGTCATGAGACGCTTTGAGCTGATGCTTCCCGTCAACCGGAGGCATGAAAAGGAACCGATCATCAGGGCGAGGGCATTGAAGGCAAAGAAGTAGCTGTATTTTTGTTCGCTCAGGCCGAACTCGTTAACGTAAATTGCAGAAGAGCCTGCAATAAAGCTGTAAAGGGGAAAAAGGCTGGCTGACATCACAAGAACCATGACAATATAGGAAGGGTTGAGAAGCAGACGACCGTAGCTGTGCATCATCCGCGACAGGGGTACATCCGAGACCTCAGAAAGCGTTTCGGGAAAGCGGAGGACTCCAGTAATCCCTATTACTCCCATAACTGCCTGAATAAAGAAGATCCAGGGCCAGGAAAAGTCCGCAAGTATCCACCCGCCAAGTACAGGAGCGATCATAGGTGCAAGGGCCATTATAATTGCAATGTAGGCGAGAATTCTTTCCCTTTCCTGTCCTGAGAAGATGTCTTTTGTCATTGCCATGGAGAGGGATGAACTGGCAGCAGCTCCTGCAGCCTGCAGCATCCGGAAGCCTATAAGCATGGAAGCACTCGTTGCAAGGGCACAGAGCAGGCTTGCCACTATATACACAAAAAGCCCGGCAAGCAAAGGACGGCGGCGGCCAAAGCGGTCAGAAATAGGGCCGTAAAAGAGCAGGAAAAATCCGTAGGTTATGAAAAAACAGACCAGGATCAGGTTGATTACGGATAGGGGCTGGTCCCAGGTCCTGGCAAGGGACGGGACTGCGGGCAGGATCATGTCCGTCGACAGTGCTGGAAAAGCGGTTAGAAGAGCCAGAAGCGGCAGAGTCCCCTTCAGGTTTCCTTTTAAATTTTCATTGGAACTATCTGTTTTTTTATGGGAAAACATAGTAATCCTTTTTGGTTTTCTATTTTAAAGTTATTACAAACACTATTATAAACAATTATTATTGAAGTCGTTACAAACAATTTTGATAAACAATATTAAAAATAATTATATAAGCAGTTATAACAAACATATTACGAAAATTTATTACAAATTACGAAAATTTATTACAAATTTTATTAAGTTCAGATGGTTACATATGTAACTAATGAGGATGATTATCGAAAGAATTGAGTTGTATATAACAGTTGCGAAGGCAAAGATAAAAACCAATGAATACTGAAAAACTGTTGTTCTAGATTTAAAAAACTTAACATGGTAAGCATGAAAAACGTGAGAATATATGGAACACACATAAATAGCCAGAATGGTTATCGAAAGAGCTGGTTTGTGTATAAGAGCTACGAAGCAAAAGTAAGGACAATATGATTCTAAAACCAATTGTTTTTAAGCTAAACAGGTCTAACCTGATAGACGTATGACGTATCTGAGGAAATACGGAAATTCACCTTTTACTACAGCCGTTATTCACGGAGGACCGGGTGCACCCGGAGAAATGGCATCTGTCGCCAGAGAACTTTCCTCCTTTACCGGAATCCTTGAACCACTCCAGACTAAAGCAAGCATAGAGGGCCAGATAAAGGAACTGAAATCTATTTTGAAAGAACATGGAGCTTTACCGGTAAACCTTATAGGGTTTTCCTGGGGTGCAACCCTAAGTTTTATCTTTGCAGCTCTTCACCCTCAACTCGTGAAAAAATTGATTCTGGTCGGAAGTGGCCCATATGAACAGAGATATGCTACAAATGTAACGAGTACCCGGATAAGCAGGCTAGGACAGGAAGATTGGGATGACTACCGTTCTCTGGACGGGGTTCTCAATAATTCTACCGCTAAAAACAAGAATGAAGCTTTTTGCAGCCTGGGAAAATTGATGTCTAAAGCCGATACCTACGACCCTCTCCCCCATGATGCAGAACTGGTCAAATATAACTATGATGTGTTCAAAAGCGTGTGGGGAGAAGCGCATCAGTTAAGGAGCAGCGGTGAGCTTCTGAAACTGGGAACAAAAGTCAGGTGCCCGGTAGTTGCAATTCACGGAGACTATGATCCTCACCCTTTCAATGGAGTTAAAGAACCCTTATCCGGGGTTTTGAAGGATTTCAGATTTATTCTACTGGAAAAATGTGGGCACAGACCCTGGATTGAAAGAGAAGCAAAGGAAAAGTTTTATGAACTGCTGGAGGATGAAATCCATAAACATGTCCTTTAAAATGATATGTTAATTCATATTAAATCCAAACCCAGCTTCCGAATATGGTTAGAAGGAAACATGGCTAGAAGGGAAAACTGTTATAAGTAAAAATGGTTAGAAGGAAAAGTGAGAAATTTGATAGAGCAATCCCAGTTAATCTATTTCATTGCAGCCTCTGCAGCCCTTACCTTTCTTCCCGGTCCGGATATCTTATTTGTGCTCACACAGAGCATCTCACAGGGAAAAATTGCAGGAATTGCAACAGCAACAGGTCTGTGCACAGGCATACTTGTCCACACCAGCGCAGCTGCATTCGGGATTTCAGCCCTTATATATAAATCAGCCCTTGCTTTTGAGATCGTAAAATATGCCGGAGCAGCCTACCTTCTTTACCTTGCCTGGCAGGCTTTGAGAGAAAGCGGAGAGCTTGTGTCTTCTGCCCCCATCAGGGAAAGAAACTCTTTTGCCCTTTACAGGCGTGGGATCTTTATGAACGTCCTTAACCCTAAAGTTGCACTATTCTTCCTCGCATTCCTTCCCCAGTTTGTGAATACCGGAGCAGGCCGTGTCCCTATGCAGATGATATTCCTTGGAATAGTGTTCCTGGTGCAGGCGTGGGTAATTTTTTCAGTAATCTCGGTTTTTGCAGGAGCGATAGGAGAGAAAATAGTACAGAGACGGGGAATTGGGAAGTATATCAGCTGGGGAAAAGCGAGTATCTTTACTGTAATAGGGGTAAAACTTGCACTGTCTCATAAATAAACCAATGGGCGGTCTGTTCGAGAGGTGGGGAGAGAACTGACAGTAGTATTATCCTCACTTGGGTAAAGTCTGTAATCCAAAGAAGAATTTAATTGGTTCGAATCCTATCTCTCGCACTATATCTGGGGGATATAGTTATCTCAAATTTTTTGTACGCTGTTTTGCAGATATAGCGCACAACCGTATTTTTAAAATTGCCCAGCCAAAATTAGTTTTTTTACAAATCCGTTTAATAAGAAATCGCTTTTATATAATATTATTTAGATATATAAAAGTCCGTTATTCTTGAATAAATTATCTTTATTAAAAAAATATTCTTAATCTTTATACAATGCTTGTGCATAATTACATACAAAAAAACTTAAGTATTCTATACTCTCACTATTTAGTATGATGTTCAGATAACGATCATAACTAGCAGGGTGGCGTGAAGTGTGAGTAAAATATTTATATGTACAATATTTCTGATTCTTTTGATATTTTGTGTGGGATGTATAGAAACCGAAAAAAAAGCAATTCTGGAAGGTATTGAAAATAATAATTCAACAAACGAAGTTCAAATAGCTATCGTTGAAGACTACTATAAAGAATTAGATAAAGCCGGAGAAATGGCATCTTATATAAATAACATGAAATTGATAGATTATTATAATCGACCTAGAATAATATATCAGTTTGATGAAGAAGTATTTTATATGAATGAAAGTGAATTAGCTAAACTTGAGTACGAAAGAGGAATCATAACAATTAAAAGGCAATCACTTCATTTTGTAAATCTGAATAAAATCGAAGAGTTTGGGACATCGAATTATACTAATACTCATATAAATTCAGTTGTGTATACCGCATTTACGCCGATGTATAATCTTGATGATGAACAAACTAATTGTATAATATTTTCTAGAAATATCCTATTAAAACATTGTTCAACAGAAACCGAAAAAAATACGCTAAACGAATATTTTAAAACAATAGATACATGGAGTAAGTTCAGGGATATTCTTGTATATGCTAATGTACCTATGAGTAATAATTCAGATGGGAATAGAACATTTGTAATTGATAATGTCGAAGGTATGAATGTAATTACTGGTTTAGAGTGGAAACAAGCTGATCTGGAACAGTATTTCGAATTTTTAGATTCATCTGGTTTTGATTCATCCGATGATATGTTAATTTTTGCTCGCCAATTTAGAATTGCAAAACAAAATATTAATAATGAATCATCCGATAGAGAACAAAAACTAATATCCGATGCAAGAGAATTTGTAATTAGTAATTTCCCACAAAATAGTAGTAATATTAAAAAAACGGATGTCCAAATGTATTTTAATCAGTGTGATGTAAAATCTAATATTACCAAAAGTGCCTCCAAGTTTAGTTCTGCACGACTTCAGGTAATTTTGAACTATATTACCTAATTTTTCTAAAATATGTAAAATTAATTTCAATTTACAGCTTATTTTTACAGCCTCTTACTAAGCTGTTTTACTATTTTACGGTAAAATTTACAATTTCTTCTGATATTGTTTTACAATTTTACATGTAAATTTACATTTTTACATTTTACATGTAAAAACATACATATTTTTACTTTTGACTTGAAACCAATGCTTCCCATTTATTCACTCTGTCCAGAACATATGCATTGAGAGTAAACGGCTTATCTGACTTGGCATTCTGCTTCATATAATGTAAAGTACCTTTAGAAAACCCTAATTTCTTCCAATCGACATAAAAAATATTGAGAATCTTTTGCCTTATGTCATAAGAATCAATTCTCTCAATTTCATACTCAGGTTTAACAAAATCTAGTTTTTCTTTTCTGCTTGTGAGGTAATGGGCTAATTCTCTTACCTTCAGGAAGATAACATAACTCCAAGTGCTTTCTTTTCCCTGGTAACTTACCTTTTTATTCAACATACTGGAAAACTCATTAACAATCTTCCTGGCTCCTGTAGGCTTTAGCCTGAGATTGTAATTCTCAGTCCTAATGAAATCTTTACTTTCCATAGCTACACTTTCAATCAGGCTAATTACTGCCAGATCCACAAGGAACCTGAAAGGCTCCTGAAGGTCATAGGCTAAACTGTTCTTGCTTGGGGTCATTTCATGCAAAAACCCTACATGAGCATCCAGACCAACTGAATTAATGGCACGCAGGCAATACTCCTCTAACAAATCGTGCCGTAGTAATTTAAATCCAAATATAAGAGCATTTTAAAAAGATAAAAACAGAATTCTAAAAACTGCAGGATTTGTATAACAAAGTATTTTATGGGCTTCTATAAATTAAACAGTAAGTCTGAATACAGGAGTGTTCTCTCAACAGGAGGTATTTAAAATAAAAATAAGCAAGAAAGCATTCAGTCTCTTTTTGTCAAGTTTTGTCCTGATATTAATACTTCCTGCTATCTGTTCCTCAAATTCGCTGATTACTGAGAAAAAAGTGATCTTCTATAATGATACTCTTGAAGGCGAGAGTGAGAACTGGAAAGCAAAATATCTGTTAAACGAAACACATATTTTCATAACTGCGGACCGTAAAACCCACTATTATGGGAAGGACGAAAGCAGGCTTATTATAACTTATAAACATAACCTGTCTGAGTCCTCCTTCCCAAAACCGTTTGAATACTCTTATGATGCAGGTTCAAGTGAAGGCTCTGGAAATGTTACTTTAGACCGCAAGGACTGCAACTATGTTGTCAGGTCCTGTTCTGAAGGGGGCTCAGTAAAAGATCAAAGAGCCGTGTTCAAACACACTATAGATCTACTATGCACTCCGTACAGGACAGTTTATATTTATCGGAATGGGGGAACTGACTTGGAGAAGATTGTACTGTAAAAGTTACACTGGTAATGGACGGAAAAAAAGAAAAGCTGGTGTTAAAAAGTACTGAATAATATTTATTCTTTGAATCCGGAACAGAAATAAATTGAATAAAACTGCCCAAAAGATCCGGTAAGGACTGGATAACCTGCTTATTTATTAATCGAGCAGTTAATAGGAAATAATTATAAAAGATCAGGAGTTTCAGCAGGATTACGCATTCAAAAGAGATTTTTTGCATTTAAACTTTCCATACATTTGAATACAAAATTTTTAAACTCTTCGGCTCCCACAATCGGGAACACTTCAACATGGCACAGGTCAGTGAATGAAAAATTGTAAGCCACATAGTCTTTAATGGACTCTACATCATAGACGGTAATTATGCGTCCTCCTCCGGCATCAAACCACTGGTTAATAACTTTCAGCCCTTCCGGAGAACCTTCACCTTCAACCTGTTCCCACCGCTTAAACACCTTCACACTATTTTCGAGCTCAAATGTTGTTATGTCCAACAAAAGCATGTTTTTCGTCCCATATTAATATTTGGAGATATATATTTCATAAGTGTTAGATGTAGTATATAGATGTATTGATTTTGTATTGCAGATAAATTTTTTAAGAAAGATTGGAATTAAACAGCAGCTAAACTTGAATTTCTTTTTAAGTTTACTTTCCAATATTAACTGGTCGGGCAGGATTGAGGAATAAATAGACAACGGTATTTGGATCTCAGAAGAAAATACCTCTTTACAGACCCACGAACTCAGAATTTATCAGGCAGCTGGCTTCCAATCTATGTTGGAACCAGGAGTCAATTAACGAAATAAAATAATATAAATTAAACATATATGTTTTAAAGTGAGCTTTATGATAACGGATCCGAATCTTACCTTATTTCATTTAATAAATGATATTGCTGGAAAAAATCATGTCCTTGATAGCACAATGATATTTGCGGCAAAGAATATCATTTATATTTTTGCTGCCTATCTTGCCTGTATCTGGCTTACAAAAAGTGAATATCGCCAGGAAGCATTATTTGCCGGATATGCATCGGTTCTCGGACTCGGGATAAATTTCATTATCACTCTTTTCTACTTTCATCCGAGGCCTTTTATGGTTCCCACAGGTACACTGCTGATAACACATGCTGCCGAGTCTTCCTTTCCGTCCGACCATGCTACGGTGATGTTTTCCGTATCTATCATGCTCCTGGCATTCAATTATCTAAGGTATAGAGGTGCCATATTTTTAGTTCTAGCATTCTTAAGCGGGCTTGCCAGGGTGTATTCGGGGCTGCATTTTCCCATGGATATAGCCGGTTCTTTTCTGGTGGCATCACTTTCTACAGGGATATTGCTCACCCTGAAAGATTATCTAATCCCGGTTAACCGCATATTCATTTCTTATTTTGAAAATATTGAGAAAAAAATAATAAAAGGCAGATTAAAAGCGTCTTAATATTTTCCTTATAAGTGCCCATATGACATGAGCGTTTTTCGAGCATTTTATTGTATTTTTCATTTTTTTCCTTCAAAATAAAGAAATTTGGGCTTAAAAGCCTGATAAATGTCCTTTAATAAATGTTTTAGCGGAATTATTTTTTATATAATTGAATATAATATATAGGAGAGGTGGGCAATCAGGGGGAAAAATGAGAGCTACCTGATTTACTGACGTGAAACTATCAAACGAGGTCCATTTGAGGTTTAAGAGCTCATATTCATAAGGATATCATTTATCCAGCAAAAGACCTTATCAGGTTTCTGAAAGAAAGCAGGCAGAGAATAACATACTGGATCTTCAGGGTGCATACCTGAAAATGGAACACGGATATCTATGGTTGAACACCAGGAATTACCGCCAGAGGTTTACTGAGGAAAATATCCGCAAGATACCCTATGGCAGAAAGTGAAAGATACCGCATATAGAAAATTAAAGGCAACTGAACTGGGTAAAGGGGGAAACGTCATGGAAACTGGAAGTAGTGCACAGGCCGCTCCTGCGGAAATGCAGAAAGTGTTAAAAAATGTGAATTATCCTGTAAAAAAGGGTGAGCTTATCGCGCATGTAAGGAAGAGCGGTGCAATGAACATTATGTTGCTGCAGAAACTTGGTATGCTTAAGGACAAGGAATATGCCAGCGCTGATGAAGTTCTCGAAGCGATTATAAGAATATAAACCTGTTCTGAGACTAACCGGAGCTGAGTTCAAAAACCCGCTTCAAACTGCAGGATATAAACTGAAATATCCTTTTCTTTACTTTTTTTAAATGTATTGAGAAAAGGCAGTAAAGTTCAACATTTAGTTCTTCTGCTTTTCTTTATTCTTATACTTCCGGTATTCTCTCCACATCATCCCGGCTGCAAGCCCGCACGCCAGGAAATCAGAAATCGGAAATGCAGCCCAGACTCCGTCAAGCCCGTAAAACCTCGGCAAAATCAGCACAAGGGGCAGCAGGAAAAGGATCTGTCTTGCCAGTGACAGGACAAAAGCCGGTACGGGCTTCCCAAGAGCCTGAAACACTGTTGTGCCTACGAGCTGGAAACCTATGAATGGCAGGATCAGCACAACAATCTTCATGGCTCCGGCTCCTGCAGCTGTGAGTTCCGGATCAGAGCTGAAGATCTGGATGATAGGTTCAGGGAAAAAGAACATTAGCAGGAACCCTGGCAAAGAAAATAGAGTGCTCACCATCAGTGCGACTTTAACCGATTCCGCCACTCTTGAAAACTGCTTTGCCCCGTAATTATAGCCCACTATGGGCTGGAGGCCAAAAGAGATACCTAGAAGAGGAAGAAATATGAGCATGAGAAGCCTGTGGATGATCCCGAAGGCTGCAATTGAGACATCCCCTCCGTATGTTGCAAGGGCATTATTTACAAAAATCATCATGGTGCTATTTGATGCTTCAATAATGAAGGGGCCGATACCTATTACTGCCAGTTCCTTTGAGATTGTCATATCAGGGACCAGTAACTCAGGCTTAAAGACAACCGAGCTTTTTCCGGAAAGGAAATAACGCAAGAGGAAGACTGTTGCTGCGAGCTGGGAAAGGACAGTTGCAATAGCGGCTCCTCTGACTCCCATATCAAGCCAGAAAATAAAGATGGGATCAAGTATTATGTTCAGGCCGGCTCCGAAAATCATTCCGAACATTGCATATCTGGCGTTACCTTCAGCTCTTACAAGGTCTTCGGTTGCAATTCCTAAGGTAAAAACCGCAGACCCTGCCATTATAATCTCAAGATAAGCCCGTGCATAGGGCATTATTCCGGGGGTTGCTCCAAAGATTTTCAGCAGCGATTCGAGGAAGAAAAGCCCTGTAAAGGAGTAGGCAAATCCCAGGAAAATTCCCAGAAAAAATACAGTTCCCAGGGCTTTTTCAGCTTTATGCAGCTCTTTTGACCCAAGAGCCCGTGAGACAATTGAAGAACCTCCTATCCCCAGTCCGATTGCTATCCCCATTGCAAGCATGTGGATTGGAAAAGCTATTACAAGCCCCCCAATACCGGAAACGCTTTCCTCCCCCAGAGCCCTGCCAATGAAGATAGTGTCCACTACATTGTAAAAGGCATAGACAAGCATCCCGATAATTGAAGGGGCTGAAAGCCTGAAAAGGAGTTTACTTACTTTTTCCGTGCCCAAGAACCTGCTGTGCTCCTGAATGTGATTTCTCCCCTGCAGCCTGAATTAAACAGGATGTCCCGTAAGCAGATATTATATAAAACTATTTCGTAAGTATGCAGGAGATAAAAACATCACATGGAGTGAAATATCAGCAGGAGCAAAACGACGTAGCTGAAAGCTCACCTGGTATAAGAAACCGTTGAATATAAATGAAGCGTATATATAAGAGTATATAAAGAGCCATGGAGAGTATATGAAGCACACATGGAGAGTATATGAAGTATAAAATCTGAAAGTAACCAGTAAAAAGGAGTGGAAAGGTGAAAAAGGAGTGGAAAGGTGAAAAAGGAGCTATTAAACCGATAAGAGCACTCACTTTCGGGGAAGCTCTTTTCGATACTATCAAAGGCACAGCTCATCTGGGAGGTGCCCCCCTTAACCTGGCAGCCCACCTTGCAAAACTGGGGGCAAGAACAGCTGTGCTTACAGCAGTTGGAAAGGATGAGCTTGGAAAAATTCTCCTATCCAGGGCTGAAGAGATGGGAGTTGATACTTCATACATCCTTATTGATGAGAAAAGGCCTACAGGCACCGTTACTGTGGAATTGAAGTATGAAGGAATCCCCGTTTTTTCAATAAATGAAGGAGTGGCATGGGATGTGATTACTCCGGATGAAAAGCAATTTGAAGCTCTTGCAGGAGACGAATGGGATGTTTTTTGCTTTGGGACCCTTGCTCAGAGGTCTGAAGAAAACCGGAAAACTCTTAAAAGGCTCTTTCAGGAAATAAAAACAAAACATTTTTTCTATGATGTAAATCTGAGAGCAGAGTACTATACAGAAGAATGGATCCTTTCTTCCCTTGAACACTGTACAATCCTCAAGATGAATGAAGAAGAAGCGGAAGCAATTTCCGGAATGCTTTTTGATACCATATATAAATTCCGGACTCTCTGCCGCCTGCTTACGGACAGATACCCTGAAATGTCCGTGATCTGCATAACAAAAGGACCTGATGGGGCGGCTGTTTACCATGATGGAGTTTATGAGGAAGTGAGTGCCTCCCCAATAGAAGTCGCAGATACCGTAGGAGCGGGTGATGCTTTTTCTGCAGGGTTCCTTTATGCTTATCTATCCGGAAACGGAGCTTCAAAAGCCCTATCAATTGCCACCACCCTGGGGACGTACGTTGCATCAAAACCGGGCGCTGTGCCGGAATATTCGGAAGAACTTATAGAAGAGTTAAAGAGATATAATAAGACATGATAAATTACGGGATGTTACATAACATAGATTACAGGATATTGTTACATGATAGAAATCCCTATTACAGGACATTTATACTATTTTCTTCATTAATATAAGGAGAAAAGAGGATATAAGGAAAACATAAAAGAGAAAAGAGGAGAAAAAAGAGGAGAAAAAATTGCAAAAAAATACTGAAAAACCAGATACTTTCACAGCCGGATTGTACATAGTGAGTTTCGTAATATGCGGGTATTTTATTATAGAAATTATCCTGAGATTATAAGCTCATCTCCTTAAATGATAGGTCATCTCCTTATATGATAGCTTATCCACTTAAATAATAGGTCATCTCTTTAAATGATAAGTTTATCTTCTTGAATGATAGGTCATCTCCTTAAGTATTAAGCTCCTCTCCTTAAATGATAATTTCTCACCTTAAATGAGCATATTTTAATTATTTGATAATTCTCTGTTACATGTAAAAATCAAAGGAAATCAAAAAGAAAAATTATATGATGCCCTGGCATTTCGATTTAAAAAGCATTAAGGGCCATTATATTCGAGAATAATTAAAAAATTAGAACTTATAATTATAATTCTTCTCTTACTATTTTACTGGAATCTTTCTTTTTAAATCTTTTTTTCGACCAGTACAGAACTATTATAACTCCTATTAAGACCCCTGTCAGTATTGCCCGAATTTCCGTAACATGAGCTAATAAAAATTCAAGGTGAAAAGATTTGATCAACATTGTAACCAGATGTTCAACTCCGATAAAGTCCCTTGAGTCTCTGGGAAAACTCCATCCAAACAGGGGCCAGAAGAAAGTATAAGGGTCTGCTCCCATTCGGTCTTCGAAAATGTGCAGGAAAGAACCAGCAGAAAGAGAAAGAGCCCTGATATCTCTTCTTTTATCATACAGGTACAGTCCTGCCAGAAACAGAAGAAGGGAAAACAG
>Ga0265294_10002185_pt1 | contig 25858 bp, 25 predicted proteins | sample MunlanPumphouse3_FD_192504 | JGI IMG/M metagenome (GOLD analysis project Ga0265294, IMG submission 192504) | Groundwater microbial communities from a municipal landfill in Southern Ontario, Canada - Pumphouse #3 | ecosystem: Environmental > Aquatic > Deep subsurface > Groundwater | place... | reverse complement strand
AATATCCATACTATAAAAAAACAAAGTTCTCACTAAATAATAAAAGACAACGGAGCTTAAAAACTAAATATAAAATCAAAACCCTCCTTTAAATTATAGCACAAAGAATTATAAAAAATATATATTTCATCAACAATTTTTCTTTGTTTATTTTCCCCCATCTTTCTGATATAATTTACTGAAATTATTATGGAAAAAGACAGAGAAGAAATAGAATGGAAAGCTTTTGAATATCTGCACGAAAAAAAAGATTCTGAGTGGTATTGGAGTGTGGGTATTTTGACTTTGGCAGGAATTGTCTCTGCTTATATGTTTGGCGACCCTCTTTTAGTTGTCCTCGTTTTTCTTCTTGGTTTCACCGCAGCTCTTTTCGGGACAAGACAACCAAAAGAACTTTCTTTTGGTGTAAGTAAACGTGGAGTTCGAGCAGACCGTATTCTCTACCCTTTTCAAAATCTCTATTCTTTTTGGATTCTTGAAAAAAAACAAGAAGATTTATTATTATTGAAATCACAAAAAAAGATTGCTACACAAATATCTATACCTTTAGGAGACGTAGACCTAGAATTATTGCGAACATTTTTACTGAATCATTTAAGAGAAGAGGAGGACGAGGAATCTATAGCACAAAGGTTCATGGACTACTTGGGATTTTAACCAACATGTGATAGAGTGCAAATTGAAAAGATTTTAAGACGTCGTAGAAACTCTCCGTCGTTCAACGGATAGGACACAGCTTTGCGGAAGCTGAAATGTAGGTTCGATTCCTACCGGAGGGACATTAAAGTTGAATAAGGCAAAATAAAAACACCTTTGATGAATCATTAAAGGTGTTTTTATTTTATTATTACTTTATTACTTTATTACTTTATTACTTCTTAGAAACCTTCTGAATCGCTTTAACAAGACGTGACTTCTTTCTTGAAGCTGCATTTTTCTTAATTATTCCAGTTTTAGCAGCTTTGTCTATCGCTTTATATACTTTAGAAATAAGAGCTTCGGCGCCTTCAGCATCTTTTTTATTTATAAGTTCTTGTGTTTCCTTTACCGCTTTTTTCATCGTTCTACTTCGACGGTCGTTAAAAACCTTCTTTCTAAGAGAACCTTCATAAGCTTTTTTTGCTCCTTTTATAATTGGCATGATTTCAAGAGTATAACGCATATTTCTAAAAAAGCAAGAGTTCGGGACTTCACTTCCCTCCTCTTTTGCCATTGTGTATTGTGCTGTATGATAAAGACATGATTGGATATATAAATGGTAACGTTATTTTTTCCTGCGACAAGTATGTAATTTTGAATGTCGGCGGAGTTGGCTACAAAGTTTACGTCTCCCCAGACACAATAATTAACGTCTGCAATAAAAATGAAGTTTCGTTATGGACACATCTTGTTGTAAAAGAAGACGCCCTTGATTTATATGGATTTCTTACTCAAAAAGAATTAGAATTCTTTAAACTTCTTATTGGTATTTCTGGAATCGGACCAAAAGGAGCTTTAGGAATTATAAGTGTGGCTTCTGTGGAAACTCTTTGTATGGCGATTAGTACCGGCGACACATCTTACTTAACAAAAGTTTCCGGCATTGGCAAAAAAAATTCCGAAAAAATAGTTCTTGAGCTTAGAGACAAAATCAAAAATATTTCTGACACAGAGAAAACAAACGTCGGTTTCAGTGAGGATATTGATGTGATTGAAGCACTAAAATCCCTCGGGTATAAAGAAAGTGAGGCTAGAGAAGCTTTGCAAAAACTTTCACCGGATATAAAAGGTACAACCCAAAAAATTACTGGGGCTTTAAAAATAATAGGAAACAAGTAAAATCAAAATGGAAAAAATTATTCGTTATGCAAAAAAAATAATACCAACACCAGTTTTCACAGCACTTCAACCTGTGTATCATTATTTTTTAGCAATTTTTGGCACACTTTATTGTAATTTTCCCTCTCGTAAGATTTTTGTTATTGGAGTCACGGGAACAAAAGGAAAATCAAGTACCACAGAAATTGTAAATGCTATTCTGGAAAGTGCTGGGAAAAAAACAGCAATGGTTAATGGTATTAGGTTTAAGGTTGGAAACGAAGAAACCCGCAACAAACTAAAGATGACTATGCCTGGTAGAATTCTTATTCAAAGTTATCTAAAAAAAGCTGTGACAGCCAGCTGTGATTACTTTATTTTGGAAATTACCTCAGAAGGAGCAAAACAATTCCGTCATAAATTTATAAATCTTAATACTTTAATTTTCACAAACATATCACCAGAACATATTGAATCGCACGGTTCATATGAAAAATATCTTGATGCTAAACTCTCTATCGCTCGCGAATTAAAAAATTCCTGCAAAAAAAACAAAACTATTATAGCTAACACTGACGACAAAGAAGGAGAAAAATTCCTTGCAGTGAAAGCAGACAAAAAAATTCCCTTTTCTCTGCAGGATATTACTTCTTACGAACTAAAACAAAACGGAATTGATTTTGTTTATAAAAATGAAAATTACCACTCTCCCCTTTTAGGGAAATTTAATCTCTATAATATTCTCGCCGCGATAACTTTCGCCCAAAGTATTGGAATTTCCAACAAAGACATTAAAGAGGGATTACAAAAATTATCCGGTATCCGCGGAAGAGTTGAAAAAGTACAAGGGGGACAGGAATTTGATGTAGTGGTTGATTACGCTCACACTGCAGACTCTCTTCGACAATTTTACGGAGCTTTTGAAGGAAAAAAAAGAATTTGTCTTTTAGGAAGCACTGGAGGCGGACGCGACAAATGGAAACGTCCAGAAATGGGAGAAGTCGCCGACACCTATTGCGATACAATAATCCTTACCAACGAAGACCCTTATGATGAAGACCCGATGCAAATAATAAACGAAGTGGCGGAAGGAATAAAAAAACACAAACCGATTATTATTTTAGACAGACGTGCCGCCATAAACCGCGCCATTAAAGAAGCAAAAGCGGGTGACGCCGTACTTATCACAGGAAAAGGAACCGATCCATATATTATGGAAGAAAACGGAAAAAGAACACCTTGGGATGACGCCACGGTGGCAAAAGAAGAATTGGAAAAATTAAACTTTTAAGAATCAACGTTCTATATGGACAAGACAAAATTCAACAAAAAGTTGCCTTTAAAAATCGGCGTGGATTTAGTTTATTCTTTGTTTATTTTTGTGCCATTTTTTTCAATGCTTGTTCTCGGGTTATCCAGCCACGAACTTTTTACACAAAATAGTCTTGAATTTGCGGAGTTTTTTATTTTTTTAATGCTTTTGATGGCAGTAGTCATTTTTTCTATTCGTATCATTCTTGATGAAGATTCCCTTACCTATAAAGCACTTTTCACAAAGAAAAAAATATTATATCAAGATATAACGGACATTAGCGTAGCTACGCGAATAGGAAAAAATAGTTATATTAAACTTATTTTGAAAAGTAAAAATAAAAACGGAGACATGGATCCCAATATTGCTGCTTTAGGTCGAAATATTTATTTTGTGGAAAAATATCTTTTAGAAAAATGTCCTCAGGCAACAACAACCCTCAATATTGAGGACATCGACAAAAATCTATTAGATGAAGAAAAGGCTGCGAAAATAATAAAAAAAATCTTTCTCGTATTCTTCCTCATCAATCTCTTTTATCTTTTTTATATAATTTGGAAATCTTTATAAAGCAAGAAATCTACTCTTAAATATCAAGAATTCGAAACAAAGCTATTCCTGCCGAAACAGAAACATTGAGAGACTCCTTCTTCCCTTCCATTGGTATCTCGGCGATAATATCGCACTTGTCCAAAACTTCTTTGGAAATACCTTTCGGTTCATTTCCAAAAACAAAAGCGACTTTGCCTATGACTTTCACTTCTTTATAATCAACAGATTTTTCTGATTGTTCCACGGCTATAATAATAAAATTATTATTTTTGAGTTCCTCTATTGCCTCAGCTGTGTTTTCAAAAAATTTCCATGCAATTGTTTTTTCCGCCCCCAAAGCGACTTTGGCAAAATCTTTGCGTGGAAATCCAAACCGGTCTATCGGCTGTGGAGTATAGCCACATAGATAAATCATATCCATACCCGCCGCGTCCGCGGTACGAAAAATAGACCCAACATTGTGGACACTTCGAACATTATCCAAAACAATTACTTTTTCCATACAAGTACTTTATCATAATGTGATTAAAAAAACGCTTGAATTTTAAACATTTCGTGGTATTATCTCTATGTTAAAACTTTTCTTGTTTTTAGAGAGTTTTTAGAATAAACAAATCCGCCCATAGCTCAGCTGGTAGAGCAGTTGCCTTTTAAGCAAACGGTCGTAGGTTCGAGCCCTACTGGGCGGACAATAACAAAAACGGATAAACTTTTAAGTTTATCCGTTTTTGCGTTTAAGTAATTGAGATTTTAATGGATAAAAAGAGGCAGAGAAAGCAAAGGTATCACTAGAACAAATTTAACAAATTCGTAAAGAAGCATCGCAAAGAAAAGATAAGCCCCTCGAATATCTATTATTTTAGAGAGAACAACTGCCCCAAAAATTAACACAATAAAACCGCTCAGAGGAAAATTCAGTAAATTAAGAATGAAACTTAACGTTTCTATTATAACCGCTCCAAAAAAAAGAGTTTTTGGTTTTGTATAGCCAGCTGAAAATTTATTTACTACAGACAAAGAACAAAAACCCAGAAAAACTGCTAAAAAATAACCTACGATAAAAATTAATGAATCGCTCATGAGAAATATTGTAACACCTTCCAGTAAATTCTTATCTTACAGAAGTGAATATCTTTTTAATTCTTGGTCATATTCAGAGTAGTCTAGCAATAGTCTTTCTTTGACAATTAGGTTGTAAAATATGGATGGAAAGAATGGTAAGCAACCTGAAAAGCATAACACGACAACAAAGCTAAACACCCAGCCTTTACTGCATAAAAAATACTCTTTTTGATTTCAGATTGCTTTTGAGGATCTTCTTTTTTGGAAATTTTAAAAATTATGTATTTTAATAAGCTAACAACAAAGAGAAGAGTGGCGAAAATAAAAATTATTTCACCAAGAACATCCAAAACTGCGTAGGAATAACTATAAAGATTCATCATATCGTTGCAGTTAAAAGTAAGAGGTCCCGGACAAGGCGGCGTCTTCTCATAAAAGAATCCTAAAACAAAGAAAAGAAAAAGAAATAAAACAAAAAATTTTGATAATTTAAAAAGAAACTTTGAAACCTGAACTAATTTAATCATGGTATAATTCTATCATGACTAACCAGAAAAACGATAGTTCAAAAACTGAGATTCAAAATATCATTTCCGAGATAAAATCTCTGGAAAACGACTTGGAAGAATTCAAAAAAAGTGTTCAAAAAATTAAAGACGCACCCCGCGACAAAGAAGCAGACGTGGTCGGACCTCAACACGAAGAGATAGTAACAGAGTTAGAAGAAATCGCCAAAATACTAGAGGGACTACCAAAAAAATGGGAGAAGGAGCTCTAATAGAAAACAAGTTCAAGATAATCTCCTTTTTGGATTCTATAAAACTACCCCAACCTATGGGTCTTCCTCAAAACAATATCCGCATTTTTCGGGAGTAATCCATTCTTTTTTGGTACGCGGATATTTTCGGCACTGTAAAAATCTATATTTCCAAATTGAACAATAACTTTTCCCTTCAGCATTAAAGCGCAGGAAAAAACATTTGACTGGTAACTGACAACAAGCCCCACAATTGGCACATTTACCTCTTCGGTTTTTTGCCACTGGGAAAAAGGCTGTTACTGTTCGATATAATTTACTTCTAAAATTGTTTTTCATTATGTTTATTTAACAAAATAACTAAACTTGTTTTTTCTATTTTTTTATTCCATAACTTCTTCCAACACAGGAACGCCCAGAAAACTGGAAAGTTTTTGCGCATCTTCTTTTATTTTTCGCAAGTTACCATGATCAACGACATTTATTCTTTCGCTATTTTTTAAGACCAAATTAAGTTCGTAGCTTGTATACGAAGATTTACCATAAACAATTTCCTTTATTATTTGCAGTCCATATATTTCTTCAAGTCGCACTGTATTTTTTCTTTTCTTTTCACTGTACGAGAGAGAAGGTTGACGAAATCCTTTCCAAAAAAATCCAGCGTTTTTGTCAAAAACAACAGGTCTTAAAAAAGAAAGAAACGTCGTCCAACCAACTATCATAAAAATAACGGAGAGTAAAAGGGGAAACGCCACTGGTGGATTGTTTTTTACAGTCTCAAGAAAAAAAATGTGGATTGTAGAAAAATTTATAAAAGAAGAAGCCATGGCAAGAGGAAAAACCATAAGAAAAGCACAGAACAATATTGTTCCAAGAGTTAATTTAAACTCACACCGCGAAGGAGAAACTTCCACCAATTTATGTGTTGTGAAATTCGATCCCCCTATCTTGAGAGGTTTTTGGTCAATCTTTATGTCACTTTTATTATTTGAATCTAACATTTTTTCCTTATTATAATTTTAATATAAACTTCTCCAACGCCAAAGAAAGTTCGTCTCCTCCACGGCGAACATCGTGGTAAATTATTACCAATTCTCTAGATAATTTTTCCAGTTCTTCTTGAGTAAAATTTTTGGCAAAACCGGAAGCCTTTTTTACCACAAAAGGATGGAGTCCTAAATCGCTTGTTTTTACTTTTTCTTCCTCGGCTCGTTTGATTAGCGCCATATTTTTTATCTGAGCAAAAATAGTTCCATGAATTTGCTCGGGGGCTATACCCGCACGAAGCGCTTTGTAAAGCAAAACCCAAGATGTTTTTTTGTCTCTTCTACTAATAGCATCAGCAAGAAGAAAAATATTAAATTCTGTTTTATTGGGTTTTGCCGACACATTCTCTTCAAACACTTCTGTTCTAAAAGCGGATTTTTTTATTTTTTCAAAAGCTCCCTTAGCTAGTTTATTTTCAGTAATAACAAAAGCGCTTTCCGATTCAGCAAGCTCGTCTAAATGTTTAAGAACAAATTCTAAAGTGTCTTTGTTGGAAAGGGCTCTATCCAAATGCACTATAAATTTTTTATCAAACAAACCTTGGCTAAAAATAAGTTCTTCAAATTTTGTTTCATCAAAAGTTTCATCGTCCATTTTGAAAAATGTCGCGTCTGGACGCTTCTTAATTAAAGTTTCTAAATTTTTGCGAGATATTTTAGAAACTTTATCTATATCTGTTCCATATACAAAAACAATCATGTTATTTTTTACCAAAACTATGTTCTTCCATTTCACCCAAGTTCTTCCCCACCGAAATACTCACTTCAAGAGGAACAAGAATTTCAGGAACATCTCTCATTTCCTCAGAAATAATTTTTACCGCCTCGTCTATTTTTTCCTCTTTTATTTCATAAACAAGCTCATCGTGTATCTGAAGAATCAAAGACACACTATCTTTCCCCCCAACTAGTTTTCTTTCTTTTTCTAATCGGTTTTCAGCCTTTCTCATTGCTATTTTAATGACATCAGCAGCAGTACCTTGGATAGGAGCATTCATCGCCATACGTTCTGCAGCAGCGCGGATATAAGGAATTTGAGAATTCATACCACCAAAGTAACGGCGTCGCCCAAATAAAGTTTCTGTGTATCCATCTGACCGTGCTTTTTGTTTTACTTCCTCAAAATAGCTTGAGATGGTCGGAAACTTTTTAAAATAATTATCATAAAATTCCTGCGCCTCCGCCCTTGTTCCTCCCAAATTTACCCGGAGAGCATTAACTCCCATTCCATAAATAATACCAAAGTTGATGATTTTAGCTTTCCGTCTCATCTCTTTGGTTACCTCATGATCCTCAACATTAAATACTTGCGCCGCTACAGCAGTATGGACATCCTCATTGTTTTTAAAAACATTAACAAGTTTTTCATCGCCCGAAAGCATTGCCAAAACTCTCATTTCTATTTGAGAATAATCTAAAGCCACAAACTTAAATCCTTCGGGAGCAATAAAACCTTTACGTATTGATTTGCCCATTTCACCACGAGCCGGAATGTTTTGCATATTCGGATCCGTAGAAGACATACGCCCAGTAGTAGTTCCTGTTTGATGAAGCTTGGAATGAATTCTTCCCGAGCCATCTGCCATTTGTGGAATATTGTCGATGTATGTTGAAAGAAGTTTTTGTAATTCGCGATAAGAAAGAATCGTATCGATTATTTTGTGCTCCCCTTTTAGTTTTACAAGTTCTGATTCACGAGTAGAACGCGCCCCTCCTGAAGTCTTTTTTAAACCTTTGGTAGAAAGATTCATCTTATCAAAAAGAATTTCTCCAAGCTGTTTTGGAGAATTAATATTAAATTCCTCTCCGGAAATTTTCCAAATTTCTTTTTCTAAAATTTCTAACTCCTTGTGATACTTTACAGAGAGTTTTTTAAAATAAGGAGCATCAACAATAATCCCCTTTTCTTCCATCCCTTTAAGAATAGGAATTAAAGGAAGTTCAATATTATAATAAGCCTCAGTTAAATTACGTTTTTTTAATTCTTCCAGCAGAATAGGTACTGCTTCTTTAAAGATTTTCTTGTGAGAAAAACTAAAAATATCTTCTAATATTGGGTTAGTCAGTTCAGAGTTAATAAGCCAAAGAGCGATATTAGCACGGCGCAATTCTTCTTCGTCTATTTTTTCTTCGACTCCTTCTAACAAAGAACTTTGTTCTTCTTGCCCTAACACTTTTTTCAACCGTCCTGTCATTTTACGAAATTCCAATTCTTCAAAAAGTTTTTCGGCCACATCTACATCAATACTTTTATCCCAATGGTTTTCAGGAATTTTAAAATCAACTGGAGCATCCCGACGGATTGTTGCTAGAGTTTTAGAAAAGAGAGCTTCGTCTTCACCGTCTTTTAGTAACTGTATTGCTCTTTTTTTTATTCCCTTTTTCTCCAAAGAAACTTCGTCTTTTTTAAGAACTTCATAAATATTTTCAATTGTTCCAAATTGGGAAATAAGAATTGTCGCTGTTTTTTCCCCGATACCTTTAATTCCAATAATATTGTCTGAAGGATCTCCCCGAAGTCCTTTAAAATCAGGAAGTAATTTGGGTACAAAACCAAATCTTTCTACTACGGATTTTTCATTATAAAGAATAGTGTCATTTATTCCTTTTTTGAGTGTATAAACAAGAACTTGTTCATCTTCAACAAGTTGCAAGGTGTCCATATCGCCAGAAGCAATTATGACTCGAATATTTTTTTCATCTTTTAATTGTTCAACAATTGTGCCAAGAACGTCATCCGCTTCAAAACCCACTGCATCGTAAGTTGGAACATTAAAAACTTTAAAGACATCTCGAGAACGTATTATTTGGGAGATAAGATCATCTTTTGTCTTAGCTCGTCCGTTCTTATAATTTTCATATACTTCATGTCGGAAAGTTGGTTCAGGAAGATCATAACAAGCTACAACATAATCAGGTTTAAGTTCCTCAATAATTTTTAGAAGCATGGCGCAAACCCCGTAAAGAGCGCCGGTCGGTTCTCCTTTGCTGGAAGAAAAATCTGGCAAAGCGTGATAAGCCCGATGCAAGATAGCATGAGAGTCTAGTAAAACAATAGTCTTTTGTGTGTTATTTTTTTTTGCCATAATTACCATTCAATATCACGGGTTGTATCATCTACATGAGTAAGTTTTACCCAGAGCGTGTCTGTAGGTAAAGCTTTTTTTACATTCTCTGGCCACTCTATAAAAATAATATTACTAGAATCATTTACTATTTCGTGCCACCCGAGAACATCAAGCTCATAACTATTTTCTAAACGATAAGCATCAATATGAATAAGCCGACAAAATTTACTTTTAGTTTTTTTGGGAATACCGTAAACCTTTTCAATAACAAAAGTAGGGCTGGTAATATCTTTTTTTATTTCTAGAATTTTTGCGATGCTTTTTGTTAAGGTTGTTTTTCCCGCGCCCAAGTCTCCAGAAAGAGCGACCACACTTGCCCACTCGGAAGAATTTTTTTCACACTCACTAAGTAGCTGTTTGGCAACTAAATAAAGATCTGTTTTATGTATACGAAGTTTTTTCATTATTATAAAAATACTGAATATTATATTTTATAATCCCATTCTATCACCCCACCCCTTAAAATAAAAACATCATAAAAAAACCGTTGCTTTTAAAAGCAACGGTTTTTTTATCACAAACTTTATTTAGAAACTAACGGGAAACTGAAATTGAAGTGGCATTTCCTACTTCACAAGACTGAATAGTAATAATTCCAGTAGAAGAAGCTGTGAGAGTATAACCAGTAAGAGAAGAAGACCAAGAACCTATCTCGTTTGGACTAACAGGAACTTCTCCTAAGTAACCTTGAGTTACCAATCCTGTTAAATCAACACAGGCCGTACTACTAGACATAAGTGAACAATCAGTATCACATCCTGCAGTCGCAGTACCAATCATATAAGTAACACCATTGGTATTAATAGTATCTAAGTAAGGACCTTTGTTGTCTACTTGGTCTATCTTAATAGCACTCAAAATAGAAGAGACGTCAGACCATCGGTTTGAATCACGGGCATCTTTGAATCTAGTTAGAGGATCAAGAGAAACAAAAACCACCGCGGCAATTATGGCAATAATTGCGATAACAATTAAGAGTTCAACAAGAGTAAAACCTTTTGTTGCCCCTGCTCTCTTCGAAAACTTTTTATTGAACATATCTTTAACTTATAAATTATTAAATTATAAACAACACTTAATATTGCTATATAATAGCATAGAATAAATAAATAACTATTCAACCTTTTCCACATACTCTAGATATTCACTAAAACCCCAAGCGTGCTCATTTTCAGATAATTCTATCTTAATCCATTCACTTTTATCTTCTTCCACAAAATATTTTTCTCCCGGATAAACTTTACTAACAATAGAGAAAGTAGTCCCTGGACCACTGCGAGTGTTCAACCATCCAGTAGGAGTACTTTTTATTAAAACCTGATCTCTCTTCTCTTCTTTCACATCTTCTGTTACCAAATTTTCTAAAACAACATCTTCATTTAATTTTATAGTGTCCGTAGCCGTATCTGTTTGTAAAACTTCCTCATCTTTTATTTCCTGATTAGTTAATATGTTTACCTTACCTTTTAGAATATAAATAGCAGAGTTTTCAGTCTCTTCAATGTTTTGATACTCAATATTTTGCAAAAGAAAATCAACTTTTATTTTATTTTTAGTTTCGACAACAAACAAACTCTGGGCATCACTTGTTGAATAAACCAGCCACTCATTTTCAGAGGAAGTCTTTATTAATGTTTCTTCATCTGTTTTTTCGTTTTCATTAGTTATTATTTTTCCTCTAATTCTATCTGGAGAATATTCTCTAGTTTCTACAGCCACGGGAACCTGAACACTAATAGCTTTAGAAAATTGAAACTCTTGAAGAGTCTCTTCGGGACTTATTTCCTTTTGTGAGCTTTGGAAACTTTTATATAGAAAAACCACTCCAATTAATATTATTCCAAAAAGTAAAATTAAAAGTAAAATCTTCTTTTGTTTTTTTAACTTCAATGAATTGACTATTTCGCTTGGGTCTAAAACATTATCAACATTCCCAACCTCTGGAAGAGTTCTTTTCTTTTTTTTGGACTTTTTACCAGACTTACCTTCTTCTTCAACTGTCTCTATCGCTGGATCTTTCTTTTCCCATTTATCGTCAAGATTTCTCAAAGCCAAACCAACAGCCTCTAAATATACAAGATTAGGACTAGACCCACCAATCCTAACTTTTATCTTTAAGTTAGTAGACAAATAGTCTGCCAATCCTTTAATTTGACTAGACCCCCCTACTAAAACAACCTCTCCTTCTCCTCTTTTATTTTTTTCTTCTTTATTTTGACTTTTAAAATATTTAAAAGAAGATTCTATTTCCTCTAAAATCGGCTCCAATGTTTTTTTTAAAATAGTAGAAACTTGATTATCCTCCGCTAAGTCTGCTTTTAGTTTTTCTTCCTCTGCTTTTTCTGTCGTAATTTCTAATGTTTTAGCAATATTTTCAGTAAAGTAGTCCCCTCCTTTTAAAACAACATAAGAATACAATAATCCTTTTTTGTTAAAGATAGCGATGTTTGTACTTCGAGAACCAATGTCTATCAAACAAGCTGGCTGTTCCGGCGGTTTAGAAAACAAACCTCGAAAAACAGCTAAAATTTCAACATCAAAAATTTCAACTTCTAGTCCCGCTTTTTTAAAAAAGTTTTGCCATTCTAAAACCACTTCTTTACTGGTGGCCACCAATATTATTTTTTCACCTTCTTTTTCTCTTCCTATTATTTTATAGGAATAGACTAAGTCATCTTCCGCTAAAGGTATATTTTTAACGGCTTGTTCAAAAATTAATTGCTCTCTATCTTCGTCATTTTCAGATTTTAAAGTAAACACACTGGTATAAACTTGAGAATCTGGAAGCCCAAAAACTATTTCTTTATCTACGATTGCTTGTGGTTGGGCTGTTTTAAATACTTTTTTTACTGCTTCAAGCAATCTTTCTTCGTTTTTAATTCTACCTAATTCAACAATCCCAGGATTAAGTTTAATTCTTCCTAATCCTTTAACTTTAATATTATCGCCATTTTTTTCCAAATCAGCGACTTCAATTGTATGATCAGCGATATCTAATCCGATTGAATTTTTCTTTAGTAAATTAAACATAAATTATTAGTTATCCAACTCTTGCCAAAAGTTAACAGCAATGTCCCTTCCTGAAAGAGTGGCTCCAACTTGTATCTTTTTATGGTATCCATCAATGTCACTCTCTACCGTAATAGTCCTATCACCACCTGCCACTACGATACTTATTATACACGACCCGTCGTCAATATTTAAAACTCCACCTGAATAATTAGATTCTATCCTTAATCTTCGTAATGTTTCCTCCACACAAGAGTCAGCTAAAACCAGAGCTTCTCCACCTTTTTGAGAAGTATAACCAAGGTCTAGTTCACCTAATCCTAAAAAAGAAGAGTTGAGAGCCATAATTAAAGTTGAGACAGAAATAACAAGAACAACAATCAGAGCAGCTATTCCTTTTTGGGTTTTTTGGTTTTTTGCAAATATTTTCTTCATTTTTTATTGTCTTAAGCTAACTGCTGTTTCGAGACTATATTTGTATTCGTAAGCAACGTTTTCTGTGGCAAGATATTCTACTGTTAATTCAATTTTTATATTAGCCTTATCACTAGTCGAAGTTAAATTAGTAAAAACTAAATTAGTTACCCTAACTTCATCGCTGGTAATAGGTAAAGCAGTCCCTATACCTTCTTGAATTTGAAGTTGGCCATCATCTGCCGTTAAACTGATAATGATCGGATTTTTGGAACCATCTACCATAGAAAGAGATAAAATACCGGGGTCAGAATCAAAAACCGATGAACCAAAATTTATTCCATTTGATGAGAGAATCTTTTGAGTAATTAAATTTAAAGCTACACGAGCATTAGCTTGAACCTCTTGCTGAACATAAACTTTACCCCTAGAACTTGAAATAGAAATAGAAAAAGAAACAAAACTAGCCACAACTACTCCAAGAATAGCAACATAAACTAAAATCTCAACTAAAGTAAAACCTTTTTCTTTCATAAAGTTATTTATAGTTTATCCTTATTTCTTCTAAAATTGGAGTATTGGTTCCATCGCCAATTAAAGTCGCTCGATAACGTACCCATTGATTATTGTTCAAATCAGTTGAAATAAGATTTCCCTCACCGTAAGTAAAAAAAGAACCGACTCCACTTGCCCCATACCAATCCGTCCAAACTCCAGGAGAACCACTATTGTCGGGAGCGGTGCTAACTTCAAATTTTATTGCTTCTACTTCTGTTGGTATGTTTTCATCCCACTCAATCGTTTGAACCGGGGAAGAATTGTTCATATTAAAAGAAGAAGAAATAAAAGTTCCCACTGTCGCGTAACCACTAATATTTTCTGCCCAAGAAATTTTCACATTATCCAAAATCACCTGCTGACTTCCGTCACTAGAAAGAAAAGCTTTGAACATGATTTGCTCTGTGTCTACGGGAAAAGAAGAGATATTGGTATTAATTATTGTAGCGGTGTTGTAGTCAGAATCTGTTGCTTCTCCCCAAGCTCCCCCATCCCAATATTTCCAAGTAGTGCCACCGTCGTCAGAAAGTTGATAGTAAATTTCTCCTCCATTTTTTGTGGCTGTTTCGGTGAAGCCAGACCAAGAATTAATATCTGTTCCAGAGTAAACTTCTATTGGATTTATAGATGGATTATCAGTTGGATAAACAGAGGCACCTGTCCAAGAACAGCCATCTTGCAAAAGACAAGAAGGTTGAGTCGCGAAAATATTACAAGAAGTAGGAATACCAGAACAAGAGTCTGTTGTAGTCCAACTTAAAGTTACATTATCAAAACCAATCGCATAAGAACGATTAGCTCCACTATTAGTATAATCAACATAAGCAGCAATTTTTAAATAATAAGTTCCGGCTCCGGTAATTTTACCACTCACGTCAATATCACTAACATTAGTCCAACTGTTAGTTACTGTTTGATTACCAGAACTCCAAACCTCTTGCCCGATCGTGGGAGTACCGGGAGTAGAATCTACAAAAGCGTACAAAGTTAAACTATCGGCTGCTCCAGTATATTGGCTTACTATCCAATCTAAATCTAGAGAGGCTTCCTCCGCTGCCCCTGTAGTTGTAAAAGATTGTTCAAAATAACCACCCGATAGTTTTTTTTTAGTATTAGGAAATTGAATCTTTGCATAACCTCCTGGATTGCCACCACTGATAGAACGAGACAGTGTTGCATTTTTTGTTCCCCAAATACCAGTTGTCCAAGGATCCAAAGTACTGCTAAAATCCGGGTTGATTGTTGAATCTGTTAAACCAGCACCCCAAGCACAACCCCCTTGATCCTGACAACTCAACAAAGTATTAAAAATATTACAAGAAGTAGGAACACCGGAACAAGACCCTCCAACACTCAAATCAGCTAAACTCGCCGTTCCTCCCGCAACTATAATCTTCCCGGAATCATAAGAGTAATCGGAAGCACTGGCAAAATCCCAATCTTTCTGTTTTTCGCAATCTATTTCTACCTTATCCAAAATTACCTGCTGGCTTCCGTCACTAGAAAGAAAAGCTTTGAACATGATTTGTTCTGTGTCTACAGGGAAAGAAGTTATGTTGGCATTGATTATTGTAGCGGTGTTGTAATCAGAAGCTGTTGCTTCTCCCCAAGCTCCCCCATCCCAATATTTCCAAGTTGTTCCTCCATCATCAGAAAGTTGGTAATAAATCTCTCCTCCATTTTTTGTGGCTGTTTCGGTGAAGCCAGACCAAGATCCAACACCTGAAACAGAATGAGTAGAATTAGGGTTAATTGGCGGGTCATCCGCGGGATAACTAACTGGACCAAAAGAAGATGCTGGCGGAGTAAAATTAGTAATCCAACGAGCAGTATTGGAAATTCTTACTTCATCGATTTTACCATTAAAAAATCCCACACCGGAAAAACCTTGAGCCCCACTCAAAAAAAAGGAAGGTGTTTTGTTCGCAATCCCACTACTATAGACAAGAGAATTTTCTAAATTACCATTTTGAAAAACATAAAGATTACTTCCGTCGTAAACACCCGCAACGTGCACCCAGGAGTTAAGTGGGACGGTATTTGCCGCCTCCACATGAAAAAGATTACTTCCATTACTAGAAACCCAGAATTCTAAATGATTAGTGTTGTTTACATTAAAAGAATAAGATCTCCTATTACCACTTTCTCGCCATTTGGAAACAATGGCTTCTCCAGCCGTCGCTTCGCTGGTACGATAAACCCAAGCATCAATAGTTATTGGTCCGGTAATATTCAGACCTGTTTGTTGGGTATTAGTGATATACCGAGAACTATTGCCATTAAAGTCCAGAGATGTAGCAAATTTTCCAGACTGACCATATAAAGGAGAACCTTTAACATTAACAAGGTCATTCCCTATCCCAGAATAATCTATAATGCTTCCACTCACTTCATCAAGGTGCCACAACCCTTGCGTAAAACCATCAATTGGTTCTCCCCCACTACTTTTTAATTGAGCCACTTCCGTAACTACTTCAATTTTTTCAGTGTCATAAACATAGTCAAAGCCATTACTAAAATTCCAAATTTTAGGACTACAGCTAATATTAGAAATTTTTAATTTAATTTCTCCGTTAGTTGTAAAATCTAAATTATCATCATCATTATCAAATTTTGTCGTGTCTGACCAAACACTTTGCCCTGCTCCTCCCGACCAATCTGTCTGTATCCACTCCTTAGAATCCCAATTAGTGACATATGAAGAATGCCGAACTGTATTTAGCACGCCTTCTCTTACCTCCCAAGAGACAACCACTGTTACTTTTTTACTTTGTACATCGAGATAATCCCCCGGACAGTCGACAATATTATTTGAAACGTCCCGACAAACATCTTCGAAAGAAATAACCCGAGTAAACTTTCCAATTGTTTCAGTTGAACCTTCTCCATCAAAATTCCACTGATTACTGTTTACAGAGACAGAACTTGTACTATATACATTTTCATTCCACGCTCGATCTTTAATAGACCTTACTGCTTCAATCCCCTCCCGAGCAAGAGCTTCTGCTTGGGTTTGTTCACCTCCCCGTGTTAATCCTGTAAAACTACCAACAACCATTGTTGTTATAGCCGCACTAATTAATGAAAAAATAGCTATGGCAATTATCAATTCCACAATACTTTGTCCATGACATTTTTTGGTGTTTTTTTGCTTGTTAAAAGGCTTCAACATTTTAATAAGTTTTATTGTTCTTCCACTTTGCCGAAACTATTAATTTCAATTGTTTTAGTATTTCCAATATCGTGGGTTATGTTAATAGTTCCAGTCATATCAGGCTCTCCTAAACTTTTTGAAAAATTAATTTCATCTATTTGTCCGACTCCGGACAAATTCCAACTTAAACTAACGGCGTCTTCTAAGTCTATCGTTCTGTCGTAAACTTGAGTTCTTAAAGAATAAGAAGAACCTTGGTATAAAACATAAGAGTGAGTAAATAACTTAATTCCATGACTTGAATTATTTACTCTCGACATAGATCTTTCTTGAGCGGTTCTTAAGCTTTGAATTAATAAACTTGTATTCTCATTTACTTGAGTAGAAGTTTGCAAGCTACCGTAAATCGGAACAGTGGCTACAGTAAGAATCATTGTTATAGCCAATGTTATTAATACCTCAATCAGAGTAAAACCACGCGGAGAAGAAAACTTATAATTATTAAAATTTAATCTGTAATTTTTCATAAAGTGTTTTCTTCTTCCCTCCCTTCTTGTGTCCTCCAAAGGAATAGCGGGTTTATTTTTTTTCAGAAACTTAAACCAATTATAAACTAATTTTTTAAATAAAAATAAAAATTTTTATTTTTCACAGTAAAAAGATTACTCTTTATAAAAATCCAATAGTTACATCTGAACACTTCCGGTAATTTGATAAATTGGAGTAATGATTGAAAGAGCCAAAAAAGCCACAACAACACCAATAACTATCAACATAATCGGTTCAATAACAACAGAAAGAGATTTAGCGGAGTTATCTACCTCCTTCTCATAAAAACCAGCTAAATAAAATAAGGTTTCTTCCAGATTACCTGACCTCTCACCAACCTTGATCATTTGAATGGCAATTTCAGGATACAAGTCTTTGAAGTCTACTAAAGCCTCAGTTATTTTACTGCCTTTAGAAACACGCCTACTAATTTCAGAAACACTTTGATAATAATAATAATTACCTAAAGTGGTTTTAGTAATTTCCAAAGCCTCATCAATATTCAAACCACTTTTTATAAGCATACCCAAAGTACGACAAAAGCGAGCCAAATTAGACTCTTTAATAATTTTTTTAATTATTGGAGTTTTTAATAAAATTGAATGAGTTATCGGTCGAGAAAATTTTTGTTTAATAAACCAAACAAAAGTTGTCATAAATATTACAAGACATAACAACAACCAAACTCCTTGTTCTTGAATTATTTTTGAGAACCAAATTAAAGCTCGAGTACTGGATGGTAAATCTGTTTTTAAACCCTCAAATAAAGGAGTAATTTTAGGTAAAACAACAAAAGCCATTGCTAAGCCCATACCAAAAGCAACAAATGAAATAACAACAGGATAAAGCATTGCTCCTTGTATTTTTGAGCGAAGCTCTCTGTCTTTTTCCATCTGTTCAGCAACATTGGACATATTCTCTTCTAGAGAACCTGACACCTCACCCGCTCTAGTAGCATTAATAAATAATCCAGAAAAAACAGTGGGGTAACGAGAGAAAGAGTCCGATAGACTTTGTCCGGAAGTAATAGACAACAGCACTCCTTTTAAAACTTTTTTTAATTTACCGGTACTTTGAGCTTGAATAATTTCAAGAGCCTCTGGTAAAGTCAGTCCGGCTTTTAACATCACACTTAAGTGCTGAGCCAAAAGAGCCTTTTGAGTCATAGAAACTTTTTTGAAAGATATGTCTAAATCCAATAAAGACTTTTTTTGTTTTGTTTTGTTAGACATATTAGTTTCTTTTATTTTGTAATTTTAAACAAAACTACAAAAGACAAAATCATTCTTTGGTAACTCTTATTACTTCTTCTAAAGTGGTCATGGCATTTAAAGATTTTTCTAATCCATCTTCCAACATAGTTTTCATCCCTTGTTCTTTAGCTTTTTTTGTAATCTGATCACTATCAGCTTTTTTAACCACCAAATCTTTAATTTCGGGTGTCATTTCCAAAACTTCAAAAATACCAATTCTTCCTGAATAACCAGTATTACCACAAACCTTACATCCAGCTCCTTTATAAAAAGTTATCTCACTAATATCTTTTTGTTTTTTGGTTTTAATAAGTTCACACAAATGAGTTTCATTCTCAAATATTTTTATTTCGTCTTCATTTAACTGGTAAGAAACTCGACATTTTTCACAAATTTTTCTAACCAGTCTTTGAGCTATTATTATATTCACAGTTGAGGCTGCTAAAAATGGTTCTATGTCCATATCAATTAAACGAGGCAATGTAGTAGCCGCGTCATTGGTATGCAGGGTTGAAAGAACCAAGTGACCTGTTAAAGCAGAGTTAACAGCGATACCAGCAGTCTCAGTATCTCTAATTTCTCCAACCATAATAATATCGGGATCTTGTCGAACGATAGCTCGCAACCCTTTAGAAAAAGTTAAGTTAGTTTTTTCATTAACTTGAATTTGAGAAACCCCTTCAATATCATACTCTACAGGATCCTCAATAGTAGAAATATGAATACCGGGATTATTTAAAATTGTCATCACAGCATACAAAGTTGTACTTTTTCCAGAACCAGTTGGACCAGTAACTAAGATCATACCATGTGGTTTTTTTATAGCCCTTTCCATTTTTTTTAAATTCTGATTTAAAAGTCCTAAATCACTTAGTCCGAAATGTCGGTTTTTGGCAGCCAACAAACGCATTACTACATTTTCCCCCTCGACAACAGGAACAATAGAAACTCTGACATCAACGGTTTCTTCTTCCGTTTCAAAACGCAACTTACCATCTTGAGCAGCAAAATGTTCGTCAGTACGAATCTTGGCTAAAATTTTGATTCTAGCTAAAATAATATCGTACAATTCTTTAGGTAATTCAAGAACTTTATGCATCACTCCGTCTATACGAAAACGTACCACAACTTTTTTTAGAAAAGGCTCAAGATGTATATCAGAAGCTTTATTTTGATAACCATACTTAAAAAGTAAATCAACTATTTTAACCACTGACCCGTCTTGTTCTTCTCGGCTTAAGTTTTTATCCTGTAGTTCTTTTAAAATTTTATTAAACTCATCTTTTAGAGAATTATTATAAAACTCAAGACCTCTTTTTAAATCTTGAGAAGTAATATAAAAAGGTAAAACTTTTTGTCCGACTCTTTTTTCTATGATATGTCTCGTCTCTATATCGTCAGGATTAATCATACCAGCCTTAACTCCTTTTTCATCTCTGAAAAAAAGAACAAAACCTCTAGACTCGGCCACTATTTCTGGCACCAAACGTAAAACTTCTTCATCTATTTTTTCTCTTTTTAAATCAACAAATGCAAAACCTAAACTTTCCGCAATCAACTGTCCTAACTGTTCATCTCGAATAAACTCTTTTTCTATTAAAAGGCCTTTTATGTCTTTTTTTTTCTCTTCAGCTTCTTCTGCTATCAAATCAAAATCAACCTCACTTATGTGGCCAGGTCTCACTAACATTTCTTTTAGTTTTTCTTTTGATAGTTCCATAAAAATAATAAAAACAACTTTTTTTGTTTTTATATTTACCAAATTAAACTACTGACCACTCGTTTGTTCTAGGTAAAATTTTACTTTTTCTATTACGTCTTTCATTGGAACATTGCTCTTGATTAAGTAATCAATAGCCCCAAGCTCTTTTCCTTTTTTTATATCTGAATCCTGTCCTAAATTAGAAAGAATAATTACTGGTATGTTTTTAGAACTTTCTTCTTTTTTAATTTCTTCCAAAACTTCAAAACCATTTTTTTCTGGCATCATCAGATCAAGAAGAACAATATCTGGTTTTTCTGTTTTAGCTTTTTCTACCGCTATTAAACCATCTAAGGCCGTCACTATTTCAAAACCAGCTCGCTCTAAACCGTCTTTGTATGCTCGAGAAATAAATTGATCGTCTTCTGCCAAAAGAACTTTTTTTAGTTTGGTTGTTGTTTCTTCCATGATTTTTGATATAAATATTACTTTATTTTTTAAAACTTTTTTCTATCTCTCTATTAATATCAATTAGTCCGTGGTTGGATTTTACCAAATAAACAAGACTTCCTAGTTCCGCTGTTTCTGCAACACTCTCTTTTTTTTCTAGATTAGTAATCATAATTACTGGAATCTCTTTAGTTTCAGGACTCTCTTTTAATTTTTTTAATAAAGTTATGCCATCCATTTTAGGCATAAGAATATCCAGTAAAATCAAATCGGGTCTAAATTCCTTTACCTTAATAAGTCCTTCTTCACCATCAAAAGCAGCTTCAATCTCGTAGCCTTTTCGAGTTAAGTGGTCTTGAAAAGCTTTTACAATAAGTTTTTCATCATCAACAATTAAAATTTTTTTATTTTCTTCCATAGTATTTTTGATTATTCTCTGCTTTTAAAATTAAAAAAATGATTAGAACAAATTTGTTACTGTAAAATAATTCCCACTTCCCCCGCCTTAACATTCATACCTTTTTTGGGGAGAGAGACAAAGAAAGTTGTTCCTTTGTCTTTTTCAGATTCAAATCGAATTTTTCCCCCTGAAGCTTCAATGATCATCTTTGCCACATAAAGACCCAAACCACTTCCTTCAACTTCTTTCTTCTGGGCATTATCAGCTCTAAAAAATTTCTGAAATATTCTTTCTTGTCCTTCTTTGGGAATACCAATACCACTATCTTTTACACTAATTAAATAATAATCATCTTCCTCCTCCAATTTTACCAGTATACTACAGTTACCTTCAGTTGAGTACCGGATGGCGTTGGTAATCAAATTATGAACCACTTGCTGAATTAACGTTTGGTCTATCGGTATTTCAATCTTTTCTTCTGTTTTTATAAAGACAAGCTCACCTTTATGATCTTTTATAACAGGCATTGACTCATCAATAATACTCTGGATAAACCCAACTAGTTCGGTCATTTCCGGTTCAATTTTTAGCCTGCCTGTTTCAATACGGGAAACATTTAAAAGATCGTTAACCAACTTAATCATTCTCTTGGTAGATTGCTGAATGTTTTCGATATAATCTTTTTGGTCCGGATTTAGTTTACCCACTTCTTCACTGGCAAACATTTCGGAAAACAACATGATAGCAGTAAGAGGGGTTCGTAACTGATGGGAAGCAACCGAAACGAATTCAGTTTTCATTCTATCGACTTCTTTAATATGAGTGATGTCATGTAAAAGGACCGCCCCTCCGACAATATTTTTTTCATTGTCACGAACGGGAGCAATAATAACTTCATAGATAAATCTTGATATCTCTATTTCTTCAAAATTATACGTCTCTCCGGTTTTAAAAGTTTCGGCTATTTTTTGATCAATTTTTTCCCCGTCTTGAACTTTTAATAATTTTACAAATTCAGAAAGATAAACTCCTTTACTCGGAAGACCGGTCATTTTTTGGGCGGCCTTATTAAGCATGGTCACTTTTTTATCAAAATCAAACATGATAATTCCGTTGCTTAAATCTTTCACTAGAGATTGGGTTCTAGATTGTTCCGATTCCAAAAGTTCACGTAAACGCGAAATGGTGTTCGCAGTAATGTTAACCATGGTGTTAGCAAAATCAATATCCTTTTTTGAAAAGTAGCCACTCTTAAAAGACGAAAGATTAACTATTCCCAGTAGTTCGTTACGAACAATAAGAGAGACATTAAAAACAGAAAGAGGTTGTCTTAAGTCTTCCTCGTTTTTTCTCCCTTCAATAAACTCATAGATAAATCTACTGTGGATCCATTCGGTAAGTTCTTTCTTTTTTATCAGTTCATCCGGAGCAGTTTCAATTGAGGCCGCAATGTTCTTTTTGATACTTTTCAGATATTTATTACCTAAAGGAGAATTAGCATGTATATATATTGAACTGGAAAAGTTTGCCGGATTTGGAGAAGGAACCACAAAAGCAAAACTAACCTCTTCAGGAAAAGACTCTTTCAAAGCAGAAAGAAGAGTGCTCATGACAACTTTAGTCTGTAAACTATTACCAAGTTCTTGAACTAATCTTTTAATAACGTTCAATTCCGAATATCTTTTTTTCAATTCCTCTTGGGATTCATCGATATCTTCCAGAATGTTAAAAATCGCCTTACTTTGATTTTCTGAATCAGCTTGGTCTTCTTTTAATTCTTCAATAATTTTCAAAAGAGAATCTCTATCTTCGGCGGTAGATTCTTCTTCTGATTTATCTGTTTCTTCAAGTTTTTTATCTTCTGAGGACATGGGTTAAAAATTAACTTTCAATATTTTTTAATTAATATCAGGGTGATGTTTCCTTTTTGGGCACTTTTTAAGATTGCCCTGATTTTTCAAAAGCAGCAATAACTTCCTTCAGCCTTTCCATCTCCTCTTTTAACTCTATCATTCTCAACTCTCGACCTACAGCAATCTTATTGAATTTTTTAAGTTCAAGAAGTTTAGTTTTAAGTTCCGTGGTTCTTTTCTGGACTTCGTCCTCAAGATTTTTATTAAGATCAAACAATTGACTAGTTCTTTCAGAAACTTTAATCTCCAATTCCGTTTTGGATTTTTCAAGCTCTTGAGTTCTTTCAGAAACTTTAATCTCCAATTCCGTTTTGGATTTTTCAAGCTCTTCCGATATCTCTTTTAATTTTTCATTGTGTATTTTTAAGTCTTCTGAGTTTTTTTGAATTTCTTCAAACATTTTTCGAAAGTTCTCAATAGTAAGTTTTATAGCAACCATATGCTCAGTAAACTCATCTTCTTCTTTTGGTATTTCAACGTTTTCGGAAAAATCACCCACCGCAATCTTTTTTAAAACTGGTGTAATTTTATTTAAACGTTTATACGCATAATAAGTAAGCTCACGTAAATCCTTAGCAATAAAGATTACAGAAGATACTTGTTCTTTATTTTTAGAGTCTTTTTCTTTTTCAGACAAAAGGCCTACTGACAAATCAACATGAATCTGTTCTCCGCTTTTACTTTTAAAATGAGTTCTTACGTTTTCTAAATGTTTGTTCTGAAAAATATTGTCTAGTTTTAATTCCTTAAGTAATTCCTCTGTGTTTTTTGTTTCCTTTGGATCATTAGAAGGAGAAAATATTATATTGATATCTTTTTCTAAAAGTTCTTCTTTTTTATACCCCAACATTCTTAAGGTTGATTCATTAACCTTTTTTATTTTTCCCTTACCATCTATTACAATCAAACTCATCGGCATTGTTTTAATAATGTTCTCTATATAGTCTGAGGCACTAACTAAACTGTCGGTCATACGATTAAAACTTTGTGACAAATAACCAATCTCGTCTTTTGATTTAACATTCGCCCGTTGGGCCATATCTCCAGATGCAATTTTTTCAGTTGTTTTAGTCAACTCCTTTATTGGCCTAATAATAACCCTATTAATAACCAGTAACAAAAACAACACGATGCAAAAAACAACAGGAAAAATTGATTTTAAAACATTAAAAGTATTGTCATGAGATGGAACAAAAGAAACCGAAGTCGGCGTTTCGATGACAAGAATCCATTCATTACCTTTGTAGTTTAAGTAACCATTTTGTGAAGAAAAAGAAACAAGAGCTTCAAAAGTTTGTTCGTTATTTTCCATCACAGAACTTACAACTTTGTTTTCAAAAAAAGTACCATCAAAAAAATCTTCAAAAGATTTATTAAATAAATCTTTTTGATTATCATTGGTGGCAATCATTATTTTATCCTTTGAAAAAAGATGAATGTGTTTTGTTAGTTCCTCATTGCTCTTTACAACCTCCTCAATAATTGACCAATTCATGCGCCCTAAAACAACCCCAACAGCATATTGTTCATCTTCGTTTCTACTTTCTATCGGTGCAGAAAAAAGGACGACAGGTTTCCCTGTTTTATCTAAAAAAACATCTGAAACAAAAAATTCACCATAAAGAGCTTTTTCGTAGGCCTCTTTATTGTCTAAATCATTATTCACATCTACCCCTATTTCTTCTTCAAGGGTAGAGATAAGAAAAGTACCAGTTTTACTATCAACAACACTTAAAGTGTTCCACATTGAAGAATTTTCTAAAAAGTCCTCAATTCTTTTCTGTTCTTTTTCTTGATTAAACTCACCTGAAGTAATTTCTTCAGGAACAAAAAAACTAGAATAGTTTTGAATATCCAAAGATCGTTCGTACATTTTCTCATCAATCTTTAATATTGTTTTCTGGGCAAGTTCTGACTGATTTTGAAAAGCCGATTCATGAAAAAAAGATTGGGTTAAACTAAAAAAAGAATATCCAAAAACTAGCATTAAAACTAAAGCAAAAGAAAATAAAATAACTGTCAGCTTAGTTAATAAATTCATAAAAATGATTTTTATTAAATGTTATTTTTATTACAATCTAAAAACTTTAGTAATAAAAAATATTTAGTAATGAGTTTATTCTATCATTCCAAACACCAAAAGAAAAACATCCTACTTATAAAGTAGGATGTTTTTCTTTTCTTTAAATCCAACAAAAACTAAGCGGCTATGTTTATACTACTTATTGTTTATTCAACTCGAGTTGGAAATCTCTTGCTTTTCGCATTTCCTCTGCTCTTTCTTCTTCCTCCTCTTTCTTCTTTTTTTTATTTTTAGAAAAAGAATTAAACCGTGAAATAATAAGATAGAGAAGAATGGTTACAAATCCCCAACCGCTTACAGTATTGGGAAGAAAACTACCACTCAAAATTGTACTTGCCAACAAAAAATTTTGATTTACTTTTTTTGTTTCATTAAAACTTAATGACGTATCAATATCGCCTTTTCCGTCAACAGCAAAAAATTGTCCCCGAAGAGTAGATCCCCAAGCAAGAACTCCTTCCAAAGAATCTCCTTCTAAATTCTGAACATCAACAACTTCATCTTTTGAATTAGTTTTACTTGTTAAGCTTTTAATAATTTTATTTTCTAAAGTCTGTTCATCTTCATTTCCAATATTGTTAGAAGAATTTTCTGTGCTCATTGTTCCCCCGTTATTTTCTTGCCCTTGTGTAGTAAAACTCACAATAGAGCTCCTTTTAATACCAGAGTTTGTCACCGTCACTGTTCTGAAATAATATTCTGTACCTGGTGAAAACCCA
>Ga0265294_10002184_pt1 | contig 25858 bp, 19 predicted proteins | sample MunlanPumphouse3_FD_192504 | JGI IMG/M metagenome (GOLD analysis project Ga0265294, IMG submission 192504) | Groundwater microbial communities from a municipal landfill in Southern Ontario, Canada - Pumphouse #3 | ecosystem: Environmental > Aquatic > Deep subsurface > Groundwater | place... | reverse complement strand
ATCATAAACTCACCTATTTAGTGGAAAAAGATTTTGAGGAACATAAGGGCAGAATAATTGCGGCTTTCTATAGCCAAACTCTGTTTGGAATTCGCGAAATAATCGATTTGGCGATGAAATATAACCGCCATATTTGTATTTACGATGATGAATTAAGAAATGTCTTACATGAAGTTTCGAGACTGGGATTTTTACAAATTCCACCTTCTTTAATTGTTGAGAAAAATGAGATTAGCCGTCCTGGAAATGAAGATTTAGTTATTATTGTTTCTGGAATTGGCGAACATGTCTTTAGAACTCTCCAATTAATTGCTGAGGGTGAAGCAAGTGATAATTTTACCGTTCGAGAAAGTGATTTATACATTATTGCTGCACCAGCTGTTCCGGGAATTGAAGGAGTAGCGGCGGGGTCAATTGATGCTTTATATAAAACAGGGGCTAAAGTCAGAAATATTTCCAAGAAAGAAATGTATTCAATGCACGCCCATAGTGAAGACATTAAAATGATGGTTTCAACGTTACAACCACGTTTTTATATGCCAGTTAAGGGTGAATATCGTAATTTAATTGCCAATGCCCAAATTGTGGTTGGAATGCAACAAGGCTTCAATCATAAAAATACCTTTGTTTGTGATAACGGGATGGTTGTTTCCTTTGAAGATGGAATGTATCGTGGTAATCAAGAAACTGTTCCAGTTGGAGACGTCTTAATTGATGGACTAGGAATTGCTGATGTTGGTTCACAAGTTATTACTGATCGTCAAAAATTGTCCGATAATGGAGTTTTAATTTTGGGGATTACTGTTGATCCAAAAAAGAAAGTAATTGTAGCAGGTCCAGATATTCAAATGAGAGGACTAATCTTCTTAAAAGATGCTGAATCTTTCTTAGATAAACTTAACCAAACTTTCCAAGAAGCCATTATGGCTGAACTTAATGGTGGGAAGATTACTACTGAAGATGCTAAAGTTAGAATTCGGGAGCAAGTTGTGCGTTATGTTCATCGTGCGACCGGTAAAGATCCAATGGTTTTGCCGATAATTGTTACAGTTTAATATTATTAATATTAACAAAGATAAAAATAACTATCTAAATGCGTGATTTTGCATTATAATTGAAAAAGGTGATATAGAAATGCAAGAGACTCCAAAAAGACCATTTAGATTATCCAAAGAAGCATTAAGCGATAAACGATTACAATATGTCTTAATCGGTATCTTACTGATTCTTTTTGCGTTAATCGCGGTTTTTGACCGCAGTGGTTTCGTCGGTTTAGTTTTCTCGTATATATTTGTCTATTTATTTGGTGCTACTTATCTTGGCATCATGGCTATTATGCTGGGATTTGGCATCTATTTCATTGTCAAAAAACAGCGCTTATATTGGAAGTGGAATACCACTAGTATTTTTGCGATTGTTTTAGTTTTATTCGCTTTAGTGGCTTTTGGCGATAATGAAGGTACTATGGCAAATCTCTTTTCTGATTATGGAACAAGTTTTAAATCTTTTATGGCTACTCCTGGTTTTGCTGTTTATGCAAATAGTGGCACTGGTGGTGGCTTAATTGGACGTTTCTTCTATGATTTATTTGCTTTAATACTTACTCCAATCGGAGCTCGTATTCTTTACATTTTGGCAATTGTCGCGGGTCTTTTCTTTGTCATTAAACCATTGGCCTTCTTCATTGGCGAGAAAATAGTCCATCGAAATGACCAAGTTAAGGAAAGAGATCGGCGCAAGATGGAAGAGAAACAAAGAGATTTTAATCGTTATTTTGATGAACGTGAGAAAATCTTTATTGATCAAAGAGACCAACAATTTGAACCTGAAGAGCAGGGAATAAAAGTTGAAGATACAGCAACTTCAGATATATTAGAACCAGATGATAAGAAACCTGATTCTTTATCTCGGAATCGTGATAAAGGACCAAGTCTTGGTTCTAGAAGTGCGATTGATGTTTTTAAAAACAATACTAGCCAAAGTTTTAATGAGCAAACCAAGACTATTGAGAATCCAACTCCAGTTCCATTTACAAGTGGTAAGAGTTTCAACATTTTTAGAGATACTCCAATCAATGATGATGTAACGATGGCAACTAAGTCGAGTTCAGTGCCAACACCATCCATCTCAAGAGACAATTTCCATCAATATCATGAATCTGATGGAAATACCCAAGGTGGCGTGTTTGTGCCATATCATTCTAATAGCGTTAAACCAACTAATGTACAAGAAGTGGAAGAGAACACTGCTGATTTTACTAGTGAAGAAGAGGTTGCTCCAGAAGTAACTTCAACTCCTACACCGGAGCCAGTTGTTGAACCAACACCTGCTCCAGTAGAGCCTTTCTTAAAAGAAGAAAAAGTTGAACAACCAACAAACTTTACGCCAAATGAAGGTTTATTTGCTCGTCCAGATACACCAATAAAAGAAGAAATACCAGCTGAAGTTCCGCCAGCAGAAACTCCGCCAGCAGAAACTCCACAACCAGAACAAGAGGAGGAAGTTATCCCAGAGAAAAAGGTCGTTAGACATCGGGGACCTTATAAACTTCCAAGTATTGATCTTTTAGATGTGGTTTCTCATGCTGATAATGACCTTAATAACCAAGAGGCTAGAATTAATTGTGCTAAACTCAACAATAAACTTGAAAGTTTAGGCATCAATGGCAAAGTTATTAATCATATCGTCGCTCCGTCATTTACTCAATATCAAATTGAAACTAATAACGATGTGAAGATTTCTCAATTTGGCACCATCAAGAATGATTTGATGATGGCTTTATCCGCTGTCAGTATTAATATTCAAACCCCAATCCCAGGCACAAGTTACGTGGGAATTGAAGTCCCTAATAAGATTCGGAGTGCTGTTTCTTTTAGAGAAGTTTTTGAGAGTATACAAAATGAAGATACTCATAAGAAACCATTGCTAGCTGCTATTGGTAAAGATGTTATGGGTAATGTTGTTAATATCGAAATCAATAAAGCGCCACATTTACTAATTGCAGGTGCAACAGGCAGTGGTAAATCTGTTTGTATGAACACCATTATTGTCTCTATTTTGATGCGAGAAACACCAGAAGATGTGAAATTAATGCTAGTTGACCCTAAGCGAATTGAATTGAAGGAATATGCCGATATTCCACATTTGCTTTGCCCAGTCATCATGGATGCTAAGAAAGCTGAAGTGGCGTTGGACAAAATGTGTGGTGTCATGGAAGATCGTTATAAACTCTTTGAAAAATACAGTCAAAGAACAATTGAATCTTACAATGACTATGCTGCTCAAAATGGATTACCAAAACTGCCATACTTAGTCATTATCATTGATGAGTTGGCTGATTTGATGATGCAATCAAAACATGAAGTTGAATTTAGTATTGCCAGAATTACCCAATTAGCCAGAGCCGCTGGTATTGTTTTAATTGTGGCGACACAAAGACCAAGCGTTAACGTCGTGACTGGTGTCATTAAAGCTAATATTCCATCGAGAATTGCTTTTGCAGTTGCTTCTCAAGTCGACTCTAAAACTATTTTGGATGATACAGAAGCAGCTAACTTACTTGGCAAAGGAGATATGTTACTTTCAATGCAAGGTGCTTTAGGCCGGCAAAGAGTTCAAGGCGCTTTTGTGACTGATGAAGAAATAAGACGAGTTGTTGCTGCTATCAAGGCTCAAAGAGAACCGGAGTTTGATCCAATCTTTATGGATTTGGAGCCAAAACAAACAATCGAGCAACAATCATTGGATGTTGATTTAGGCGATACCAAAGGTGATGATGAGGCTGATTTATACGGCCAAATTATCGGTTTCTTATCAACAGTCGATACCATTTCAATTAGTGCTTTACAAAGACGCTTCCGTTTAGGGTTTCCAAGAGCTGGAAGACTATTAGACCAACTCCAAGATGAGGGTTTAATAAGTGGTCCACAAGGTGCTGGTAAGCAAAGAGAAGTTCTTCATGATGCAGTTGTGGCAAGAATAAAAGCAGGTGATGAAGATGCAAGTTAAGACGATAGCATTATTGCCTAATTTAACTTTGTATCTAGTTCCAACTGAGAAGTTTAAAACAGTTGAGATGAATATTATATTTAAAGGAAAGGTAGATCCGAAACTTGATGCCGATTTAATGCTTTTGGCCGAAGTTTTAAGCGACTCTTGTCGCCGTTATCCTAAGAAAAGAGAAGTAGAAGCATATTGCGATTTTCTTTATCGCTTTTCCTTTAGAATTAATAATGAACATCAAATGGAGAGTGATAATTTTACCTTATCTTGTAATTTTATCTCACCTCGTTATTTACCAGATGATTTTGATATTGTTGATAAAGTCTTTGAATTTATTCATGAGATAATCTATCGGCCTTTACTAAAAGATGGGGCTTTTGATTCAGAAGTAGTTAAAATACAACAACAAAAGACCATCACTTTGGTCAACCAATTCAATGATTCGAAAGAGTATTATTCTCTTTTGCACTTAAATGATTATATTAATGGAGAACATCCTTATAAACATTCAATGATTGCAAGTGAGGAAGAACTAAAGAAAGTTACTCCTCAATCTTTATACGCTGCCTACTTAAAACTTTTAGAACGTCCTATCTCAATTTTTATTGTGGGTAAATTCAATGAGTTACATTTGAATCGTATGATTATTAAACATTTAAGACCAGGTAATGAAGTCACTACACCACGCTTATTTGTGGAATTGCCGTATAATAAAATGGCGAGATATGAGGTTACAAAACACTTTAAACAATCTCAGTTATCAATGGTCTTTTTAACTCCAGACATTAACACTTCTAGAGTTGATAATGTGGCTTTATTATTCAATTATATATTTGGTTCTGGCTCCACCTCAAAACTTTTTAAAGTTGTCCGTGAGGAACATAATTATTGCTATACAATTAACTCACAATTAAGAACTCTTTCTAATTCTTTGGTTGTGAGTGCGGGTATTGATGATAAAAATTATGAAGATACTATCCTTTTAGTTTATAAACAATTAGATAAAATGGCTAAAGGTGAGATTAGTGATGAGGAGTTTACTGCTGGTGTTGAATCTTTGAAGAGTCAATTCATGGCTAGTGAAGATAATGGACGTTCCATCATTGTAAGTATCATGAATAATCTAGTTCGTGATTTACCATATCTGCCACCTCAAGAAAGAGTGGCTGAACTCGAGAAAATAAGTAAAGCCGATGTTGTTAGATTTGCTAAAGGTGTCCGTTTTTCATATTCGTTTTTGTTACGTCAAAGGGGTGAAAAATAATGGGCAAGTATTATTATCATTCAATTGATGAAGTAGTTTATTCTGAAACCTGTTCTAATGGGTTACAAGTTTTTATTATTCCTAAAGCAAATTACAATGGGGTAACCGCTTTAATGGCCACTAAGTTTGGTTCTTTGCAATCGAAAACCACGATTGATTATCAAGGACATCCCCTCTGTATTGAAAGAGGCGTGGCCCATTTTCTTGAGCACCGGATCTTTGATTATAAAAAGGGACCAGTTATTGACTTATATTCAGCCATGGGCAGTTATGCCAATGCTTTTACTAGTTATGATAAAACTGTTTTCTATTTTTATGGCACAAAAAAAATCCAGACAGGAATTGATTTACTTTTAGATTTCACTCGAGAACTAAATGTGAGTAAGGAAAGCGTTGAAAAAGAAAAAGAAATCATTATTAATGAACTCAATATGTATCTTGATCAACCTGAAAGTGTTTTATTACATGGAATGTTGATGAATTTATATAAGAATCATGAGATTCGTTATGATATTGGAGGGACAGAACAAGAGGTTAGAGCAACTTCATTAGAAATGCTTGAGGCAGCTCATGCGACTTTCTATCATCCTAAAAATATGGCTTTAATTATTGTTGGTAATGTTAATGTTACTGAATGTTTTCATTATATCAGGGAAAAAGTTCAAACTTTTCCAGTTGTCGCTCAAAATAAATACCAACTAGAGCAGATAGTCGAACCAAATGAAGTTAACTGCGAATATTCAAGTGTCGAACTACCTATAGCGTGTCAAAAGGTGATGATTGGATATAAGCATTTGCCTTATCCACCAACTCTAGACCCTAAAGTTAGAAATAAAAATGAAATAATTTGGTCAATGTATCTTGAATTAGTTTTTGGCTCTAGTTCAAAACTCAATCAGAAACTATTAGAAAAAGGTGTCATTGTTTCTCCAATTGATGCTTCTAAGTTTTGTGGGGAGAATTACAGTTCAACCATTATTTCGGCCGATGTCTACAATGAAGAGGAGTTTATTAAAGCCATTGCTGAAAATATAGGAACAGTTAATTTTTCAAGTGTAGCTTTTGAACGTTGTAAACACGCTGAAATCGCCGCCTTTATTCGGAACTTAGAAGATGTTCAAGGACTAGCCGTTAATTTTGTTTATAATTTCTTTGATGGTGTGATTGCCTTAGAAGATTACGATGTTATTAACAGTATTACTTATGAAGATGTTGTCAAATTTGCAGAGTTATACAAGATTAAAAATCGGGCTATCTTTACGATCAAGCCTAAGGAGCAGGTAAAATGATTAAAGGAATTGGTGTAGATGTGACAATGCTAACGCGTTTCATTGCTAAAGATGATGCTTTCATTAAGCGGATATTAACCCCGAATGAATACCAACAATTTTCCGGTCTAAATGACATTCGCCAAGTCGAATATTTGGCGGGGAGATTTTGCGGAAAAGAAGCATATTATAAGGCATGTAAAAATCGGCAGATATCTTATCATGATGTCGAGTTGTTGGATGATAAGGAAAAGGGCCTAACTATTAGCGACCCACATGCCCACATTTCTATCTCCCATGATGGAGATTATGTGATTGCCTTTGTTGTCGTCGAATAGAATCGGTGTTGTAGTAGTACCACCGCATTGTGACCATTGGTTTAATGCAGTAAATAACCACAAGTAAGGAGGAATTTATTATGTTAAACTTAGTGGCTTTATGTGGCAAGATTACGAAGACTTATACGGGAGTTGATGGAGATTACTACGTTACACTTGAAGTTGAAAATGATTATCGTGAGACTGATGGCACTTTACGAACTGAACAACTTCCTTGCACTGTTTGGAAGGGGATGCTTGAGTCGTTAAAAGAATATTATCATCCGGGTCAATTCGTGACTATTCAAGGTCGAATTCAAAATCGAGATGGTCGGATTGTCGTGATGGGTGAGAAGATAGCTTTCGCTCAAAGATACGAGAAATATAGAAAGAAAGAGAAAGAGGAATAATTATGGAACAATACTTGGAACTATGCCACTATGTCTTAAAAAATGGTATTGAGAAACATGACCGAACGGGGACAGGAACTATCTCCACTTTTGGTTATCAATTTAGAGTTGACATGTCCCAAGGATTTCCACTATTAACTACTAAGAAGGTTTATTATCATGCAATTCTAGGTGAATTACTTTGGTTTATTAGTGGAAGCACTAATATTCAACCATTAGTTAAAGAAAAGATTCGGATTTGGAATGAATGGCCTTATGCAAGTTATAAAAAGTCAGCTGACTATCAAGGCGAAACCATGGAAGAATTCGTGGCTAAGATAGCTTCTGATGATGCTTTTGCCAAGAAATATGGGGATTTAGGCCCTGTTTATGGTAAACAATGGCGTAATTTTGGGGGAGTAGATCAACTTTTGGCAGTTGAAAAAGCTTTAAAAGAAGACCCATTCTCTAGAAGACATATTATTTCAGCTTGGAATCCGCCAGAAATACCTTTGATGGCGCTTCCACCATGCCATGCTTTTATGCAATTCTATGTTTCTGGTGATGGCAAAAAACTCTCACTCCAACTATATCAAAGAAGTGCTGATGTATTTTTAGGAGTGCCATTTAACATTGCTTCCTATGCTACATTACTTACCATGATGGCCAGTGTCTGTGGCTATGAAGTTGGTGATTTTGTCCATACTTTTGGTGATGTTCATATTTATAACAATCACATTGAACAAGTTAAATTACAACTGACTAGAACGCCAAGACCACTACCTAAACTAGTCATCAAGAGAAAAGTGAAGAGTATTATAGATTTTAAAATGGAAGACTTTGAGATTATTGATTATAATCCTTATCCTGCCATTAAAGGTGAGGTGAGTGTCTAATGCTAAAAATAATTGTGGCTTTAGGACCAAACAACCTCATTGGGAAAGGTAATTCATTACCTTGGAATATTAAAAGTGATTTGCAACATTTTAAAGCCACCACGATGGGCCATACCATGATTATGGGTGATAAAACCTATGAATCGATGGGTGGAAAGCCATTAAAGGGCAGAAAAAGTATTGTTTTATCTTTGAATGAGTATGATCCACATTCTGATGATGTTGAAGTTGTTCATGACTATCAAGAACTAGTTAAACGTTATGGTGAATCTAGTGAAATCGCTTATGTCATTGGTGGTGCAACCATCTATCGCTTGTTTTTACCTTATGTCTCAGAATTAGTTGTCTCGAGAATTAAAGGGAATTATAATGGTGATATCTATTTCCCAAGTTTTGAAAAAGACTTTGAAGTGAAGAGCGTAGAAGAACGTGAAGAATTCTCAATCGTTACATATCAAAGAAGGGGTTAATTATGCTGAAGTATATCCGTTATGTATTTACGGTCTTATTGCATTTGTTATTTCTCTATCCAAAACTTTGCTATTATGACCATCATCAAGACAAAGTCCCTTATGAAAAGAGGCTGGGTTTGTTTGCTATGATTGTTAACCAATTTAATAAAGTTGGTCATGTTGAACAAACAATCATTGGCTTAGAAAACATTCCGGCATCTAATAAGTTGGTCTTTTGTCCAAATCATCAATCATTTACGGATCCTACTTTCATGATTATTGATAAAAACCACGTGATTACTCCTGTTGCAAAAGCTGAGATTAAGAAAATGCCATTCTTTGGCAAGATGATATCTTGTGTTGGTACCATTTTCTTCCAAAGAAACGATTTAAGAGAGACATATTATACTGTTAAGAAGATTCAAGGCGTTTTAGAAAATGAAGGAAACATCTTAATCTATCTAGAGGGAACACGCTCTAAATATGAAGATCATCATATGAATCCCTTTAAACCGGCGGCTTTAAAACCAGCCATGGCTGCTAAAGCCACGATTGTTCCAGTTTTCCTTTGGGGCTTCTTTAGACCATTAGATTTTCACTGCAAGCAAAAAACTTATCCAGTGACAATTGAATTTCTAAAGCCAATTCCACCAGAAGAATATGCCGGCTTAACTAACGTTGAATTATCCGATAAGATTCATGCCTTAATTGAGGCCAAAGTCAATGCCGCTATAGCAGAAAAAAAGTAGTTTAATTGCTACTTTTTTATTGACGCAAACCTTTTGGATAAAGATTCTTAATTATGTTATTGGTGACTTTACCTAACCCCAGTGAGATACCTTTGTAGGTTAATAATGTATAACCATTTGGAATGTTAGCGGATAAAGTTTCGCCATGTAAGTATTTAGTGATTTCTAGATCATTATCAATATTATAAATGTGCTTAAAGTCTTCTGGTTTTGCTCCCAGTGCCAAAGCATGGGCAGGGATAAAGCGTTTATTAGCAATGGAACCGAGTAACCAACCAAAGCGTAGGACTTTTAGATTTGTGATTTCTTTGATTGGTAAGTAATAGATATCTCCATCTTTTTCATGTAATTGGGTGAAATCAAAATCAAGATAAAGATTAGTAGTTACAAACTCCTTAAATAGATAGAAGTCCTCTTTTTTAATAAAAGGCTTTTTAGCGTAGTAATTATTTTCATATGTATCATTAGAACGAATTAAGGCAATGAATTGGCCTTCACCTTGAAATTTATCGGGTAAGATGCGCAAAGTATCGGGTAGCTTAATGCCACGGTCACAATTTGGATAATTAGGAATTGGAATCAAGGAGGCATTAGTGTTTGTTAAAAGATAGTTGACTATCTCTTCATTTTCTTCCAAAGAAAAAGTGCAAGTTGAATAAGAAAGAACTCCGCCTTTTTTAAGTAACTTATAGGCGCATAAAATCAGCTCTTTTTGAAGTGAGGCACAACTTAAAACTTTGCCATAACTCCAATCAAGTTCCGCAAATTCATTCTTGCGAAACATGCCTTCGCCAGAGCAAGGGGCATCGAGGATTACTTTATCAAAATAGCCTTGATAGGCTTTTAAGAAATCACTAGGTTCATTGTTGGTAACAAAAACATTTTTGAGACCTAATCTTTCCACATTTTGTGATAAGATTTTGGCACGATTATAAGAAATATCATTGGCAATAATATAACCGGAAGTGAGTTTTGGTGCCACTTGCGTGGTTTTACCACCGGGAGCAGCACATAAATCTAAAACAATATCGTTATTATTAATTGGTAATAGATGTCCAACCATCATTGCGCTGGCATCTTGAATATAAATGGCTCCGGAATGATGATAGGGCGACTTACCTAATTTGACATCTGTATAAAAGGCATTTGGAACAATTAGATGGGGTTTTAAGCCAGTAGTGAGTTCTACTAATGAAGCAACTTTTTGCTCGTTTAACCTAAAACAAAGCGTAGCATCTTTTGTTAATGAAGCAAGAATTGAGTTGCTACGTTCTAAGCCGTAGATATTTTGTAAGTGTTGCTTAAAATCCATGAAATATTCCCTCTTTAATTATAACACAATCAAAGTTATAATATAGGTGCAAACGAGGTGTTAACAATGATAATGAATGAAATCATTATGAAAAAAAGAGATAAACATGTGCTTAGCGATGAAGAAATCAAATTCTTTGTTGAGGGGTACACCAAAGGCGAGATTCCAGATTATCAGGTGAGTGCCTTATTGATGGCCATCGTTTTGAATGGCATGAATAAAAAAGAAACAAATGCCTTAACTATGGCAATGCTTCATAGCGGTGAAACTGTTGATTTATCAAAGATCAAGGGACCAAAGGTGGATAAACACTCCACTGGTGGCGTTGGTGATAAGACTTCTTTGGTTTTAGGACCGCTTGTTGCTAGTTGTGGTGTTAAGGTTGCTAAGATGTCTGGACGTGGGTTAGGCCATACTGGTGGAACCTTGGATAAGTTAGAGTCAATTCCAGGAATGAGAATTGATCTATCGCCGGCTCAATTTGAAAAACAAGTCAATGATATTGGGATTTCAATTATCGGTCAGACCGGTAATTTAGTTCCTGCAGATAAGAAACTATATGCTTTAAGGGATGTAACTGGCACTGTTCGGAGTGTGAGTTTGGTGGCTGCTTCTATTATGTCTAAAAAATTAGCAACTGGGGCTGATGCCATTTGTTTGGATGTCAAATATGGCTCTGGGGCTTTCTTTGAAGATGTTCCAAATTCAGTTAAACTAGCTAAAACCATGATTGCTATTGGTGATTCAATGGGCGTTGATACCCGGGCAGTCATTTCGAATATGCAACAACCATTAGGTTTTGCAGTAGGAAATAATCTTGAGGTTAAAGAAGCGATTGCAACTTTAAAGGGGAATGGGCCAGCCGATTTAATAGAACTATGTCTAGAGGCCGGTAGTGTGATGCTTGTTCAAGCTAAACTTTATAAGTCTTATGATAAGGCTCGTGCAATTCTTGAGAAAAACCTGAAGAATGGCAAAGCTTATGAACGTTTTTATCAGATGGTTAAAGCTCAAGGCGGCGATGTTAGTTACTTAGAACAGCCAGAGAAGTTTATAAATTCCAAACACATCATCCCTGTGATATCATCTAAAAATGGTTATGTAGATGCAATTAATGCCTTGGAAATTGGGGAAGCCTCGATGTTACTTGGGGCGGGTAGAGCCAAAAAAGAAGATAGCATTGATTATGCGAGTGGCATAGTTTTATGTAAGAAGTGTGGCTATCAAGTTAAAAAAGGCGATGTTTTAGCCTATTTACATACCGATAAAGATGATTATAAAGATCAAATCAAGTTGGTTGAAAAAGCTTTTGTAATTACAAGTAAGCAAGTTAAACCAGAAAAAATTGTTAAAAAGGTAGTTGAATAATGCGAGTAATAGTTCAAAGAGTTAAACAAGCTAGCGTAAGTGTGGCTGGAACTGTAGTTGGTAAATGTGAAAATGGCTTACTCCTTTTGGTGGGCTTTTCTAACTCTGATACCGGGGCAGAAATAACTCCTTTAATAAATAAGATACTAAATATAAGGATTTTTGATGATGAAAACGGCAAAATGAACCTCAGTATCCAAGATGTTAAAGGCTCAATATTGTCCATCTCCCAGTTTACCTTATACGCTAATTGTAAAAACGGCAGAAGACCGAGCTTCACCGAGGCCTGTAAATACGAGGTGGCAGAGCGTTATTATGCTACTTTCGTTAATGAACTCGCAAAAAGTGGCCTAAAAGTTGGAAATGGGGTCTTTGGAGCAATGATGGAGATCGAAGCCGACCTAGTTGGGCCTACCACCATCACTCTAGATTCAAGCGAAATCATATAATCTTTGATTATATATAATTGACAGAAACAAGTTTTTGACCAGAAAAATGAAGGGTTAAAAATTTTTTTTTGCAAAAATTGAGAAAAATTATTGACTAAGCAAAAATATAAGTATAATATAATCGTGCACGCTCGAAAAAGCACTGCTAAAACAGTGACAAACATAATCGAGAAAAATATGCGAAAGCGCTTGACACCACCGGTCCACGATGGTATTATTAAAAAGCGCACAAACATTTTGCGCGTGCTAGATTTTTGAAAACTGAACAGAATTATATAACGTCAATATTTATCAACAATATCGAGTTAGGAAAAACAAAATTTAACTTAGTATGCTATGCATACACAAATAATTTAAAGAGAGTTCGATCCTGGCTCAGGATGAACGCTGGCGGCGTGCTTAATACATGTAAGTGAGACGGGTGTAGCAATACATCAGTCGCGGACGGGTGAGTAATACATAGGTAATCTGCCTTTATGTGGGGAATACCCAGGGGAAACTCTGGCTAATACCGCATATATATTAGGGGCATCCCGAAAGAAACAAAGACGCGTATGCGTCGCATAGAGATGAGCCTATGGTGTATTAGTTAGTTGGTGAGGTAATGGCCCACCAAGATTATGATACATAGCCGGCCTGAGAGGGCGATCGGCCACATTGGGACTGAGACACGGCCCAGACTCCTACGGGAGGCAGCAGTAAGGAATTTTCGACAATGGGGGAAACCCTGATCGAGCAACGCCGCGTGAAGGATGAAGGTCTTCGGATTGTAAACTTCTGTTGTGGGGAAAGAACGTTAAGAAAAGGAAATGTTTCTTAAGTGACGGTACTCCACCAGAAAGTCACGGCTAACTACGTGCCAGCAGCCGCGGTAATACGTAGGTGACAAGCGTTATCCGGAATTATTGGGCGTAAAGAGTGAGTAGGCGGTTTTGAAAGTCTGGGGTTAAATACAGTTGCTCAACGACTGTTAGCCTTAGAAACTACAAAGCTAGAGTGTAAGAGAGGTTAGTGGAATTCCATGTGTAGCGGTAAAATGCGTAGATATATGGAGGAACATCAGTGGCGAAGGCGACTAACTGGCTTATAACTGACGCTCAGTCACGAAAGCGTGGGGAGCAAATAGGATTAGATACCCTAGTAGTCCACGCCGTAAACTATGAGTACTAAGTATAGGAGAAATTCTGTGCTGAAGTTAACGCATTAAGTACTCCGCCTGAGAAGTACGTTCGCAAGAATGAAACTTAAAGGAATTGACGGGACCCCGCACAAGCGGTGGAGCATGTGGTTTAATTCGACGCAACGCGAAGAACCTTACCAGGTCTTGACATCCGACGCAAGACACTAGAGATAGTGGGATAGTTATGGTCGAGACAGGTGGTGCATGGTTGTCGTCAGCTCGTGTCGTGAGATGTTTGGTTAAGTCCAACAACGAGCGCAACCCTCGTCTTTAGTTACCATCATTAAGTTGGGGACTCTAGAGAGACTGCCGGTGTAAATCGGAGGAAGGTGGGGATGACGTCAAATCATCATGCCCTTTATGACCTGGGCTACACACGTGCTACAATGGACGATACAAAGAGATGCAAGATCGCGAGATTAAGCAAACCTCAAAAAATCGTTCTCAGTTCGGATTGAAGTCTGCAACTCGACTTCATGAAGCTGGAATCGCTAGTAATCGTGAATCAGCAACGTCACGGTGAATACGTTCCCGGGGTTTGTACACACCGCCCGTCAAACCATGAGAGTTGGTAATACCCGAAGTCAAGTAGATAACCGTAAGGAGTCGCTTGCCCAAGGTAGGACTAATGATTGGGGTTAAGTCGTAACAAGGTATCCCTACGGGAACGTGGGGATGGATCACCTCCTTTCTATGGAGAAAGAGAGACAGCAATTGACTGTCTCAGAATCTAATTCGAGGGTGATAAATAGTTAGGTAATTCTGTTTAGTTTTGAGTAATTTAGCATTACTCAGATGATAGATTTTTGAAAACTGGATATATTTTTATTAATTTTACAAAAAATTAAATCATGTTCTTTCTAAGAAAAGACGCGAGAAAAAGAGATTTTTCTAGCAAACTTTTAAAGATTCAAAAGTAAGACCAAAAAATATGTGTGAAGAAAAGTTAGTAAGGGCATGCAGAGGATGACTTGGCACTAAAAAAAGAAGAAGGACGCGTTTACCTGCGATAAGCTTCGGGGAGCTGGAAATAAGCTTTGATCCGGAGATATCCGAATGGGGAAACCCGAATGGAGTCACTTCCATTCATCCTATACTGAATACATAGGTATAGAGAAGAAAACTCAGTGGATTGAAACATCTTAGTAGCTGAAGGAAAAGAAAGAGAGATCGATTCCCCTAGTAGCGGCGAGCGAAAAGGGAGGAGCCCAAACCGAATTTGATTCGGGGTTGTAGGACCACAACATGTACAACATGCGTTAGTAGAATTACCTGGAAAGGTAAGCCATAGAAGGTGATAGCCCTGTATACGAAAACAATTGTTGGCTAGTGGTATCCTGAGTACGGCGAGGCACGTGAAACCTTGTCGGAATCCACGCAGACCACTGCGTAAGGCTAAATACTAATTAGTGACCGATAGTGAACCAGTACTGTGAAGGAAAGTTGAAAAGAACCCCGGGAGGGGAGTGAAATAGAACCTGAAACTGCATGCTTACAATAAGTCAGAGGGCGTTAAAGCCTGATGGCGTGCCTATTGAAGAATGAACCGGCGAGTTATTTTGTCGTGCAAGGTTAAGTGGGAGACACGGAGCCGTAGCGAAAGCGAGTCTTAACAGGGCGCAATTATAGTACGATGAAATAGACCCGAAACCAGACGATCTAGTCATGATCAGGTTGAAGTAGGAGTAAAATCCTATGGAGGACCGAACCAACGTTCGTTGAAAAGACCGTGGATGAATTATGACTAGGGGTGAAATTCCAATCGAGTTTGGAGATAGCTGGTTCTCCCCGAAATAGCTTTAGGGCTAGCCTTGGGAGTAAAGTATGTTGAAGGTAGAGCACTGAATGTGTAATGGTCCTCTCAGAGGATACTGAACCCAATCAAACTCCGAATGTCAACATCACATACCCAGGAGTCAGACTACGAGAGATAAGTTCCGTGGTCAAAAGGGAAACAGCCCTGATCTACAGCTAAGGTCCCAAAATTTATGCTAAGTGTTAAAGGATGTGAAGACGCTCAAACAACTAGGATGTTAGCTCAGAAGCAGCTATCATTTAAAGAGTGCGTAACAGCTCACTAGTCGAGTATCTTTGCGCCGAAGATTTACCGGGGCTAAGCATAATACCGAAGCTTAGAATTCTAAGGAATGGTAGGGGAGCGTCCTATATTGGCTGAAGGTGCACCGTGAGGAGCGCTGGACGATATAGAAGTGAGAATGCCGGTGTAAGTAACGAATGTGGGTGAGAATCCCACACACCGTTTGACTAAGGTTTTCTGGGGAAGGTTCGTCCACCCAGAGTAAGTCAGGACCTAAGGCGAGGCCGAAAGGCGTAGTCGATGGACAACAGGTAGATATTCCTGTACTCTTGTATAGGCGATGGAATGACAGAGAAGGCTAATTGATCCGACGATTGGAAGTGTCGGTTCAAGCGAGGTAGCAGATGCTGTGGCAAATCCCAGTATCAATGCGAATACGTGACGAGTAGCAAACGCTTCGGCAAGTAGCGAAGTCAGTGACGCCAGCTCTCAAGAAAAGTTTCTAGCTTAACTATATAAGACCTGTACCGAGAACGAACACACGTGGTCAAGGAGAGAATCCTAAGGTGAGCGAGAGAAGTGTTGTTAAGGAACTCTGCAAAATAACCCCGTAAGTTAGCGATAAGGGGAGCTCTAGCAATAGAGTCGCAGTGAAGAGGCCCAGGTAACTGTTTAACAAAAACACAGCTTTATGCTAAGTCGTAAGACGATGTATATGAGGTGATGCCTGCCCAGTGCTGGAAGGTTAAGGAGACTTGTTAGCGCAAGCGAAGCTCGGAACCGAAGCCCCAGTGAACGGCGGCCGTAACTATAACGGTCCTAAGGTAGCGAAATTCCTTGTCAGGTAAGTTCTGACGCGCACGAAAGGTATAATAATCTGGGCGCTGTCTCGACAACAAACTCGGTGAAATCTTATTACCTGTGAAGATGCAGGTTACCCGCGACTAGACGGAAAGACCCCATGGAGCTTTACTATAACTTAATATTGAACATCGGATTGTCATGCACAGGATAGGTGGGAGACTTTGATATTATGACTTTGGTCATAATGGAGTCGTTGTTGGGATACCACTCTTGTCAATCTGCTGTTCTAACCAATATTACACACGTGGTATGGGACAGTGTTAGGCGGGTAGTTTGACTGGGGCGGTCGCCTCCTAAAGAGTAACGGAGGCGCCCAAAGGTACTCTCAGTATGGTTGGAAATCATACGTCGAGCGTAAAAGCAGAAGAGTGCTTGACTGCGAGGCTTACAAGCCGAGCAGGGACGAAAGTCGGGTTTAGTGATCAGGCGGTGCCGCGTGGAAGGGCCGTCGCTTATCGGACAAAAGCTACCCTGGGGATAACAGGCTGATTCCTCCCAAGAGTTCACATCGACGGGGGAGTTTGGCACCTCGATGTCGGCTCATCACATCCTGGAGCTGGAGCAGGTTCCAAGGGTTGGGCCGTTCGCCCATTAAAGTGATACGTGAGCTGGGTTCAAAACGTCGTGAGACAGTTTGGTCCCTATCTGTCGTGGGCGTAGGAATTTTGAAGAGATCTGTCCTTAGTACGAGAGGACCGGGATGGACATACCTCTGGCGCACCAGTTGTCATGCCAATGGCACAGCTGGGTAACTATGTATGGAATGGATAAATGCTGAAAGCATCTAAGCACGAAACCAACTCTAAGATTAGAATTCCCATTCGCAAGAAGTAAGACCCCTTGTAGGTTACAAGGTTGATAGGTTGCAGGTGTAAGTGCAGCAATGTATTTAGCTGAGCAATACTAATAGGTCGAGGACTTATCTTTATATTTTATATTTTAAAAGTCATACGCAACAAGAATCATTTAAAAGAACAACCTAATCGAAATCGAAAGAAACAATAAAAATATATTCAGTTTTGAGAAATTTATCATTTCTCTAAAAAAAGATCTGGTGACTATAGCGTGGTGGAAATACCTGTTCCCATCCCGAACACAGAAGTCAAGCACCTCAGCGGCCAATGTAGCTAGTTTACTAGCGAGAATAGCTCGTTGCCAGGTCTTTTTTTTTGCTTATAAATAAGGTATAATTATTGAGTGAGGATTATTAATGGCTAAAATAATGATTGGACTGAGCGGTGGCGTTGATAGCGCTGTTGCTGCTTATATATTAAAGAGTCAAGGACATGAAGTCATTGCTGGTTTTATGCGCAATTGGGATTCTTTAGCTAACAATGATATTTTAGGCAATAATAATGTTGGCCCAGTTTGCCCTCAAGAACAAGATTATCAAGATGCTAAAGCAGTCGCAGATAAGTTAGGAATTCCTTTATATCGGGTTGATTTCATCAAAGAGTATTGGGATAATGTGTTCAGCTATTTTGTGCAAGAGTATCAAAAGGGCAGGACTCCTAATCCCGATGTTTTATGCAATAAATACATTAAGTTTGATGCTTTTTTGAAGTTTGCTCTGGAGCATAATGTTGATTATATTGCAACAGGACATTACGCTAAAGTTAGTCATGAAGGTGGCAAAAATGTCTTATATAAAGCTAAGGATTTGAACAAAGATCAGTCCTATTTTTTGGCTTTATTAACCAGTGAACAGTTAGCAAAAACTTTGTTTCCGCTCTCAGATATAACAAAACCAGAAGTCAGAGAAATAGCCCATAAATTGGGACTTTCTTCGGTTGAGAGCAAGAAGGATTCAACTGGCATTTGCTTCATTGGTGAAAGAGATTTTAGAAAGTTTTTACAAAACTATATTCCGGCTCAACCGGGTGATATTGTTGATTATAAAAGTGGTCAAGTAATTGGTCACCATATTGGTGTTATGTATTATACATTAGGCCAAAGAAGGGGACTTGGAATCGGCGGAATTAAAGACCATGAATCTGGGTCTTGGTTTGTTTTTAAAAAAGATATTGATAAAAGGATTCTTTATGTGGCCCAAGGTGATGATGCGGTCTTATATGATTCTGAAGTAATAGTCAAAGATGTAAATTGGATTAATGGCCCAAAACCTCTAGTACCAACAAAAATGTGTGCTAAATTTCGTTATCGGCAAAAAGATTGCGAGATTGAAGCTTATTTTATGGATGAAACAACAGTAAAAGTTCATTGTTTAAATAAGGTTAAAGCTATTACACCAGGGCAGATCTGTGTCTTTTACCAAGGTGATATATGTTTAGGAGGTGGAACCATTGACTCAAGTAAATAACGAAGAGTGTTTAACTGGTTCTATCAAGAATATAATCTACTTTAATTCATCTAAGACTTATCTAATTGCCAGGGTTAAACTTGATCAAAAGAAGAACGAAGTTATTGTCATAACCGGGAATATCAAGCCTGAAAATACCACTGATTTATATCATTTTTATGGTGTTTATGTTGATCATCCAACCTATGGTCATCAATTTAAAGTTAGTCATTATGAGAAAATTCTTCCCAATTCTGACACTGCTATTGTTAAGTTCTTATCTTCTTCCTTATTTCCTGGGGTTGGCGTGAAAGCCGCTGCGATAATTGTCGATACTTTAGGCGAAGATTGTTTAAATAAGATTAAGAACGATTCTAGTGTTTTAGATACTGTTGATATCAAGCCAGAGTTAAAAATTATTGTTAGTAACGGAATAAAGAGACAAAATAATCTCAATGAGAATTTGGCTTTTTTTGTTAATGCAGGGTTTGATACATTAACATTACTAAAGATGCAAGCCGTTTATGGCGAGAGACTCTATGAAATAGTTGAGAACAATCCTTATCAAATTATTGAAGATATTGATGGAGTAAATCTGGGAGTTGTTGATAATTATGCGCGTTCCAAAGGGATTAATGAACGGGATGTAAGACGTTTAGAGGCTTTAATCTATAAATTCGCTTTAAAAAGTTGCTATGATTCACAAGATACATATACCGATGCTCATAATATTTATAATTTAATCTGTTCACCTAATAGAAGTATTAGGAATTTTATGCCACTTACTGATTTAACTAATGATGAATTTATTGAGGCTCTTAACCAAGCCATCAGTGATGGGCTGATTGTTCAAGAAGAGAGCAGAATATTTCCAAGAAGTTTGTATGAAGCCGAGACAAAAATTGCTCAGTATTTGAAGCATTTTATTACATCTTATTCCTACACTGTACCTAAAGGCGTTATTTTAGACGAAATTAAGAATATCGAGGCAAGTTCTGGTATTAACTATTCTGAAGATCAAAAACAAGCAATTATTATGTGCTTAAATAGTGGTTTATCAATTATTACTGGAGGGCCTGGGACTGGCAAAACAACAGTTGTTAATGCGATAATTCGTATTTATTCAAATATATTTAATGATAATCGGATTGAAATATGTGCTCCTACAGGGAGGGCAGCAAAAAGAATCGGTGAATTAGCGGCTCATAATGCTCAAACAATTCATCGTTTGTTAGGTTGGGACTTAGAAACCAATTATTTTTCAATTAATGCTGGGAATCCTGTCACGGGAGACTTTTTGATTGTTGATGAATTCTCGATGGTTGATTGCCAACTCTTCTTCCACTTATTGGATGCGACTCAGGGGTTTAAGAAAATACTATTAATTGGCGATGAGCAACAATTACCACCAGTTTCACCTGGTGATGCTTTAAGAGATTTATTGCAAGTTAATGAGATTGCTAAGACCGAACTAAAAACTATCCATCGCCAAAAAGAAGACTCGGGGATAATCCCACTTTGTCAAGATGTGAGAAAAGGGACGCTAAATGAGAATAATCTTCATAAAAGTGATGTTGCTTTTTATACTTGTACAAATGTTGAAGCCAAAGATGCTGTATTACAACTAGTAAGTCAAGCTGTCTCACAAGGGTTATATCAAATGGATATTCAAGTTTTAGCGCCTAAATATGATGGCGTTGCTGGGATAACCGAACTAAATCGAGTAATTCGTGATTATTTTAATCCTAAAACTGATTTCAAAGATGAAATCCAGATAGGAACAATCACATATCGGGTTCACGATAAGATATTGCAACTTAAAAACCAACCAAATGATGATGTTTACAATGGTGATATAGGTGAACTCAAAGAAATTATTCATAATCCTTTGCAACCAGAATCAACTACGCTTGTAATTGAATTTGATGGTAATGAAGTGACCTATAAACAAGCTAATTTTGTGAATATATCACATGCTTATTGCATGAGCGTTCATAAATCTCAGGGAAATGAGTATAAATATGTGATTATGCCAATTCTACCCGAATATGGTTTTATGCTCCGCCGTAAGTTAATTTATACTGGTATTTCGAGGGCCAAAGAATCTTTGGTACTTTTGGGTGATTTAAATACTTTAAAGAAAGCAGTTCGCCGCGAAGAAATCCGGGATAGAAAGACTTCGTTAAAAGAGAGAATTGAACAAGTTCTAAACTCGTAATTAGCAATTGAAATATAGTTTGTTTATGGTATAATTATTAAGAAATCGAAGATAAAGAGAAGATGTTTCTTTTGTTTAGCGAGGATTTGGTTGGTGCAAAAATCTCCTAAGAAACATTGGGCCACTTTAGAGAGTGCTTAAAAAGCAACGTTGACCGCGTTAAGGTAATTAAGGGCATAACTTGGTTATGAACTAGGATGGTACCGCGATAACTCGTTCCTAGAATGGAACGTTTTTTTGTGTTTGGAGGTGTTTTTTATGAAAAAACTAAGCTCAAATGAAGTTCGCAATCTCTGGTTAAATTTCTTTAAAGAAAAAGGTCATATGGTCGAGGAAGGTGCTTCCTTAATTCCAGCCAATGATCCTACTTTACTGTGGATAAATGCGGGTGTTGCTGCCTTAAAAAAGTATTTTGATGGCACCGAACAACCTAAATCACATCGAATCGTGAATGTCCAAAAGTCACTTAGAACTAATGATATTGAAAATGTTGGGTATACTTCTAGACACCACACTTTCTTTGAAATGCTGGGTAACTTTTCGATTGGTGACTACTTTAGAAAAGAAGCTGTTACTTGGGGCTATGAACTTTTAACTTCTCCAAAATGGTTTGATTTTGATGTCAATGACTTGTATTTTACTGTTCATCCAACTGATCAAGAAACCAAAAAGCTTTGGATTAGTTTGGGAGTGGATCCTACGCATATTGTTGAAAGTGAAGAGAATTTCTGGGAGATTGGAGAAGGACCATGTGGCCCAAATACCGAAATCTATTTTGATCGAGGCCCAAGTTACGATAAAAGAGGTCCAGAACTAATTCGTGATGATATTGATAATGATCGTTATATTGAATTATGGAATATTGTTTTTTCTCAATATAATGCTAAATTAGGGATGAAACGTAGTGATTATCCAGAATTACCACATAAAAACATCGATACTGGGGCAGGATTAGAAAGAATTGTTTGTATTTTACAAGATGGCGAAACCAACTTTGATACCGATTTATTCTTACCGATTATCCATGCTACTGAAAAGATGTGTGGAAAATCCTATGATAAAAAAGAGAATAAACGGGCCTTTAGAGTCATTGCTGACCATATTAGAACTTGCACATTTGCGATTGCCGATGGAGCCCAGTTTTCTAATGAAGGCAGAGGCTATGTCTTAAGAAGAGTCTTAAGAAGAGCAGTGCGTTATGGTAAACAATTAGGTCTAACTGAACCATTCTTATATAAACTCGTGAGTGTAGTTGTTAAGAATATGCAAGAGTTCTACCCATATTTAACGGGTAAAATTGACTATGTTGCAAAACTCGTGAAGATTGAAGAAGAAAAATTTGAGAAGACTTTGGCTGCTGGAGAACAAATGTTATTAGCAGTTCTTCAAGCGACTAAAGGTAAAGAAATCTCGGGCAAAGATGCCTTTAAACTCTATGACACATATGGCTTCCCATATGAATTAACCGAAGAAATGGCTAAAGAAAAAGGCTATAGTGTCAATCGGGCTGAATTTGATGTCGAAATGGAAGCACAAAAGGAAAGAGCGAGAAACGCTATGAGTAAAGCTCAATCCATGAACCGTCAATCTAAGGATTTATTGGATTTTGTTGATAAATCAGAATTTAGTTATGACCCAACTCCAATTAAAGCCAAAGTTATTGCTATCTTTAAAGATGGAGCGAGAGTTAAAGAACTCAAGGATTCTGGTGCTTTAGTTTTTGATAAAACAACTTTCTACGCTGAAAGTGGTGGCCAAGTGGCTGATCAAGGTATTATTAAAAACGCCAGTGATGAATTTAAAGTAGTTGATGTTCAACATGCTCCAAGCAAACAGAACTTACATTTTGTTGATCCCCAAGGTGAGACAATCCATGTTGGCGATGAATTTGAATTAGTCGTTGATATGGAGAAGCGGAGAAGAACAACGCGTAATCACTCAAGTGTTCACTTACTTGATGAAGCTTTAAGAGAAATTCTTGGTAGCCATGTGGCCCAAGCTGGCTCTTATGTCGACAGCGAACGTTTTAGATTTGACTTTACGCACTTTGAAAAAATGACACCAGAACAAATTCTACAAGTTGAAGAATTAGTTAATAAAAAGATTGATGAGGCTTTAGTAGCTGATATTCGCAATATGCCAATTGCTGAAGCTAAAAAAAGTGGAGCTATTGCTTTGTTCTCAGAAAAATATGGTGATATTGTCCGTGTTGTTAACTTTGGTAACTGGTCCATTGAATTCTGTGGTGGTTGCCATGTCAATAATACTCGTGATATCGGTTCATTTGTGATTCTTTCTGAAGAAAGTATTTCTTCGGGTGTTAGAAGAATCGAAGGGACGACTAGTATCAATGCTTATCATGCCATGAAACAAAGAGAAGCCATTCTTGATTCAGTTGGTAAGTCATTAGGGGCTTTATCTTATAATGAGATTAAAGATCGTCTAGCTACTTATACTGAGCGGAGTAATGAACTGCAAAGTCAACTTGCTAACTTAAAGAAGCAAATGGTTGGTCAAGTAGCTAAAGATTTATTAGGGACTAAGAAAAATGTTAAGGGAATTGAGACAATTGTGGCTAAAGTTGAAAAATATGATAAAGATATGTTGCAATATTTGGTTGATGATTTAAAATCATCCTTAAATGAATATTTTATCTTTATTTGTAATGTTGATGCTGATAGAGTGTCATTAGCAGCTGCAAGTTCTAAACAAGCAGTCGCCAATGGACTATTAGCAGGTAATGTGATTAAAGAAGCTGCCAAAATCGTTGGTGGCGGCGGTGGCGGTCGTCCTGACTTTGCCCAAGCTGGTGGTAAGGATGTCACTAAAGCCGATGCTACTTTAGATTTTGTTAAAACAAAATTAGTGTGAGGTAATAAATGAGAATATTAGGATTAGATGTTGGTTCAAGAACAATAGGAATAGCTCTCTCGGACTCTTTGGGAATAATTGCCCAAGGGATTGAGACTTTTCGCTATAAAGAAGATGATTTTGAAGCTGTAATAGAACATCTGGACAACCTAATTCGTAAATATGAGATTAAAACTGTGGTGATGGGTTTACCATTACACATGAATGGCGATGTTAGTGAAAGTGCACTTAGAGTTCAAGAATTAGCCAGTGAATTAAAAGATAATTCGAATGTTAAGATTGAATTCATTGATGAACGACTCACCACTGTTCAAGTAACTAGGACTTTATTAGAAGCTGATGTTTCGCGGAAGAAACGCAAAGCTGTTGTTGATAAAATGGCCGCAGTCGTTATCTTACAGACTTATCTTGATTTAAAGGGAGGTCAAAAAAATGGATGATGATGATGTTCTCTATGTAAGTGATGAACAAGGTAATGAAATTACCATGAAGATTCTTTTTACTTTCGAAGATGAACGTCTCAAACGTAAATACGTGGTGTATTGCAATCCGGCTAATCCAAAAGGCGATACTTATGCATCTATTTTTGATGATGATGGGCATCTTTATCCTATTGAAAGCGATGAAGAATGGGATATGGTTGAAGAAGTTTTAGGTAGTTTTATGGAAGAAAATCAGAATGGAACGATTAAAGTTCAGGAAAAGGAGTAACTTATGGGATGTGTCATTATTGGAATTGCTGGTGGTAGTGCAAGTGGCAAAACCTCAGTAGCAGAACGTTTATTTGCTAAGAATAAATCCGAATCTATTGCCATGATTAGACTCGATGACTATTATCATCAACATGAAGGGATGACTTATGAAGAAAGATCCCAAATAAACTATGACCATCCTGATTCTTTTGACTTTCAATTGCTACGGACAGATTTAGAAAAACTAAAGTTAGGTAAAAGTATTGAAAAACCTATATATGATTACTCAATCCATAATCGCAGTGATAAAACTGAAGTTATTAAACCAGTTGATGTTATCATTCTTGAAGGTATTTTAACTTTTGTTGAACCGGCCATTCGGGATTTATGTGATATCAAAATTTTTGTTGATACGCCTGACGATATTCGTTTTATAAGAAGACTTAGAAGAGACGTGGATGAGCGGAAGAGAACAGTTGAATCAATTATCAGCCAATACTTAGCAACAGTTCGACCAATGCATATTCAATTTGTCGAACCAACTAAGAAGTTTGCCGATATCATTATTCCATGGGGTGGTCAAAACCCAATTGTTATCGATATTATCTCTTCTAAAATATCTAGCATAATAAATGGCTAGTATGGTATAATCTATAAGACCGTGAGGTGAATAAAATGGCTAAAATATTATTAACTAAAGAAGGCTTACAACAACTAGAGACTGAACTCGACAATTTAAAAAATGTTGAGCGTCAAAAAGTTATTGATGAATTAAAAGATGCGCGGGCACAAGGTGACTTATCCGAAAATGCTGACTATGATGCAGCTAGAAATCGGCAATCTCAGGTTGAATCGCGAATCAATGAGGTCGAACATATTATTGCTAATGCTGAAATTATTGAAGCATCTCCAAAGAGTAAATCAATCGTTCACTTAGCATCAACTGTCACAATTTTAGATAAATCTGATAATGAAAAAGCAGTTTACACTATTGTTGGACCAGTCGAGGCGAATCCAACTAAGGGTAAAATCTCCAATGAAGCTCCGATTGCTATTGCTTTGATGGGTCATTCAAAAGGTGATGTTGTTACCATTAAAGTCAAGAAGCCTTATGATGTTGAAATCTTAGATATTAAATAGAAACCATTAATTTGGTTTCTTTTTTTAGGAAAAATCTAATAGTTGCACTATGTATCTTTTGAGGTGATTAAGATGAAGATAGTGCTGGGT
>Ga0265294_10002183_pt1 | contig 25866 bp, 25 predicted proteins | sample MunlanPumphouse3_FD_192504 | JGI IMG/M metagenome (GOLD analysis project Ga0265294, IMG submission 192504) | Groundwater microbial communities from a municipal landfill in Southern Ontario, Canada - Pumphouse #3 | ecosystem: Environmental > Aquatic > Deep subsurface > Groundwater | place... | reverse complement strand
AGAATTTCGTTGGCCAGGTTCTTGAACTCTGCCGCGTACTTCTCACCAATCTTGTCAATTTCTGCTTTTAAGGTCTCCAGTTTTTCTTTCAGGGTCTTTATTTCAGCCTCCTTCTCTGCTATTTTTACATTTTGCTCACCAAGCAATTGATCTTTTGCAGCTATCTTCTCCACAACAGTTTGTATTTCCTGTTGCTTCTCTGTCATTTGTCTCTGCACGTTTTCAACTTCATTCTCCATCCTCGCTTTGAAGGCTACAAACTCACGGTCCATTTCAACGTATTTTATCCGTTCTGCCTGAATGGCATTAGATGAAACTGACCTGGCAAATAGATAGCCGATGATGGCGCCGGCTGCAATACCTATAATTATCAAAATGATTTCCATAATTTATCTGTTATGCTATTGTGAGATGTGATTAGTTAGTCAACACAAAGTAACAAATTTTATTTGAGAAATCAGTAACGCTTCTGACTGAAGAATGAAAACAAAATAAACAGGCCACAAATTTGTTAATAAAAACTAAACATCCTACCAGAATAGTTAATTTTTCTAACCAGTTTTTTATCCTTTAGAACTGTTAATCAAAATAAAAAAACTGTTAATCAAATAATTAAAATACAATATCAATTTGCATTGATTTGTCTTAACAAACTTGTTAGATTCTTGTTAGAAAAATATACAGAGAATTATGTATAATATTGCGTCGTGTAATGTTTATATCAAGAAGCATTGCACAAATCACAAATATCGAAAAAATCACATTCAAATCTATCTTGTTAACCTCTTATGAAAACAAATCACGTAGCCATCAAGCGACTGCCGGCTTTGTTTATCTTCCTTGCAGCAGTCATCTTTCAATGCAACTCTCAAACCATCAGTTATGATTACGACTACGCGGGCAATCGCATCTCCCGGAAAGTCGTATTGCTTCCACCGCCACCTCAGGGCGCTAAAAAACAGGTGACCGACAGTGTGGTTGTCGAAGACATGCTCGAGGATAGAAACATCCTCGTTTACCCCAACCCCACCAAAGGCATTTTGGGTGTCGAAATCACCGGTGGCGATTGGGACGAGGACATCCTGCTGATACTCTACAACGGACAGGGTGTGATGCTCTACCATGCCAATGCCCAACAGGGTATCAATCCTGTTGACATGACCGCCTACCCCAAAGGGTGGTATATATTAAGGGTGCAAGAGGGCGAGAAACGGAAGGAGTTTAAGGTGATCAAGGAATAGAATAGAATAGAATAGAATAGAATAGAATCAAAACATACAAATCAACCATTAAATTAACTTTTATGAAAACCAAAAAATTAGAAATTATAATCATTTCGTTGTTGATAACAAGTCAGTTCATACCTTTAATGTCTCAGACTGCAACAAAACTTTCTATTCTGGACACAAGGAATGTCAATACCGGTCCCAATGGTTTTGGTAGTGAGATAAAAGCAGAATTTAAGGAAAGAAGTATCATTGGTGTTCCCGGAACAGGAACATATTCTGGTTTGTTAACAATAGCTCCCTGGCTTGATAATTCGGGAAACAAGCATCATCAATTGAATTTTAATGATGGAGGTATTTTCTACCGAACAGGATTGCCATCGGAAACGACTTGGGGAACTTGGACTAGGTTAGTTCTTGAAAATGCAAATGGGAATGTTGGTATCGGTACAACTTCACCTTCAGCAAAACTGACCATTGCAGGTGGACATACTGATACTAAAATCAGATTACACTCAACCGGAAATGGAAGTGATCAACCGGCTAATCTATCACTATGGGCAAGTGAACCAGGTTGGACATATTATGGAACGGGAATCGGTTATAATGTAAATGGCAGTCCATATTACGGAAGAATTGACAATACAAGAGGTTCATCATATGTTCGTTTTTTGCCTGGAGAAACAAAATTCATGTTCCAAACGACATCCGGGACGAATGTTGATGCATTAACCATTAAAGATGATTGTAAAGTCGGAATCGGCACAGCTGCAATCCCAACAGACTTCAAACTTGCCGTTGCCGGCAAAATCATCGCCGAAGAAGTGGTGGTAAAACTGCAAAGCGCCTGGCCCGATTATGTTTTTCATCAGAACTACCGCCTGAAACCCCTTCATGAAGTGGAACAATTCGTCAGAACCAACAAACACCTGCCCGGCATTCCTTCGGCAACGCAGGTTGAAGAAAAAGGATTGAGCATGGGCGAGATGCAAAACAAGCTGTTGCAAAAGGTGGAAGAGTTGACGCTGTACATCATCGAACAACAAAAGCAGATTGACCAGCAGAATGAAAAGATAAGATTATTAGAAAACAGATAGGAACTGGTATCCTCCCCAAACCTGACAGGTTTTTAAAACCTGTCAGGTTTATTCGAACAACATCATCATTAAATCTTGATAACTATGCCACATCCATATAAACACGCTGTTATTTCCGCTTTAGCGATATTTGCATGCATCATTCAGGTAACACGGGCGCAATCGCCTCAGGTAAGTTACCTGTTAGACAATACGCAGAGCGGTTCCACGAAAAACTATGTTGCCCGCGACGAGATTGTCATGAAGCCGGGGTTTGTTTACAGCGCCTCGGGAAGTAATACCTTTTCTGCAAGGATTGACGCCGGATTGCTTTTCCCACCAACAGAAAACACCTATGTTCTTCCTGATGGAACGATTACCCCCGACTCAACACAAGGTGCTGTTGTGGGAAGCATTCCCGGGCAATTTGCTGTAAGTCCAAGCGGAGCAGCAACTTACACCATACCGATAGAATGCCCGCCGGGGATCAACGGGATGCAGCCGAGTATATCACTGGTCTATAACAGCCAGGGTGGAAACGGAATTGCCGGGTGGGGGTGGAATTTGAGTGGGATATCTTCGATTACAAGAACCGGCAAAACCCTTTATCATGATAATGCCATTGGAACTGTTGAACTAACTACAGCCGACAACCTGATGCTGGACGGACAACGGTTAATTCTTGTTGATGGTAGCAACCTGACAAACAATGCAAAATACCGTACCGAAATTGAAACGTATAGTGATATTACATGTAAAATAATCAATGGGTATCTTTGTTTTGAAGTGAGAACCAAAGATGGTGTTACCATGGAATATGGTTCATCCGCCGATTCTTATATCGAAGCACAAGAAATTACTACTCCTTTAACCTGGTTGCTTAAAAAAGTCACCGATACCAACGGGAATTACATGATATACAATTATGGTGAGAATAATGCCAATGGTGAGTTTTGGTTGAGTAGTATTCAATATACAGGGAATGCCGGTGCAGGTGTTAGTCCTGTAAATGAAATTGAGTTTGTTTATTATTCAGATCGAATAGATACTGAAACAGTTTACTTAGCAGGTAAAAAGACATCCAGAACCAAAAGGATTGACAACATTAACATTAAAGTGAACACACAACTGCAACATCAATATCTTTTTGAATATAACAATGATGAAGGATATACACAACTTGAAAAGATACATTTAAAGAAAGCAAATGATACGATGATTCTTCCAGTTAAACTTATATGGCATGAAGAAAGTGAAGAATATTCTAAATACGAGAGTAATGATTGGGTATATTTTAGTGAAGCAATTGATAGTAGTCCCATTTTTGCCGACTTTAATGGCGATGGAAAGAGAGACTTTATTACAATTAAAGATAAAAGAGTAAAATTATATCTTAATTATGACCTTTATGGAAGTCCTGGGTATTATAAAAAGTGTCAGTTTGATGTGTATGGAAATATATATAAAGATATTTTTGTAGCAGATTTAAACGGAGACGGTTTGATGGATCTAGTGGCAATAACACACGCATATCAGTCTTATAGATATAATTATTACTTTTTTGACGGAGAACAATTTTCTAACGGAGGTGGACAAGGTTATAAAGGATTTAATACAGTTGAAATTGATAATAATTATATTGTTGGTGATTTTAATGGAGACGGAAAACATGAAATATTGATAAAAAGTACAAAGGCCCTTTATAATGGAAGTGGGAGTTATACTCAAACAACAGGAATTTCGAATTGGGGGGATGAACTTATGCCATTATTCCCTAATAATTTGAATTTATTAGATTTTACCGGAAACGGAAAAACGAATATTTGCATTAGAACAGGAAATAATGGATATATTTATGAATTGAGCGGAAGCACTTTTTCTCAAGTATTATCAACAAATCAGTTGAACAATTTAAATGCTATATATCCAGGTGATTATAATGGTGATGGGAAAACGGACTTATTTGTTATAAGAGTAAACCAGAACAATCCAGACGGACATGAAGGCTTTTGGCTGTTTTCTACTGGTAGTTCGTTTGAGAAGAAGGATTTGCCAAGCCTGAATACGTCTCCGAATACACTCAAAGGTTTTAGCGGAGATTTTAATTTGGACGGAAAAACAGATTTTGCTATAGCAGAATATTATTATAATTCAGGACAAAACAACTTCAGGTTCCGTATTGGCGTCAACAATGGCTCCGGATTCGATTTTAAGACTTATAATTCGGATTATAGAGTTGATTTCAGTACAGATTGGGAATATATAGATGTAGCTGATTACGATGGAGATGGACGCTCTGAAATAAATTATAATCGCTATTCGAATGTATGGCGTATTAAGTCATTTGATGATTCCTTCTTTTCGCAAATCAAATCAATATCCAATGGAATGGATCAATATAATATTGATTACCTACCGCTGACGTCTTACATTTACTCATCAACGATTGGAAGTAATGTTTCCTATCCATTGGTTAAAAGCATGTCTCCAATTTATTTAGTTGGACAATACTACACAAATAACACGTACTTTTCATATTTATACAGCGATGTACGAATACACAAACAAGGAAAAGGGTTTCTCGGATTTGAAAAAATCAAGACAACAGATGTAACCAAAGGAATTGTTTATGAAAATACGATGGGTTACAACTCTACATATTATAACACCTACCCAATTGGACAAACCGTTAAAACCACGACCGGTTCAATAATTTCAACAACATCTTTAACAAACAATGTTATATCTTTAGGCGGAAAACGTATCTTCCCTTATGTGTCTTCCCAAACGACAACCGATAACCTGACTGGACTGTCCGAAACAAAAGTAATTTCCAATTTTGATACTTACGGAAATCCTCGGTCGGTTCAAACAACCAAAGGAGGATTAACTGAAACGCAAACAATTTCATATACCCAGAAAGGTTCGTGGTGTCCAAATAAACCGGATAGTGTTACTACGGTGACTACTTATGACGGGCAATCCGAAACAAGAAAAATTAAATATTATTATGATGATGTTACCGGCAATCTTACAAAAGAAATCATCAACCCCAACAGTACCGAATATAAAGTTACCACGGAATACAAAGGTTTTAATGCTTTCGGGCAGGCACAAACAATAGAAGTAAAAGCAAAAGATGCCGACGGAATCGAGCGAACAAGAAGCTCATCCATGACTTATACCTCAAGCGGAACATCCAAAGGTCGTTTTGTCACATCCAAGACCAATGTGCTGGGAGAAACAACTACCTACGATTGGGATGAAACACGCGGTTTATTAAACAGCGAAACCACCAAAGGCAAAACCACTTATTATACCTACGATGGTTTTGGCAGGTTAAAGGAAACAAGATATGCCGACGGCAACCGGAAAACACAAGTATTACAATGGGCTTCTACAGGGAATGCCATCGGAGCAAAATATTACAGCTATGATCAGGTATCCGGCAGTGCTCCAGTTACCACTTGGTACGATGCTCTTGGGCGGGAAATACAAAAAGATACGTATGGGCTAAACGACCGGAAAATATCAGTCTCAACTGAATACTACACTTACGGAGCCAACAAAGGCAGACTTTACCGGGTATCAGAACCTTATTTTGAGGGAGACACCAGAACCTGGGCTCAAACTTATAGCGTGTATGATGCGTATGGACGTCCAACTACCGTGCAAACACCCATGGGTAATACTACAACTGCTTACGATGGATTGAGTACAACGGTAACCACTCCCGAAGGAACTAAAACCACCACCCTGAATAATGCCGGATTCGTCGCATCCAGCACGGTAAATGGGAAGGCGGTCTCCTATACCTACTACCCGTCCGGGTTGACCAAAACCGCCACACCAGAGGGCGGACAAACCCTGTCAATGGAATATAACCTGCCAGGAAAACGTACTAAACTGACCGATCCCGATGCTGGAGTGATTGAGACTAAATATAACGGTTTTGGAGAATTGGTGGAAGAAAAACAAAAAGTGCATTCGGATAACTTCATCGTTACAACCCACCACTATGAGCCAACTACCGGTCGTTTAAACAACATTTACCGTAATGGCGAAATAACCACTTATACCTATGACGTACACAACCGACTCGATAACATCGAGATAGCCGGAAAACACAAACAGATCTTTGTTTATGATGCCCTCGACCGGGTAATTCATGTACAGGAAAACATTGGTTCTGCCGTCTTTGTCCATTCCACCGACTATGACGCCTTGGGAAGAATTAAAAAAGAGACCTTTCCTTCGGGCTACTATACAATAAACCATTACGATAACAATTACGGTTTCCTAACGGAAGTAAAGGATAAGTACGGTCGTCAGCTATGGAAAGCAGTCCAGGAAAACGCAAAAGGACAATTGACCGAGGTGCAACGGGGAGGCAAAACCACTACATTTGATTATGACAGCAGGGGATTCCCTGCACGGACAACAGCAAACGATGTTATGGACTATATGTACACCTTTAATAACAAAGGGAATTTGTCTATGCGCTACGATGTGATTTCAGATCAAGAAGAAGATTTCAATTACGATATACAAAACCGGCTGAAGGATTGGTATATATCTCTGCAAGGAAGTTTGGAAGGGGAATATCATATGTCCTATGATGCCAATGGGAATGTAATCCAGAAATCAGATTTAGGCGTCAATAACACACTGGTTTACGGCGAAAACGGAAAACCCCATGCCCTGACTTCCATCTCAGGTGTTCCGACTAATTTCCCGACAACCGATCAGAATGTAACTTATACTGATTTCAAGAAAATTAAAACCCTGACCGAAGGTGATAAATTTTACGAAGTAACCTACGGAATCGACGACCAACGCCGTAAATCGGAGTACAAACTCAACGGGATAACACAAAAAACAAAATATTACCTCGGCGATTACGAAGAAGAAACCGATAATCTTGGAAATATTAAGAAAATCCATTACCTTAGCGGCGGCGCTATACTCATCATAACCAACGGTGTAGAGACACTGTATTATGGTTATTCAGACTATCAGGGAAACCTGATAGCACTTGCCAACGAATCCGGAGCAGTGGTAGAACGCTATGCTTTTGACCCATGGGGAAAACGCCGTAATCCGGCGGACTGGACACAGGATGATACCCGCACAGGTTGGATTATCGATCGTGGTTACACGATGCACGAGCATTTGGATGCGTTCGGGGTTATTAACATGAATGGGCGGGTTTATGATCCGTTGACGGCAATGTTTTTTTCGCCCGACCCCTTTGTACAAGCGCCGGGGAATTGGTTGAATTATAACAGGTATGGGTATTGCCACAATAACCCACTTATTTACACAGACCCTTCGGGCGAATTGATTTGGATAATCCCGAATATAGGTTGGAGTAAATCGGGAGGTTTAAGCATTGGTATTTCGGTCGTTGTTGGTATTCCTGGAGGTTTAAGTGCTCAGGCTGGTATCGGGTATAGTTTTGGTTCAAATGATGCTTATGGTTATGTAGGTGCCACAGCTGCTATGAATACCATTTCTGCGTCTTATTCATTGAATAGTGGGGGCAGCGTTGGTTATACCGCAGGTCTTTCTCCTTTCTCAGGCTTACCAATTAGTACAAATTTTGGAACTGTTGGCGTTAATTATAACATAAGCCATAACAGTTGGAGCGGTAATGTGTCTGCATGGCAGGTTGACCAAAGCGGATGGACATTTAACCCCAGTGTCTCGGTAATGTTATTCCCGGAACAGACTACAAACCTTGTAAGAGGAGGAAAGTTTATCAATAATGATGCAATGTTAAAAACATTTAAGGATGCAGGAAATTACCAAGGAGCTTTAGATTACTTTGGGTTTAAGGGAACATATGACCCTGGTAACGAAATATTTAATGGTGGTAGTGATCCTGGAGCAGTAGACCCTAAAACTGGAGAGATATATTTTAACAGTACTGCTTTTAATAGCACATTTGATAAGTTGTATTTTGTTGCAGACCATGAAGGAAGGCATAGTGCTGATGTTCGTTCTGGGAAATACGATAATCTTACATTAACAAAAGAAATAATGGCAGGTGAAGAATTTAATACATGGGCTTATAATTACAGAAGGCAAGGTTTGTATCGAAAACATGGTTTTGATGATATAGGTGATAGGTTAAATTCATACGGAACTGTTGCCGGTATAAATCCTGACATAATATTTAGTTACTCATATTATCAGCCAAAGTGGCATGTAATTTATAGAATCCCAAGAAGATGGTAAGGTTTATTTTCACAATAATATTTGCGCAAATAATTTGTTTGTGCGCTGAAAGTCAGGAAAGGAATATTGACAATAGAATGCTATTGAAAGCCTCTTTTAATGTTGATACTATCTTTATGGAAGAATCTTTCAAAGTACATCTACACTTTAAAAACAACTCAAATGCTGTTTTGAACTTATATCCAGAGGGAATAATTGGATTAGCACATAATCATAAAGAATTTATTACATATGACACTCCCCAAAGAATTACCTATAAGCTACATGACTTTTCAAATACTAAGAAAATTGTCAGTTTAAATCCAGGAGATGAATATCAATGTGATTTTGATATTTTTGCAAATGCAAATTTCTTTTATGAAGGGAAAAATACAGTTTTAGTTTATTATCATTTTTTCGATGAGTCAAATAAAAGAAAATATAAAAAACGAGAGCCGAAGCTTTCCTTGTGGTCAATGCCAATTAATATCATCATAAGAAAACAGTAAATCTCAAAAGTGTCTTAACCCCTCTTATTAACTGGACTAATTTGACAATTCAATTTAGAAGATTTGCAACACATGAATTGGACTTTGGTATATCCACCCGAACAGAATTAATTAGGTTAATGATCTTTATGGAATTCTAAACTCAACGGGATAACACAAAAAACAAAATATTACCTCGGCGATTACGAAGAAGAAACCGATAATCTTGGAAATATTAAGAAAATCCATTACCTTAGCGGCGGTGCTATACTCATCATAACCAACGGTGTAGAGACACTGTATTATGGTTATTCCGATTACCAAGGAAACCTGATTGCTCTTGCTAATGATGCCGGAGCAGTAGTAGAAACCGGACGTTTTGCTTATGACCCGTGGGGCAAACGTCGTAATCCGGCTGACTGGACACAGGATGATACCCGTACCAGCTGGATTATCGATCGTGGCTATACGATGCACGAGCATTTGGATGCTTTCGGGATTATTAACATGAATGGACGGGTGTATGATCCGCTAACGGCAATGTTTTTTAGTCCCGATCCGTTCGTGCAGGCTCCAGAAAATTGGTTGAATTTTAACAGATATGCGTATTGTTACGGAAATCCGTTTAAATATACCGATCCGGATGGAGAGATTATTTTTACATTGATATGTGTTTTTGTTCCAGGCATGCAGGTGTTTTTGCCAATTGCTGTGGCTGCTGATGCGGCATGGATGTCGGAATATGCTTCTCAAGTTGTGACAAATTATACCGTGAGTAAGGAAATGAATTACACTTCAAATGATATATGGTTTGGTAAAATCGATTGGTTTGATGTAGGATATTCAGCTGTAGCTGGTGGTGTTTCTGTTGCTGTCCCTGTCGCTGCTCCATGGATTAAATATGGATCTCCGTTAATAACAAATGCTGTTGATTTGTATGGAAATGGAGATGTTAAGACAATCTTCGGAGGAGAAACAAAAGATGGTAGTGATGGAACTAAGAATTTTGGAATGTACCTTGCAAATACAGTATTAGAAGTTGGTGCGATTGCGGCTACAGATTTGGTAACCAATTGTTTAAATAAGAATCCAAGTAGTTTTCCTAAGGACATATCAAGAGACACTCCTAAAATGGACTTGTTGAATAAGTCCGGCAAAAAACTACTAAATCAAACCACATGGGATTTTGTAAATAGTATTATGTCCAAATTTTCACAAGAAGGTTTAAGGTTGCAATATGATCAATATCAGCAACAGCTTCAAAACAATAATAATTTACCTTCACCAAATTATCCAAATCCGTATAATCCTTTTTATCCGGATTATTATAATAAGAGAGATAAGACAAAATCTTCATTTAATAAAACAATGCGAAACATATTTGATCTTTCATTATCAACGAGATAAGATATGAAACAGAAAAATGATTGGTCGTGGCTAAAAATATTAATAATTTTTGGTATAGGACTATTTTTTTTTATTAAATCTTGTTGTGAGGATAGACACATTCAACAAGAGGGTGTTGCAAAAACAGTTGTTGTCTCTTATTATGAGAGAGTAAAATCAGGAAAAGCTAATTCCACTACATATTCATTTGGATATTTTCGTGTGGGTTACAAGACATATAAGGCTTATACAGATACCCTTGCTCCGATAGGATCTAAGTTTGAAATAAAATATAATCCTAAAGATCCCAAAGTATGGAGAAGAACAAAACGAATTATACGAGAATAAGTGAAATATTATGAAAAAGGGATGTTTTTTGACATACATTGGCTTTGTGTTATTTTTGCCATTGTTAGCGCAAGATAATGAACAATTTAATGATACTAATTATGTGCTGAACAAGCCATATAGATATGCTATTTTAGCAGGAGGTGGTTATGCATATCGAATGGGAAAATTAAATGGCTCCATGGATGATAAATGGATGAATTTTTACAGAGATTTACATAATAGCCCGACTCTCAATATTGAGCTTTATTATTGTCTTAATGCGCGAAATAATGTAAATTTTAATCTTGGTATCAATACTGATTATGTTTTTTCAATTGCCGAGGTTTATAATGAGTCGTTTCAAAATATCGGAATGATAAACAAATTTACATGTCGTGATTAATATTTTTATGTTGCTCCGTCAGTCATGTTTACAAAAAGTCTTAATACGTGCATCACAATATTTGGGGGGTATCATATTGGGGCTGTTTATTACTCGGCAAAAGAAGAATATGATGACAATATTGTAATGAGCGATTCGAAAACTTTAGGATGGGGGGTGAATGCAGGATTAGGATATAACCTTTCCAAAAATCTAATATCAGGAATTAAAATGAAGTATTTTATTGCTGGAATAAAATCTGTTAATATAGGAAATCAAACAATTAAATATGATGAACCTTTAAGTGCATCACACATTACAATAACTGCTTTTATTGGATTTATGCAATAAAAATTTCCGGCAATTTCATAATGATGTAGGGAATGCAATTATTAATATCGCTCATCATATCAGAAAATTAAGATATTTAAAGTATTAGTATAAATACAAAAAAAACATATAAATTGGCATCATAAGAGTTTGCACGTACGTTTTATTATTGATCATTATCGAAAAATCAAAACCCTTACCGAGGGCAACAAACACTACGTCCTGACCTATGGTATCGACGACCAACGCCGCAAATCGGAGTATAAAATCAACGGAGTAACACAAAAAACAAAATATTACCTCGGTGATTACGAAGAAGATACCGATAATCTTGGAAATATTAAGAAAATCCATTACCTTAGCGGCGGCGCTATACTCATCATAACCAACGGTGTAGAGACACTGTATTATGGTTATTCGACTACCAGGGAAACCTGATTGCCCTTGCCAACGAAGCCGGAACAGTTGCAGAACGCTACGCTTTCGACCCCTGGGGAAAACGCCGTAATCCGGCCGACTGGACACAGGATGATACCCGCACGAGTTGGATTATCGACCGTGGCTACACGATGCATGAGCATCTCGACCAGTTTGGCATTATTAATATGAATGGTCGGGTGTATGACCCATTGACGGCGATGTTTTTTAGTCCGGATCCTTTTGTGCAAGCACCGGGGAATTGGCTGAATTTTAACCGGTATGCGTATTGTTATGGGAATCCGTTTAAATATACTGATCCGGATGGAGAATGGATATGGTTGGTGTTTGCAGTTTATGGTGCTTGGCAAATGGGGATTCAGGCTGGTGTTGCCGCTGAAAATAATGGAGGCAATTTCTGGAAAGATGGATTCTGGAAAGGGGCCTTGGTAGGATTTGCAACTGGAGCTTTGGGATCTATTGCTCCTTTGGGTACCGAATGGGTTGGTTCAATGGCTTGGGGGGCTATCTTAGGAACAGCATCGCAAGCAGGAACGGTTTGGGCTATGGGAGGTAATGATTATAGTAAAATATGGCAAGGCGCTTTGATTGGTGGAGCTATGGGTTTTGTAAGTTCCCAGCAATTTGGCAATTGGGTCGGAGGTAAAGGATTTGTGAATAATGATCAGGTTTTGAAAAATTTCTCGGCAGGGAAATATGATGTTAGTGGATTCAATTCATGGCAAGATGCGGCGTTGGATTATTTTGGATTTGAGGGAAAGTATTATTCAAACAGTTATGAGAATGATGCTTGGTTTAGTTCGAAGAATGGCATCGGATATTCAGATGGGGCCTTCTCGTCATATGATAACCTAAAACAAAGTTATACAAAAGAAATGTTTGAAAAGACAGCTTATTTAAATAATTCAAGAGTATTACCTGAGAATCCAACAGGTGATTTCAGAATAGATAGATGGCAACAAGAATTTGAAGGGCATAAGTATTTATATAAAAACAATGGTTTGTATCCTAAGGCAACGCCAAACCCAATTAACCCACTAAATGAAACTATTAAACAAATGAAATCTAATAATTTGCTGTATGGGGAACAAATATTTAACATACCTTCTTTCAGAAAAGAATGGTGGCACATCATATATCGTATTCAAAGACGTTTTTAAAGTTGTATTTGTGGTTTTAGTGTTGATTTTTAATGTTAACAACATTTTTTCTCAAAAACTACAAATTATTGCAGACAATCTGGAAGACAGTGTGTTTTGTTTAAGTAAATTTCCATATGACTTTGACAATGAGATGTATTTTTATGGCACAGGAACGCCTGAAAAGTCAATTAATGGAAAAAATGATGAATTAATCACTATTCTATCAAGTGTAAAGGATAGTGTTTTAATTCGCTTCTCAGATAAAAAAAAAGGACAAATGATTGTCTTAACAATAATTGTTGATAAATGTGGTGTTGTAAGAGGGGCTGTGCATCATGAAATTTTGCAAGATAATTTTAAGATTGTGAAATATGCATATGATTTATTAAAAACATATTCGTATACACCCGCAATTAACAGAGGTCAAACAATCTCTTCCTCTTTCGACTTTGTTGTAAAGTTTCCCTCGACAAAGAGTTTATAACTTTGTAGTAAAATATTGAATTAGCATAGGATATTGTAGTAAATAAATTTATTCTTGTATACCCCAAGTTCGGCGTAGTCTCCAGACTACGTCGTGCAAGAAGCCGGCCTCCGGCTGGTGAAAAACAGTAAAAGTTGATTATCAGAAAGTCTGGAGACTTTCTTTTAACACGACGTAGCCTGGAGGCTACGCCGAACTTGGGATCCTGGATATGAAATACAGAAGTTCTTTTTACCAGCAGCTCTCAAAATTAACATACAAATATTCGGCTCTGATCGTAGTTCCATTGGATTTGATACTTCTGTAGGCACACCTCAAATGTTTGAAGGATACAGAAATGAATATGGCAAATCTTATGTCTTTAAAGATATAAATGGATACAAAGGAGGTGAGACACGCAGAGGAAAAGAGTGGTCATCGGGTTATAAAGGTTATTTTATGAAATTTCAACATATGAGTTACGATCGGGAAGGCACAAAGTATGATCAACACCGTGATAAAATTACCGCCGGGCTGATTCCGGGCTTATTGACTGCCGAATTTGAGAATGACATAGGGATGGAAAACTATTTCAAAGAACATTACAATATGACCGGAATGCCCGAACATGAAAATTCGGATAAGTATCTAACTGCTCAGGTACGTTTGAATTTTTTTGGATTGCAAACGGGGTTGATTCTGTTACAGGAAGTAGTGAAGGAGCTATTAAAAAAACAATAAACGGTCGTGAATATTTTGTCCCAGATCCCAATAATCCATTGGCAACAGATGTAGATGATTATCGCGCCGGAATTTTATACATTGGACTTGGTCCGTTAAAATTTGGGATAAATTCAGAGAAAATCAGGAATGCAACTCAAAACTTTTTACACAGGGTAATGGGATGGACAGAATTTAGAATGATACCATGTCCAGCAAAACCATTTTGGGAATTTGGATGGTAAATAAAACAGAAGACTTATGAAATCAGTACATGTATTATTCGTTATTATGATTTGCGCTATATTTTATAGTTGCGAATCATTAATTGAAACCCTTTTTGGTAAAAATGAAGAATTGACATTTGTCAGGACTGATTATGTGGGAGATCAATTAAGATTTGATGGTTATTATTATTGTAAACATGAAGGGAAAGAAGTAACTGGATATGAGATCTTTTTTTTATATCGGAATGGTGTTATTTTATGGGGAGGTTTTCCGTATGAGGAAGAATTAAGCTCTTCGGAGGATAAATACAAAAACGGGCAATATTATAAATATGCTAAAAGGCATCAGAGCGATTGGGGCCTTTTTACAATTGACAGCACCACGATACAATATGAAATGTTACATGGCGGACCATTTCGTGCTATGATTGATTCCGGTAAAATTATCAATGATACAACTTTTGTAATTCTCAAGCGAAAATCCTCTTATGGTACATATGGAATAAAAGAAAAAGCTTTGCAGGACACATTCCGGCTGAAACCGTTCAGTCCCAAGCCGGATAGTACGAATATTTACATCAAATAAAAGCCATACATAAACATTGGTGTAGAGACACTGTATTGTAAAAATGAGAAACAAATTTATTATATATTTCGTTATTTTTCCATTTCTGCTTTTTTCTCAGCGCAATAAATTCTTTGATTACTGCACTGTTGGACTAACTTATGGTTTAGGAAACACGTTTTATAAAAATACTGCGCTAAATACTTTTTTGATTGAAAAAGGATATTTTCCTGTTCATGATAATAATAACTTTGACAGACCACCGAACACAATGAATATCGGGGTAGAGATTCACGGAAAGAAATCATCACAATATTGCAGGCTCTCTATTCTGAAAAGCCTTAATATTTCGACCAAAGAAGTTAATAACAAATCTTTCGTTAACTACACCGGATTAAGTCTCGATGTATTTAATGATTTCTGTAAGAATGACAAATGGATATTAGCCCCCATGGTTGGAGTCAGTGTGTTTGATTTTTATATGTCGGCAGTATCATCCAGTTCGATATCAAACCTGACTCAAACAAATTTAGAAGAAGGTTTTTATAAGAAAGGAGTATTTTGTTTGAAACCGGGAGTAGAAATAAAAAGAAAATTTCAGATAGGATCTTGCTTTGTAGGGTTTGGGATAAACGGCTATTATCAGTTCGAACTGGGTAATGGGAAATGGTGTAATTTATCTGGAGAACAATATGGTAATTTTACCACATCAAAAATATCCGGATTGGTTACATTTATAAATTCAACAGTGTATTTCTGAGATTAAACAGATTATCGTGATATGAAAACTGACAGGTTAATATTTTCAGACAGGATTTACAGGATATTTACAGGATTTACACGTTTTATGCACATTCTTTTACCTGTTAATCCTGTTAATCCTGTCTGAAAATTAATTCTTACAAATTTGAGATACTCCCCAAAAACTGGACATCAAGTTAAGATATAATTTAATGACAGATAATGATTAAATGCACTTACTTCAAAAAACGTGATGAATCCCCCCATTTAACTCCCATCTCAAATCAGATTTACCTGATTAGTTCTGAAAACCTTAACAATCATCAAAAAAATTACACAAACCCAAGTAAAAAAATTATCTTTGTGCTCCAAAATACATCGATAATCTTTTCATGCTATATGAGACAAACAATCTTCAGCGCAATCTTATTTACGCTTTTATGCTTTACAGGTCAGTTGTATGCCCAGAAAATTACACTGGAAGGTGGCTATTTCAATCCTAAAAGAACCGGACAGTCAACCAGTGAAACTTATTTCGATGCCATCCGGTTGGGAGGACAAGCAGAATTTGACCTGAAATACAACTTCGGATTTCAAACCGGATTGTTTTATAACATCGGTTATTCGAATAAAATTCAAAAATACGGTGTCGTTAAAGATAGCGTGGTATATAATACCTGGAGCCATGCCCTTGAAATACCAGTAAGGATAGTTTACAACCAACCGCTTTTTAAAGATTTCAAGATGTTTGGATTTGCCGGTCCCAATATTCAAATTGGAATCATTCAAAATCAAAGGGTAAAATCTGATTTGAGTGAATATTTAACCAATGAAACCGGCATTCAGTCCGGGAAATATAACCTTTACAAGAATAACCTGCATCGTATCAACTTTCAGTTGGGTGCAGGGGGTGGCGTGCAGTGGCGTCAGTTTATCCTGAAAAGTGGCTACGACTGGGGTCTCAATAGTTTAGACCGCACCAAAAACGACCGTATCACGCAAGGTCAGTGGTATGTTACTTTCGGATACCAACTCAAATAAATCACCCTATTAAGGTTTATTGTCATGGAACTTTACGACATCTTCCTTGAACATCCTGTCATCACAACCGATAGCCGCAATTGTCCGGCCGGGTCCATTTTCTTCGCGCTAAAAGGTGATAAATTCAACGCGAATGAGTTTGCCTCAACAGCATTAGAAAAAGGTTGCGCCTACGCGGTGATTGATGAGCCGGAATTTGCCCGGGATGATCGCTATATTGTCGTGAAAGATGTACTGAAATCTTTGCAGGAACTGGCAACCCGGCACAGAAAAGAAGTGGGAGTCAAAATTATCGGCATCACCGGCACGAACGGGAAAACCACGACCAAAGAGCTGATTGCTTCCGTATTAAAAGAAAAATACAAGATTCATTATACACAGGGAAACCTGAATAACCACATCGGCGTTCCGCTGACTCTTTTACAGCTGCGAACAGAATATCAGCTGGCCATTGTTGAAATGGGAGCCAATCATCCCGGTGAAATTAAAGCCTTATGTGAAATCGCGCAACCGGATTTTGGCATCATCACCAATGTAGGCAAGGCACACCTCGAAGGATTCGGTTCTTTTCAAGGGGTCATGAAGACCAAAGCTGAACTGTACGACTATATAGCAACCGATGGATTGGGCATTTTTATCCATGAAGATAACGAATACCTGAAACAGATGGCTGAAAAATCAAAGGTTCATCCGGACAAACAGGTTACTTACGGTATGAAAAGCCATCCGGATTTGTCGATGGTGACCGGAAAAGTGACTGCCGGCAATCCATTCCTGACCATGGAATGTCAAACAGGCACTGTTTTTGATGTAAAAACGCGGCTTATCGGGACTTATAACGCTGAAAATGTGCTGGCGGCTGTGGCAATCGGACATTTTTTCGGACTGAAAAACAACCAGATCAAACAGGGAATTGAAAACTATGAACCTAAGAACAACCGCTCTCAGTTTGTCGAAACCGGAAAGAACAAGTTGATCGTGGATGCTTACAATGCCAATCCGACCAGCATGCAGGCTGCTATCCTGAATTTCGCGACCATGCAGACTGAAAAGAAAATGCTGATACTGGGCGACATGCTAGAACTGGGCGCTCAAAGTGCTGAAGAACATCAGTCAATCATCAGTATGTTGGAAAACAATGGTTTTGAGCAGGTTTTGCTGGTTGGCAGTGAATTTAAAAACACAAAACATGCATTCAGGGTGTTTGAGAAAGTTGAAGAGCTTTCAGCATTACTCAAAAAACAATGCCCCGAGAATTATACAATATTAATTAAAGGCTCCAGGGGAATTCAACTGGAGAAAATCATATCATTGCTTTAAATAGAATTATGTTCAAATCGAGAAATCTGATTATCATTGTACTGATTTTAGTGGTACTGGCACTTGCCGGCATCGTTTATTATTTCTACAGCGACGCGAAACAAAAAGAACTGGAACTCGAAGAGGTGACTGAAATCATGAACCAGGAAAAAGAGCGCGTTGAAGATGAATTTGTTGATCTGACCTATCAGTTTGACGGTTACACTTCCACCATCCGGAACGACTCTTTATTGCAACAATTAGACAGCGAGAAGGCAAGGGTTCAGGAGTTATTGGAAGAATTAAGAAAAACCCGTGCAACTAATGCCCGAAAAATTAAAGAACTAAGAGATGAACTGGATTCTGTCAGGAAAATCATGATGCATTTAGTGGCTCAGATCGACTCTTTAAACACTGAAAATCAGCAATTACGCACCGAAAACACCCAGATTAAACTGAAATACCAGGAAACTTCGCAAACGGTTGAACAATTAGCCAAAGAAAAAGAAAACTTAAGCGAGGTGGTTACCCGGGCTTCCAAATTAGAAGTGGTGCAATTTAATGTTACCACACTCAACGACAGAAACAGGAAAACCGGCATTTTCAGTCGCATCGCCCATCTGCAGTTTGATTATACCATTGCCAAAAACATAACTGCCGATCCGGGTAAAAAGGTTATGTATATTCGGATTACCCGTCCTGATGGGGAGTTGTTGACCAAAGACAATAACAATGTTTTTTCCTTTGAAAACAGGAAAATCGGTTACTCAGCCAAAAAAGATTACGAGTATGGCGGTGAAGCGTTACAGGATGTGATTTACTGGCATGTGGAAGAAATCCTGTATGCCGGAACTTACCGGGTTGACTTCTTTACCGATGGTGATTTGATTGGAAGCTATACTTTTGTACTGAAAAAATAATTCAACTTAACGGCCAATCCATGAAAGCCCGGGAATTTAAAACAGCATCTGAAAAAATTGCCTTTGATGTCAATCACCGCAAAACGATTGATTTTAACATCGGCAGGTATGATAAAGCTGTTGGCGCTGGCATGGCCCGTTATAAAAATGTGGAACTTGCTAAAGACAAGGCCGCAGCCATCAAAAGAGAGGTGTTGAACAACTGGGATAAATACCTGATTGAGTTTGAAGAAAATTGCCGGCACAATGGAGCTGAAGTCCTTTGGGCCACAGACGACGCAGAAGCAACCCAACACATCATCAGGATATTAAAAAAAAACAGGGCGACTCTGCTGGTAAAAAGCAAATCCATGACTACCGAAGAAATCGAGTTGAATCACATGGTTGAGTCGGTAGGATGTGAATCCATTGAAACGGATTTGGGTGAGTTCATTGTGCAGGTAGCGGGCGAAAAACCCTATCACATCGTAACACCCGCCATGCATAAATCGAAAGAAGACATCGCGGCGTTGTTTCATGAGCAATTCGGCACACCGTTGAACAGTACACCAGAGGAACTGACTGAATATGTGCGGGTTTTACTACGTAAGAAATATACCAGTGCTGATATCGGCGTAACCGGCGCCAACTTTCTGATAGCGGATATTGGCGGTGTTTCGGTAACTGAAAATGAAGGCAACGGATTGATGACTACCGCCTTCCCGAAAGTTCATATCGTGATTGCCGGGATTGAAAAAATTATCCCGAAGATGAGTCAACTTGGGTTGTTCTACCCTTTACTGGCGGCTCATGGTACCGGTCAGCAGTTGACTGCATACAATACCATTTTCACAGGGCCCCGAAAACCGAACGAAACAGACGGTCCGAAAAAAATGTACGTAATCCTACTCGACAATGGTCGTACCACTGTTTTTGAAGATGTCGAGGCGTATGAATCTTTAGCCTGCATCCGGTGTGGAGCCTGTTTGAATGCCTGTCCGGTGTACAAAACCATTGGCGGTTATACTTACGACACCACTTACAGCGGTCCGATTGGTTCAGTTCTTACGCCTTTTCTGAAGGGATTTAAAGATTTCTCTCACCTCAGCTTCGCCTCTACCCTCTGTGGTAAATGCGTAGAAGTTTGTCCGGTTAAAATACCGCTGACTGACATACTGCTAACAAACCGCAGGAAAAGCGTTGAGCAGGGATTGCGTCCGGCCGCTGAAAAGATGATGATGAAAGGATTCAGCCTGGTGAGTTCCAATCGCAAAACAATGGACATGGTGCCGGGAAGTATAAAAAATTTTGTAACTTTACCGCTCAATTTTTCAGGATGGGGACCGAAAAGAAGCATGCCGGCATTTGCAGGAAAGTCCTTTTCAGCCCAAATGAAACAATTAAACAAAAAAACAAACAGTAAAATCAACAAAACGATTAAACCAAAGTATAACGAAGATTCCAACACATCACCGGAAATATTAAACACTTAAATAACCCTATGCGATTTCAACTTAAACATATTTTTATCCTCCTGATATCAGTTCTGTTTCTTTCATCCTGTGATGAAGACAAATACGGAGACTGGAAAACACTCAATGAAAATTGGCTGGAAAAATTCAAAAACGAAAATAAAGACGACCCTGATTTTTTCGTAACCGAAAGCGGGTTGTGTTATCGTATGATTCATGAAGGATATTATGCCAAGCCAAACATCGAAAGTGTCATTTATGTCAAGTATTCCGGCAAACTAATTACCGGTGAATCCTTTGAAAACAAGACAATTTATCTGCGTTTATCTACGATGTCAAAAGGATGGAAGGAAGGTCTTCCTAAAATTAGAGAAGGAGGTCGTCTTATTCTCTATATTCCGGCCAAACTGGGATATGGCGATGATGGTTCTGGTGCAATTCCTCCATATTCAACTTTAATATTCGACATTGAACTTAAAGATGTCATAAATAATTGGTAATAACTATTTCCGCGTGAAATGCAAAGACAACCGATATGAAAAAAATTTTACTGGGACTTATTATTTTGCTTTCACTGACTGCCTCCGGTGCAGTTTATAACTTAGAAAACATCCCCAATCCCAAAGTTGCGGATAGTCGTACTTATGTTAGTAATCCTGACGGAATTATCCGGTCTGAAACCGTACACGAATTAAACGTCCTGCTCGATTCGCTTGAAAAAGCTACCCGTACCGAAGTTGCTGTTGTACTCGTAGAATCGATCGATGACGAAAACATCGAACTATTTGCTACTTCTTTATTTAAAAACTGGGGTATTGGTAAGGCTAAAGAAGACAACGGACTGCTTGTTCTGTTTGTACTCGACCAACGGGCCATCCGTTTCGAAACCGGTTACGGTATCGAAGGATTGATGCCCGATGCCATGGCTTCACGCATTCAGCAACAAAGCATGTTTCCCTATTTTAAATCCGGGGATTACGATGCCGGTTTTTTGAAAGGAATGCAGCATGTCGTATCGGTTTTAAAGCAAGAAAACTTCGAAGCGGAAAAAAAGGCCATCGCTTGGGGAGTGGTTCTACCAATTGTTGCTGCTATTTACCTGATCATCATGTTGATTTCATTTGTATGGATAGGAGCTTCAGTTAAAAAAATCAGCAACAACACGATGCTGAAAACCAACATGAGCAAATACAAGGCATTAAAAAGTGAAAAGGCCGGCGTATTGGTGGTGCTGAATATCCTGATTCCCGCGATCAGCTTGTTCGTCATCATCCTGTTTGCCGATCCGATGTTGCTCGTTTTTCTAATCGGTGTCCCGATTGTTACAATACCGGCTAATTTGTATGGTAAACTCATGATGCGGAAAATCAGACGGAAACCCATTCCATGTAACGCATGTGAAGGCACCATGCACATTCTATCGGAAAGAAAAGAAGACGCACACCTGAAGTTATCCCAACAATTTGAGGAAGAATTGAATGCTGTTGACTATGACGTATTTGTGTGCGATGATTGCGGAAACGAAGCTATTTTCACCCTGGATAAACCAAGTGCCTATACCGAATGTCCGAAATGCGGAACCAAAGCCTTCATTTTACATGACAAACGTGTTGTCGTAGCGCCGACATTTATCAATGGCGGAACAGAGCGAACAACATATAAATGCAAGTTCTGCGGATACGAAGAAAATAACAATACCCACTTACCCCGCTTATCGAGAAGCAGTTCACTCGCTGCTGGCGCTGCTGCAGGAAGTCTTTTCAGCGGACGAGGTGGTTTTGGCGGTGGAGGATTCGGAGGCGGCAGCTTTGGTGGCGGACTTTCCGGTGGCGGCGGCGCTACGGGAAGGTGGTAAATAATAACATACCAAACCTGTCAGGATTATCAATCCTGACAGGTTTAAAATATATAATTAATCAACAAACAATATGAAAAAAACAACGATCATTTTAATTTCCATAATAGCCGTCATTGTTATTGTGGTGTTTTCGGGAATCAGCAAATACAATCAGTTGGTAGGTCTCGAGGAGAACGTGAACAGCCAGTGGGCGAATGTTGAAAATCAGTACCAGCGTCGTGCCGACCTGATTCCGAACTTAGTTGCAACCGTGAAAGGGTATGCAGCACATGAAAGCGAAACGCTGGAAAATGTGATTGCAGCACGGGCACGGGCTACTCAGGTTACCGTAAATCCTGATCAGCTTACGCCGGAAAAATTACAGGAATTTCAGGCAGCACAGGGACAGCTGAGTTCCGCGTTGGGAAAACTGTTGATGATTACCGAAAACTATCCTGATCTGAAAGCCAATCAGAACTTCAGGGATCTTCAGGTACAACTGGAAGGAACAGAAAACAGAATCTCGACCGAGAGAACCCGTTTTAATGAGATGAGCAATGGTTTTAACTCCACCATCCGTCGGTTCCCGGCAAATATCATCGCTTCCATGTTAGGTTTTGAAAAGAAAGTTTATTTCGAAGCAGAAGCTGGCAGCAACCAAGCGCCTGAAGTACAGTTTTAAAAAAACTCTCCTAGACAATAATCATTAGTAAATCAACGTTTTACATAAAAAATTATGTCTGACAAAAGATATATGGCATCCGAAAACCGTTATAACGAGACGATGAGTTATCGTCATTGTGGTAAAAGCGGTTTGAAACTCCCGCTGTTGTCATTGGGTTTGTGGCATAATTTCGGAGATGTGGACAGTCGCGAGGAAGCAATACGCATGCTTCATCATGCTTTCGATCATGGCATCACCCATTTCGATCTGGCGAATAACTACGGTACGCCTTTTGGAAGTGCGGAAAGGAATTTTGGCAACATAATGAAAAGTGATTTCGCGCCCTATCGCGACGAACTCATCATCAGTACCAAGGCCGGTCATGAAATGTGGCCGGGACCGTATGGCGACGGAGGTTCCCGTAAGTATCTCATGGCAAGTATCGATCAAAGTCTGAAACGAATGCATCTGGACTATGTGGATATTTTTTATTCACACCGGTATGACCCCAGCACTCCACTCGAAGAAACAATGGGTGCTTTATCGGATATCGTAAAACAAGGAAAAGCCTTGTACGTGGGAATCTCAAAATATCCTGAGGACAAAGCCCGGGAAGCATACAGATTGTTGAAAGAAAATGGCACCCCCTGTCTGATCTATCAGGGAAAATACAACATGCTGGCACGTGAGGTAGAATACACCGCCTTCCCGCTGGCACAAAAAAACGGTGTGGGATTTATCGGATTTTCGCCGCTGGCACAAGGTATGCTGAGTGATAAATACCTGCATGGCATACCGGAAAACTCGAGAGCAGCACTCAGTCATGGCTTTCTGCAGAAGAATCAGATTACACCTGAAATCATCGGAAAAATAAACCGGCTGAATGAAATCGCAGCAAAAAGGGGACAAACCCTGGCACAAATGGCGTTAGCCTGGTGCTTTCATCAACCGGCTGTCAACTCTGTTATCGTAGGAGCAAGTTCTGTTAAACAATTGCAGGATAACATCGATGCACTTAAAAACACAGCGTTTACTTCCGAAGAACTATGGATTATCGGAGAAATCGCAGGCTGATTTTTCAGGATATTATGAAGACCAGATTCCTTTCAATTACAGGAAGTTTACTCCTATGCTGGATGATGATGGGATGTGAGGACAACTACATTTCTTCCATCCCGAATTATCCGGTCAGTCTGGAATTGAATCTGACTGCCTCCTACCCGACCTTCAAAGACAACCCCTATCAGTTTCTTGTTTTTGAGAAACCACGATACGATTATGAATACCTCGGCTACGGAGGAATACTGGTCGTTTGTGGATTTGGCAGCGATCGACCTTATGAGTATTATGCTTACGATTTGGCTTGTCCACACGAAGCTGATGCAAAAATAAAGGTCACACCCAACAGCAACGGACAAGCGGTTTGTAGCACCTGTGGATCGGTTTACGACATCGTAAACGGCTTTGGCAATCCCATCAATGACAGTCCGGCTAAAGAGCCTCTGAAACGGTATAAAACATATCTGGATTCAAAACCTTTTGGTGAGTACCTGATAATCACCCGAAAATGATTACCATTTATGTCTATCTCGCATAATGGAAAACATTCCAACGCCAACGACATAAACCGGATATAACAGAGACAACAGCAAAACATGCAAAGTATTTATTTTCAGTTGAAAAAAAGGTCTGATGGTCATCAGAAACAGTACATCAATCATTAATTTCAGCAGAAAAACAACTCCGAATATTAACCACAACTGAGACTGAAATACAGCAAAGACAGCTAACACAGGCAATAATAAGTTGATTGCAGCCACAATCAGTCCGGTAACAATCGTATCAACATCTTTATATTTAGGAGATTTCGAAGCCCATCTAACACGTTGTCTGAAGAATGATTTCAGCGTTTTCTGATAACCGGTGATCACCATGGCCTGCATCGATTTCAGCACAGCCACCTTTCCTTTACGTTTTTTGATACTGTGCAACAAAAAAACATCATCCCCCGAAAGTTCTTCTTCATGCAAGTCATTAGCACTATCAATCCAGGCTTGTTTGGTAAAAGCCATGTTAGCAGCATTACAGAAAACCGGCATACCGGCACCCGCCGCACCCATTCCCGAACCGACCAGGGTCGCGAATTCGAGTTGTTGGATTTGCGTGAATAAACTTTTTCCACGGTAAAACTTAACCGGAGCAATGATCAAATCGGCCTGCTGTCGCGACTGAAAATCAACCATCGTTTCAATCCAGGTTGATGCCGGAACACAATCGGCATCGGTCGTGATGATGAGTTCACCGTTTGCAGCCAGTATTCCAGCCCGCTGAGCTTGTTTTTTTCCAGGTTGTGGTGACTGAAAAATCTTCGCATCAGCAAAATATGTGAGTGAATCTTCCAATACCAATTGTGTTTGATCTGTAGAATGATCATTCACCCAGATCAGTTCGAAATGAGAATTGCTTTGATTTTTCAGGGCGTTTATCAAAGCCGGCAAGTGATGCGCCTCGTTCCGGCAACAGATAATAACTGACGTCTTGAATCCATGAGTTTGATACTGATTCACATCACTTTCAATATCAACAAAAGGAATCTTCACCCATCCTCTAATCAATATTACTATCAGCGACAGGTAAACTATCAGAATAAAAACTACAATAAAAAAAAGTAAATCAGACATTAAAACATATAATTCAGATTGATATACATGCCGCTATCACCATCCTGTGGATCATTACCCGGTTACGCGACATACCCCGGATCGATCTTTTCCCTCCCAGTCCCTGATTCTCAACAGCTGTCAGAAAACTGGTGATTAACAAAGGTTGTGCATAAGAAGGCACTTCGTTTTTTCCCAGCGTAGCCTGATAGGTCAAACGATACGCCAGCACCATATCTTTCATCAGCGAAAAATACTACC
>Ga0265294_10002181_pt1 | contig 25880 bp, 25 predicted proteins | sample MunlanPumphouse3_FD_192504 | JGI IMG/M metagenome (GOLD analysis project Ga0265294, IMG submission 192504) | Groundwater microbial communities from a municipal landfill in Southern Ontario, Canada - Pumphouse #3 | ecosystem: Environmental > Aquatic > Deep subsurface > Groundwater | place... | reverse complement strand
AATGTACATGAAGCTTGTGTTTTTTTTGCAAGTGCAAAAGAACGGATAAAATCGTATGCAGATAATTATGGTTTAAAACCAGAAGAATTAAAACTCTTTTGTTTTGACTATAACAAAATGTATAAGTTCAGATGCTGTAAGCTCGATTCACCAGAATATCCAGAAGACAGATCTGATATCCATTTAATACGAGAATACTAATGAAATATATTAATATATATTTCATTTTTTATTGTATTTATTATCTTATATGTTATAATAATATAATAAAGGAGATAAAATGTTTAAAATATTAAAACAAGAAGAATATAGTATATATGAAGAATTTGCAAAGCAACATAATAAAGGACATTTTATGCAATCTATTGATTGGTATAAAATTAAAAATGAATGGATTGGGAAAGTTGTAGTTGTATATGATAATGATAAAATTGTTGGTGGCATTAGTGTATTAGTTCGTAAATTGCCATATTTTAATATGTCAATTATGTATGCACCTCGTGGACCTGTTTGTGATATATATGATGAAAAAGTATTAACAGAGTTAGTACAAGGTATAAAGCAATTGGCAAAAGAGAATCATTCTTTTATTTTTAGAATGGATCCAGATATAAAAAATAGTGATAATAAGTTTAAAGAATTAGCTAAAAAGATAGGCTTTAAAATTAAAGATGATATAAAAAGATTTGGAGATGGAATACAGCCAAGATATGTATTCCGCTTAGATATAAAAGATAAAGATGAAGAAACTTTGTTAAAATCTTTTCACGAGAAAACAAGATATAATATTAGATTATCTACACGCAAAGGTGTAACAGTAAAAGAAGGAACAAGAAATGATTTAAAAAAATTCCACGAAATAATGGAAGAAACAGGCGAACGAGATGCTTTTGGAATAAGACCATTATCTTATTTCGAAAATATGTATGACATATTACATGATAAAAATAATATGAAGTTATTAATGGCATATTATGAAGATAAACCAATAGCAGGTGTTATAGAGATTATTTATGGAAATAAAGCATGGTATTTGTATGGTGCTAGTTCAAGTATTTATAGAAATGTGATGCCTAATTATGCTTTACAATGGGAAATGATAAAAATAGCAAAGCAAAATAATTGTGATATTTATGATTTCCGTGGTGTAGAAGAATTTGAAGATGAGAGTAAACCAGAGTATGGAGTATATAAATTTAAAAAAGGATTTAATGGAGAATTTATAGAGTTTATTGGTGAAATACAATTAGTTTTTCATCCATTTATAAATTTTTGTTTTGAAAAAGGATTACATTTTTTTAAAGTTATAAAATTTAGAAATATTAAAAGATAGGTAGGATTGTTATGGAAAAAATTATCGTTAATAAAAATGATTTAGAAAATAATATTGATATAATTAAAAAATACGTTAAGGATAATAAACAAAACAGTAATCCTAGAATTATTGGTGTTGTAAAAGGTAATGGATATGGATTAGGTCTTGTTGAATTTTCTAATGTTTTATTATCTAAAGGTATTGATATGTTAGCTGTATCTAAAGTAGATGAAGCTGTTAAACTTAGAGATGCAAATTTTGTTTGTGATATTTTATTTCTTTCTTCAACTTGTTTAGAGTCAGAAATTAAAGATATTATTTCTAATGAAGTAATACCTACTATTGGTAGTATTGAGAGTTTAAAAGAATATGAGTTAGTTGCAAAAAAAATAAATCAAGTTGTAAATGTTCATATTGCAATTGAAACAGGGTTTTCACGACACGGAATTAGTTTAGAAAATATAAATGATTTTATTAATGAATATCATAAATGTGAAAATGTAAAAATAATTGGAGCTTTTTCACATTTTATATCATCATTTGATAATTCATCTAAATCAGTTGATGTACAAAATGAATTGTTTATGAAAATGGTTAATATTTTAAAAGAAAATGGTATAGATAATTTGATGTTGCATTTATGTAATTCGAGTGCAGTGTTAAAATATCCAAAATATTATTATGATGCTGTAAGAATAGGTTCTGCTTTTACGGGAAGAATTCAAATAAATAATACTTATGGACTTAAAAGAATTGGATATTTACAATCTCAGATTTCAGAAATAAAAGAAATAAAAACTGGAGATAAAATAAGTTATGGTGGAATTTATGTAGCAAAAAAAGATATGAAAATTGCTATAGTTCAAACAGGTTACACATCTGGAATAAATGTATATGTTAGGAATAACACTTGGAAATTTATGACTATATTAAGAGAGATAAGAAATATTTTAAGAATTTCAAAAAATAATGCATTTGTAAAAATTAATAATGTAAAATATGATATAGTTAGTAATATAAGAATGAATAATATTATTATTGATATAACAAATTCTAATGTTAAAATAGGAGATATGGTTGATATAGATATTTCACCAATGAATGTTGACAGTTCAGTAGAAAGAAAATATATTTAATGAGGTGTAAAATGGAAAATGAAAAAATAGGATTTATTAAAAGATTAGGAATTGGTTTGGTAAGACCAAAAGAGTACAATAAACTAGCAAAGCAAACTGTTGGTAATACAATATTTACTTTTTTCGTCGTTACAATTGTACAAGTAACAGTAATTGTTGCATTATTATTATATGTATTTAGTATTGTAGGAAACTTGGCTGATCAATATATGGGCAAATTACCAGATTTCACAATAACGAAAAATGGGATAACAACAAATTTAACAGAGCCAATAATTGTAGAAGATGAAGGCCAAATTAGTTTGTTTATTTTTGATGCAAGCACCTCTTTAAATAATATGTCGACAACATATTCAGATAAAATACTTCCTGCAGTAGATTATGTATTGGTTGGAACAGATGGTATAAAAATTCAAAGTGCATCTGGTAGTCAATTATATAATTTTGATAGTAAGACAATTGGAGATGGTGAGATTAGTAAAAGCGATATAATTAATTTTATAGGTCAGTTTTTACAAAAGACACTTATTATAGCAATAGCAATAACATTATTAATCTTTTTGTTTATTGGCAAAATAATTGGTGGCATAATTTTTGCTGTATTTGGATTAATAATTGCTAATATGCAACAAAAGAAAATTGGATTTAAAGAATTATTTAACATATCTATGTATGCTGGCACCTTAACTGCTTTAATGTTTTTATTAGGTGGATTTATATTTACAGCTTCACCTGTTTGGTGTTTTGCACAATTAGTAATAATATGTATTTATGTATATTTAGCTATAAAGAATTATTCAATAGTAGATAACGATATAAAAGTAAAAATAAAATAGAAAGAAAGCGAAAGAATTGATCTTTCGCTTTTTTTTGATAAATAGAGCCAATATTATATAAATATTACAAAATTGTGAAAAAATATATTTTTGTTCAAAATACTTTAAATTTTGATTATCATATATTATAATATATAATAATTATACTAAAGAAGAAAGAAGGAGAAATAAAAATAATGAAAAAATTAATATGTTCAATAATAATAATAATATGTATTTGTAGTATCTCAATGTTTGCTTCTGCAACTGTACAATTTAATATTAAGGAAATGGTTAATACATATGAGGGCAAAGATGTAATAATAAAATATAATGGTGAAATATTAGATTGTGATATATCTCCAATTATACATAATGATAGGACTTTAATACCAATTAGAGCAGTAATTGAAAAACTTGGTGGAAGTGTAACTTGGGATGGAATATTAAAATTAGTTACAATTTCATATAATGGTAATACAATTGGAATGTGTATAGGTAATAATAAAGCATCTGTAAATGGAATACAAACTGAGATGGATGTTGCTCCTTGTATAGCATATTTAAAAGGTCAAGAGGACAAAGGTAGAACAGTGTTGCCAATACGTTTTATAATGGAGAACTTTGGCTTGAAGGTTGAATGGGATCAAGAAACATATACAGTAAATATTATTTATGATGAATCCGATCCTGTTGCTACAAATCCTGAAGATGAATATCCAGAAGAAACAGATAATCCAATAGCAGTAGAACCTGATGATGAAACTTTAACATTAAAAACAACATTGGGAGATATATTTGAAGCTGAAGTAATTAGAATTGGCTTATATTTCAATGATACAGCAAAACGTTCATATACTGTGAAATCTAGTACAAGTATAAAAATAGGTGTTATTGAAAATGGAGAATTTATTGAAAAACATGTAATAAATCCTAATACAAATATTTACTTAAGTGTTAATGGTAGTTATGTACAAGTTAAAGTAGATGGCATTATACTTGATGGATTAAGTGGAACAGTTCAATTAATACCAGAGAAAAATTCTAATGGAGATAGAGTTATATATGGAAATAATGTTGGATATAGAGGTGGAATAGAAGTTATAAGAGATGGTACTGCTTTAACAATTGTAAATTTAATAACAATGGAAGAATATTTATATTCAGTAGTCCCATCAGAAATGTATGTTTCTTTTGGACTTGAAGCATTAAAAGCACAAGCTATTTGTGCAAGAACATATGCGTATGCACAAATATCAAGACACTGGTCAGATGGATTTGATTTATGTACAACAGTGCATTGTCAAGCTTATCATGCAATATGTAATGAACATTATTTATCAACACAAGCTGTAAATGAGACAAAAGATATAGTTGTAACATATAATGGAGAATTAATATCAACATATTATTCTTCTTCAATGGGACCATATACGGAGGATGTAAAAAATGTTTGGTCTAATTCAGGAATACCATATTTAGTATCTGTAAAGAATATATATGAACCAGCAATAGAACCTGGAGTTGTATATTTTTCAAATTCAAATATTGTAAATAAGTTAAAAGATGATGGAGCTAATTTAGGAACATTATTAAAAGTAGAAGTTGAACAGTATACACCTGCACAAAGAGCATATAAATTAGTATTAACAGGAACTAATGGTACAAAAACATATTGGAAAGAAAAATCAGGAACATTTTTTAATCTAAGAGGATTAATGTATAAAATAGATGGTGGAGAAGGTATACCAGGATTAGCAAAAGCAATTCAAGATAGTAAATATATTATAGAAACAAAAGAAGAAGTTGTAGATAATGATTGGGCTATGATTTCAGTAACTAGGACAAATGCTGAGACTGGTGAAGTTTCTGAAACATTTGAAGGATGGGTAAGTAAAAAGTATATTGATATTGGAGAAAATGATTTAGTTACTGTTAATATTGAAAGCACTTTAAATCTAAGAGCAGAACCAAATACAAGTTGTAGCGTGGTTGCAAAAATTACAAAAGAAGATACATGTAAGTTATTGAAATCTAAAAGTGTTACAGAAAAAATAATAAAAAATACATATGGAAGATTTGCAAAGATAACAGCTGAAGAATTAAATGTAAGAAAGTCAGCATCAACATCTGCAGATATTATATGCCAAATTGGTAAAAATGAAGGATATATAATAGTTGACGAAACAACTAATTGGTATAAGATAATTGTCTGTGGAGATGAAGGTTGGATAAGCAAGAGTTATGCCACTGAAATAAAATATGATTTGGATAGAGTTAGTAATTTACAATCAACACTTCTTTCAGAAGGTATAACATTTAGAATTAAGATTACAGTTTATGATAATGGACATGGTGTAGGAATGAGTCAATATGGAGCAAAAGGAATGGCTGATGCTGGATTTAATTGCGTAGATATATTGAAATTCTATTTTACAGGAGTTGAAGTTGGAGTAAAGCAATAATAGGAGGCTATTTATGCATATTGGTATAGATATCGGTGGATCACATATTGGCTTAGTTTTAGTAGATAATGATTTTAATATTTTTAAAAAAGGATTTATACAAATAAAAGATGAGTATAAACGTTTAGAAAAAAATTCATTAAATACTGCAATTATTAATCTAATTATTTCAGGTATTAATAGTTTAAAAGAAAATAATGAAATAAATAGTATTGGAATTGGATTTCCGGGTTTATGTGATATAAATAAAAAACATGTAATATTTACTCCTAACTTAAATTTAGATAATAATGAATTAATTAGGATTATACAAGATGCATATATAGATATTCCAGTATATATTGATTGTGATGCTAATTGTTCAACATTAGCAGAAATAAATCAAGGAGCATTGCAAAATGTAGTAAATGCTGTTTTTCTTGCAATTGGAACTGGTATTGGTGGAGGAATCGTAATAGATAGTAAACTTTATAGAGGTTCTTCATTTATTGCCGGAGAATTTGGTCATATGGTAATTATAAAAGATGGAATTGAATGTAGTTGTGGTAATAAAGGATGTTTCGAAAAATATGCTTCTATATGTGCTTTAAAAAGACAATGCAAAGAAGCTGGATATGAATTTGAAACAGTTGAAGAAATATTTAATTCATCATTAACCAAAAAGATTGTAGAACAATGGGTAGAATATTTATCAATTGGAATTGCTAATATATATAATATTCTTGATGTAGAAAAAATTATAATAGGTGGAGGAGCGTCAGAACATTTTGATAAATATAAAAAGATGCTAATTGAAAAAGTAAAATCAAAAATATGTTATAAACAAAAAATATTAAATATTGAGAAAAGTAGAATGCTAAATAATGCTGGTGCAATAGGTGCATCAATGTTGGGAAGTGAGTATGATGAAAAAAAATAATATTACTAATAAAAATAATAATCAATCTTCAATAGGTTTACTGATACTTGGAATAATTCTTTTGTTTATACCTCCAACTACATTTATAGGAATAATTCTTTTATTCATATATTTTGGTGGAAATAGTAAGCAAGATATTATGGAACAATTAAATAGAGAAATTGAAAAAGGAAAAAATAAAGAAAAAAAAGATTATGAAGTTAATGAAGATGGTTATGTAATCAGTGATGAAGAATATAAGTTTGATGATTTAAATAATTCACAACCAGTTGATAAAGGAAAAATAGATTTTAGTGATAAAGGAATAGAAAATTATAAAGATAAAGATATAGAATTTAATGATCAAGGGCCAATAAAGTATTATAAATAAGGTGTAAAATGCAAAATATTAAAGATTTAGATATAGCAGAATTAGAAAATAAGTTAATAGAATTAGGTGAAAAAAAGTATAGAGCAAAGCAAATATTTAAATGGGTACATCAAGGAGTTCGAAGTTTTGATGATATGACAGATTTATCTATGACTTTAAGAGATAAATTAAAAAAAGAATTTGATTTATGTATATATACTATTATAGATAAACAAGTATCTAAAGATGGTACAAAAAAATATTTATTTCAATTAGCTGATAAAAACACAATCGAAACTGTATTAATGAAATATAAATATGGTAATAGTATATGTGTATCATCACAAATCGGTTGTAAAATGGGTTGTAAATTTTGTGCATCATCAAAAGTAAAATTTATTCGTAGTTTAACAAGTGGTGAAATAGTTGAACAATTGTTAGCTGTTACTTATGATATTGGCGAAAGAATTTCTAATGTAGTTTTTATGGGAATAGGAGAACCTTTTGATAATTATGATAATGTATTAAAAGCTATACATATAATAAACAATCCACATGGATTAAATATAGGTGGAAGGCATATTAGTGTATCTACATGTGGCATAGTACCTAAAATATTACAATTTGCAGAAGAAGGAATACAATCTACTTTATCTATATCTTTGCATGCACCAAATGATAATATACGAAAAAGTATGATGCCTATTGCTGAAAGATATTCAATAAATGAATTAATTGATGCTTGTAAGAAATATACAGAAAAAACAAATAGGAGAATAACATTTGAATATTCGTTAGTAAATGGTGTTAATGATACACAAAAAGATGCAAATGAATTAGCAAATTTATTACATGGAATTTTATGTCATGTAAATTTAATACCAGTAAATAGTATTAAAAATGGGGTATACACAAAAAGTAGTGATGAAAGAATACAAAAATTTAGAGATATACTAGACAAAAGAAGAATAACTGCTACAGTTAGAAGAGAATTAGGAAGTGATATTGAAGCAGCCTGTGGTCAGTTAAGGAGAGATAGGTTAAAGGAGGACATAATATAGTGAAATATTATGGAATAACGGATAAAGGTATTATAAGAGAGCAAAATCAAGATTGTATCTATTTATCTGAAAATTCAAAATATAATTTATATATTTTAGCTGATGGTATGGGTGGCGCTAATGCCGGTGATATTGCAAGCCAAAAAGCAATAGAATATGTTAAAGAATATATATCAAAAAATTATATTGTTGAAAATGAGAATAATATAAAAGAATTATTAAAAAATTCTATTACTTATGCTAATATGAAAATTTATAAAATGAGTAAATTGAAAAAAGAGTATCAAGGAATGGGGACTACTATTGTTGTAGCGTTATATTTAAATGATAAAATATATATAGCTCATGTTGGAGATAGTAGTGCATATAGAATTAGAAAAGACATAATTAGAAAAATAACTAAGGATCATTCTTATGTTCAGAAATTGTTAGATGATAAATCTATAACTAAAAAAGAAGCTAAAGATCATCCTAAAAAGAATATATTATTAAGAGCGGTTGGTTGTGAGGAAAAGGTTGAAGTAGATGTTACTATGAAAAAGCTTCAAGTGGATGATTATTTATTGTTGTGTTCTGATGGTTTAACAAATATGCTAAAAGATAAAGAAATATTATTAACAATAAACACATTAAAAGATTGTGAAAGTATTTGTAAAAAATTAGTTAGTTTATCAAATGATAGAGGCGGATATGATAACATATCTACAATTTTATTACACAATTCGGAGGTATAAGGATATGAATTTGATTGGTTATTTATTAGGTAATAGATATAAAGTACTCGAAAAAATTGGTAACGGCGGTATGGCTGTTGTTTATAAAGCTCATTGTACATTATTAAATAGATATATTGCTATTAAAGTTTTAAAAGAAGAATATGCAAATGATGATAATATAGTTAAAAAATTTATGACAGAAGCTCAATCTGCTGCAAGTCTATCTCATCCCAACATAGTATCAATTTATGATGTAGGTAGAGATAATGATATATATTATATTGTTATGGAGTTGGTCGAAGGTAAAACATTAAAACAATATATACAAGAAAAAGGAAAATTATCTTGGAAAGATGCTTGCGAAATAGCTTATGAAATTTCACAAGGATTAGGACATGCTCATAAGAATAATATAATACATAGAGATATAAAACCACATAATATTGTATTAACAAATGATATGAAAATTAAAGTTACAGATTTTGGAATAGCAAAAGCTGTTACTGCAACAACAAAAACTATTTCGGATGATACGATGGGTTCTGTTCATTATTTTTCACCTGAACAAGCAAAAGGTGGATTTACAACAGATAAATCAGATATTTATTCTTTAGGTATTGTAATGTATGAAATGCTTACAGGCGTATTACCTTTTAATGCAGAAACTTCAGTTGCTATTGCTTTAAAACATGTGCAAGAAATTGCAAAAAATCCATCAGAATTTGATATATCAATACCGATTAGTGTAAGTAATATTGTTATGAAAGCAATACAAAAGGATCCAAGTTTACGTTATAATAATATATCAGAATTTGCATTAGATTTAAAATTGGTATTAGATGATCCCAAAGGTCAAGTTGGTCAAGTGAAGAATTATGATAATTATGCTACACAAAAAATAGAACCTATAAAAATGCAGGATATAAGTAATAAAAAATATGAAAGTGCAATTTTAAGGCATTCACAATTTGATGAATTTGTTAAAAATAGTAAAGAAGATAAGTTTTATAATAAATCAAAAGTTGAAGAGGAAAAAAATATAAATGTGAATAGTGATAGAATGAAGCATATTGAAAAAAAGAAAAAAGGAAAAAGAATAAGAAGAGTAATATTTATAACGTTATTAGGTTTAATGCTTTTTAGTGGAACTTTTTATTTAGCATTATATTATTCGGGAGCTTTTGATAGACCTAATGAGGTATTGTTACCTAATTTAGTAAATGAAAACGTTGAAAGTGCTACTAAAACATTAGAAGAGTTAGGATTAGAATTAATTGTAGCTTCACAAATATATGATTCTACGGTACCAGTAAATTGCATTATATCTCAAGATCCTGTCGGCCCTAAAAAAGTTAAAGTTGGTAGACAAGTAAATGTTGTTGTAAGTAAAGGACCAGCAGAAATTTCTATGCCAGACATAACTGATTTGTCTATTGATGATGCGATATTTATTTTGTATCAGCATGGATTAGATTATGAGCTAATTGAAGAAACTAGTTTAGATGTAGATAAAGGTGAGATTATTAAATGTGAATATGAAACAGGAGATATTGTTGAAGGTGGTTCCAAGATTAAGATATATGTTAGTGCTGGTGTTGGTGATGGAAAAGTTAAAATGCCCAAATTAGTTGGCAAAACTGAAAGTGAAGTACGAGAAATTTTATTATTAAATAATTTAGTATTGAAAGAACCAATTGAATATAAATCAAATCCGGAGTTTGGTAATAATATAGTTTTGGCTCAAAGTGTTTCAGAAGGTAGTATTATACATGAGGGTGATGAAATAAGTATTGAAGTAAATAAAACTACGGTTGTTCCAGAAGAGCCAATACCAAATACTAATATTAGTTATTTAGATGGAAAAGTAAAAATAGATTTATCTAATATTACTGCTGATAAAATTAATGTTAAAGTATTAAATGATATGGGTAGAATATTAGTAGACAAAGATTATTTAACAGTTCAAGATAGTATAGAAATTACAATAGTAGACACTGTAACTAAATATATAGAAGTATATATAAATAATAATATATCTGCAAGATATTTAATGTAGTGGTGAATTATGACTGGAAAAATATATAAAATATTATCTAATTTTCATTATGTAAAAGTAGATGATAGAATAATAGAATGTAAGGCTCAAGGAAAAGTTAAAAGAGAAATACAAAAACTTTTAGTTGGGGATAATGTGCAAGTTGAGTTGATAGATAACAATAAAGGTAATATTATAGGAGTAGAAAAAAGAAAAAACCAATTATTACGACCCAATGTTGCGAATTTAGATAAACTAATAATAACAGTATCAATGAAATCACCAGATCCAGATTATATATTATTAGATAAACAAATAATATATTGTTTATTTAATAATATTATTCCAATAATTTGTTTAACAAAAATTGATTTAATTGATGAAAATGAATATTTACGCATAAAAAATATTTATGAAAAAATTGGGTATAAAGTATATTGTGTATCTTCAATTGACAATATAGGGATAGATTCATTAAAAAATGAATTAAAAAATTGTTTTTGTGTTTTTTCTGGCAATTCAGGTGTTGGTAAATCTACATTAATTAATAAGGTTATAGGGAAAGATATTATGAATTCTGGAGTGATTAGCTCTAAAAATCAAAGAGGTAAACATACAACAAGACATGTTCAGATTATTGAAAATGATGACATGCTATTAGTAGATACACCTGGATTTTCATTATTTGATTGTAATATACCATATAAAGATATTGAATTATACTATGAAGAATTTAATGATTATATAAATAATTGTGAATTTAAAGATTGTTTGCATATAAAAGAGGAAAATTGTGCAGTAAAAAATGCAGTAAAAAATGGGCTCATTTCTAAAGATAGATATGAGAGATATATAACGATTGTTAACAGTATGAGAATATAATGTTACAGAACTATTACAACAATATTAATTATTTAGAATATTGTTGTATTTTATTGCTTTTTAAAACCATGTTTTGTATTATATTTGTATATTAATAATTAAAAGGGGGAATAGTAATGGTATTAGGACCAATGAAAAAAAGGATGATAACATCATTCTTTATTGGATTTTTTATTATGTTATTAGTAGGTATTATTGCTGTAGTAATTGTATACAGACAATATGATTTAGTGTTACAAGAAAAAAATTCTTTAGAGAGAGATTTAACAACTGTTTGTGTTGTTGCCAATGGTGTAACAATTAAAGCAGGAGAAGAGATAACATCAGATAAAATAACAGAAAAAAGAATTAATACAAATGCTATACCTGAAAATTCATTTTCAAGCAAATCATTTTTGTATGATGATGTAACAAGATATGCAAAAATTGATATAGGTGAAAATACAATTCTTTTATCAAATATGTATTATGAAAGTGAAGTTATTACAGATGATTTAAGAATCCAAGAATTTAACATGATATTATTACCAAGTCAATTAGAAAATGGTGATTATGTAGATATAAGATTTTTATTACCAACAGGAAATGATTATGTTGTATGTTCAAAGAAAAGAGTTGTTGATTCAACAGAAGGAACAATATGGTTATATTTAGGAGAATTAGATATGCAATATATTAGTAGTGCTACTATAGAATCATATGTAACTGAAGGTTCAATTCTATATGCTATTGAATATGCGGAACCAACAATGCAACAAGCTGCTAAAGTAACATATCCAATATTACCAGCTGTTAAGAATTTTATAACAGAAAATCCAAATCTTGTTGAACAAGTAAAAATTGAATTATCAAACAGAATTTCAAATTATACTAAGGATAGAGAAAATTTAGATGAAATGTCTGAAGATTTTAAACCTGAAGATGCAGTACCAATATTAACAAATAATATTTTACAACAAATTGAAAGACAGAAGGCAGAAAGAGCAGCGATGGGAAATTACTAAATTAATAATGGAAAGGACATAATATGAAAATTGTTAGTTTTATTGGATATAAAGATAAATCAGAATTAATATTGTATGTGTGCAAAAATGTAAAATTATTTCATAATGCAAAAGTATTATTTATTGATTCATATACAACTCAAAAATGTAGAACTATAATACCAGCAATTGTAAATGATAAACATTATATAACTACATTTGAAGATATAGATATTGCAATTGGTTTTAATGGTTATGAAGAAATATTTGAATATTGTGAAGAATATTTAATTAATTTTGAAGATTATGATTATGTTTTTCTAGATGTTAATTCAATAGAAATGTGTGAGTCTTATGGACGTAAAAGAGTAGACTATTCATTTTTAGTAACAAGCTATGATAAATATGATGTTATAAAATCTACAGTTTTATTGCATAATCTAATTGAAACAAATGCAAAATTATTACATAAGAATATCGTTAATAAAGTATATTGCTATACAGTATTGAATACTTCCGACGAAAAATATATTGATCATAGTTTTACAGAATTAAAAATACCTTTTAATGAAAAAATTATACATTTACCATTAGATGAAGGAGACGTTAGTGTTATAATCCAAAATCAATATGCTGAAAAGATATTATTTAAACAATTATCAAAAATATATAAAAACGGTATAGTAGAAATAGCAAGTAGAATACTAGAGGAAGAAAAGAAAGCAGATGTAGAGAGAGTATTTAAGAACATTGAAAGGGGTGGGTAAATTTGGCACAAGTAGCATTTTGGAGCCCTAATGTTAATCAAAATGGTTCTACGTCAATAGCAGCTGCTGTTGCAAGCGTAATGGCATTAGAGCATGAATATAATAATTTAATTCTTTCAACTTCTTTCATGGATCAATCATTAGAATCTTGTTTTTTTAATATATCAAAAATTAAGAATAGAAGTTCAGTAGATTTCACAGATGTTGGATTAGACGCTCTAGAGCGTTTAATTAGAAGTAAAAAAATTAGTATCGAAAACTTAACTGATTATACAAATCCTATTTTAAAAGAAAGACTTGATTTATTATTTAGTAGTCAAAAAGATAGTATTGTTACATATGATAAAATTATGAAATTAGTACCTGGTGTTTTACATTATGCTGAATCAATATATGACATTATATTTTTAGATGTTGTTAATGGTATGAATGATGAAGTTCAAAATAATCTTTTAAAAAATGCTGATTTAATAGTTGTAAACGTAAATCAATCAATACATAAATTAGATGAGTTCTTTAATGGAATAATGGATATTGAGTTATTAAAAGAAAAGAAATTCTTATTAGTTATTGGTAGATATGATAGATATTCAAAATTTAATGCTGAAAACTTAATTAAGAAATTTAAATATGATGGTAAAATATTTACATTACCATATAATACACAATTTTTTGATATGCAAAATGATCATAGAACTTTAGATTTCTTTATTAAGTATCTAAATGTTAAACCTTCAGATAGAAATGGATTTTTTGTAAATGAAATAAAAATATTATCTGAAGAAATATTAAAGAATATTGTAATTTCAACTGGAGAATAAGAGGTGAAATTTTAATGAGTGTTTTTGATGTAGCTGTATTAGTGTTTATAGCTCTTGGCATAATAATTGGTATAGTAGTATATTTAACTAAAAAAGATGTATCTGTGCGAAAGAGAAAAGTCGATGATAAAGCTTTTACAATACCTCAGATGTTGGTTTTTGTAAAAAAGAAAATCGATGAAATCACTAAAATGAATATAACAGATATTGGATTATCTGAAGAAGACTTAAAGCGTAGAAAAAACAAAAAATATGAATTAAAGAAAGCTTTAAAAGGTTGTTCATATGGTGATATAAATGATAAAAAATATGTTAAAGATTTAATATTTGATTTATTAATTAGAGAATATGGTGTAAATCAATTTAATATATCAAAGGCAATTGCTTTTGATAATTATTCAATGCTAACAGCTCAAGATAAATTTGATATAATAATATATTTATATATACAAGAAAATGGTTATGATGCAATGAATGTTTTGGTTAAAAAATATGAATTGGATCAGTTAAAATGTGTTTATGGTTCAACAAAACCTTGTTATGTAATTATACCTGAAGAAATTGATGAAATTTTTGAAAAAGAAATAGTTGATCCAGGAGTTTCATTAACATTTGAAGATAAGTTAATGATTGTTGTTCAAAGAATATATCAGTATTATAAAGGATATAGTGTTATTGATGAAATAAGAGATATGAATATTGATGGCGTTTCTGGTGGTGTATCAGGTTTGCCAGATGCATTTATGTATAAAGCAGCACCTATAGATAATTATTTTGAGCAGATGGCTGATAAAAAAGTTCCAAGAGCTTGTGATAGTGTTTGGATATTTTATAAAGGTAAATCAATAAGATTAGCATTCTTAACATTTGGTTCAGAAGAAGAATTAAAAAGGGTATGTCAGAATATATATAAATATAATAACCCAGGACAATTATCTGATACAAATGGATATAAGATAAATGAAATGAAAGATGGTTCTCGTGTTGTTGTTGTTAGACCGCAGATGTCTGAATCATGGGCATTTTTCGTAAGAAAGTTTGATGTTGAAAAAGCAACATTAGAGCAGTTAGTAACATTGCCAGGAGCAGATTTAGCAATACCATTATTAAGGTTTTTAGTTAAAGGTGCTAGAGTAACATCGTTAACTGGTGAGCAGGGTTGTGGAAAAACTACGATGCTTATGGCTATGATAGATAGTATTTATGATACATATAATATAAGAGTTCAAGAAACAGCATTTGAGTTACATTTAAGAAAAATTTATCCAACTAGAAACATATTAACATTTAGAGAAACAGAAACAATTAGTGGACAAGATGGTTTGGATGTTCAAAAGAAAACAGATGGTTCTGTTAATATTTTAGGAGAGGTTGCAACTCACCCAGTTGCAGCATGGATGATACAAATGGCACAAGTTGCTTCAAAATTTACATTATTTACTCACCATGCTAAAACATTTCCTAACTTAATAACAGCATTAAGAAACTCTTTATTAGCAATAGGTATGTTTGAAAATGAAAAAGTTGCTGAATTACAAGTTGTTGGTGTTTTGAACTTTGATATACATTTAAAGAAAGATTTTAATGGTTTAAGATTTATCGAAAGGGTTACAGAATGTGTACCAGTTGAAGATATTAATTATTATTCATTTGAACATAGAAAATATAAATCATTAGAAGAAAAGATGGATGTATTTATAGATAATGCTACACATTATTTTACAAAAATAACAGATAAAAAGTTATATAATGGGGTTAATATATTAGAATATGTTGATGGTAAATATGTATTAACAAATCCAATTTCGGATTATAACTTAATACCAATGATAGAAAACATGGCCGAAGATGATGTTTTAGATTTTGCTACATACATTATAGATAACTGGCCAGATCAAAAAGAGAAGGTCATGGGGAATGAAATTGTAGCTAGATTATATAAAGCAAAACTAGCAGGAAAAACAGCAAGAAAAGATCCAATAAAAGTTCTAAATTATAATATAAAAACAAAAAATACTGATGAAACAGATGATGAAGTTGTAGATTTAGGCTTAGAATAATTATTTTAATTATTCAAAGAGAGGGGTGAAGTATACTTGACTGGAGTTATAATTGGATGTGTTGTAATACTGTTTGTAATAGTAATTGTATACTTTACCTTACAAAAAAGGATACAAGCTGGAGGTAAAACATATCAAATTGAAAAACGACTTTCAGCAACAAAATCTAGTGGTTTTTCAATAGATGTGTTTTATCATAAAGTATATTTGTTCTTTTCAAAAGTACCATATATTTCAAGATATTTATTTAAGATAAGAAGAAGATTAGAGATAATAACTAATAATGATGAATTTGTTGTTAGAAAGCAAACGGCAAAAATTATACTTTTTTCAACTCTTTTAACAATATTATTATTAATTGCATTAGTATATATAAATAAATCTGATATATACATGGCAGCATTAGCTGTGCTTGGTGTAATAATTTTACATGAAACAATTGTAGATATAATGGTTAATAAACTAGAAGATAAATTATTAAAACAAGGATTAGAATTCTTCTCCCAAGTAAGACACTTTTATCATGAATATGGTATGGTTGAAGAATCAGTGTATGATTCCTCCTTAATGGTTAGCAATGAAATTGCTGTACAAGCGACAGCAATTTATGAAATGTTAATTGCTAATGATTCAGAAGATCAATTAGAAATGTATTATGATACAGCACCAAATAGATTTTTAAAATCTTTTGCAGGATTATCTTATTTAACAAAAGAGTTTGGTGATAGAAAAGTTGATGGAGCATCATTATATTTAAAAAATGTAAATAATATTACAGAAGAATTACAGCTAGAAATATTAAAAAGAGATAAAATTGATTATATATTCCAAAGTTTATCCTTTATTGCTATAGCACCTTTATTTGTTATAAATGCATTAAAGGATTGGGCTGTAAGTACATTTGCTATAACAAGTATGTTTTATGATGGAAAAGCAGGAAGAATAATGGAATTAGTTATTCTTGCATCAGGATTTTTATGTTATTATTTATTAAGAAGAGTTAAAGAAAATTCAGATAGAGTTAAGGTATCAAATGTTAAATCAGATAGTTGGCAACAAAAGTTATATCATTTGCCCTTTGTTGAGTGGCTTATAGATAGATTAATGCCAGTCCCTGGTACATATCAATATAAAAAGAAGAATCAATTATTAGTTGATACAAATTCAGGTAATAAATTAGAAGCAGTATATGTTAATAAAGTAATATGTTTTATTTTAGGATTTGGAGCAGTATTATTCTTATTGGGTTACTTACACACATATGCAATAAATCAAGTTTATGACATGCCAACTTCTGAAAATATAAGTTTTGCAGAGCTCGAAGGACAAGAATTAGTTGAAGCACAAGAATTAACAAGATTTGATAATTACTATATAGGAAAATTTAAAAATACAAATTATAAAAAGATAGACATTACAGTAGCAATTTTGAAGCATTTAGATGGAACTGATATTAGAATAAAAACGACTGCTGAAGCAGAATTAGCTGCCGATAGAATTATTGAGAAAATGGGTGAAATTAATGCTGAATTTCTTAAATCGTGGGAATTGATTCTATCGTTTGCAGTAGCATTTGTGGCATATTTCATACCGGATTTAGTATTATTATTTCAAAAGAAGATGCGTCAGTTAGAAATTGAAAATGAAATAATGCAATTCCAAACAATTATATTAATGCTTATGAGAATTGAAAGAATATCTGTACAAGATATAGTTGAATGGCTAGAAAGATTTGCTAATATATTTAAGCCAGGATTATCTACTTGTTTAAATAATTTTGAAGCTGGAGGATGGAAAGCGTTAGAACAGTTAAAAGAGGAAACATCATCAGATGAGTTTATAAAGCTTATAAAAAATATGCAATCTGCTGTTGATAAAATACCAGTTGTAAATGCTTTTGATGAGTTAGAATCAGAAAGAGCTTTCTTCCAAGATAAAAGAAAAGAAGCAAATGAAAGATTAATTAATAAAAAAGCAATGATAGGTAAAATTATAGGATTTGCCCCATTGATATTATTATTCGTAGGCTATTTGATAGTTCCATTGATTGTCGTAAGTATGTCATTCATGGGTGAATATCTATCACAAATGTCTACATATACATAGAAAATTGATAATTATTTTATATATAAAGGAGGTGAGTTAGTGGATAATGCAAGTAAAGCCCTTATACTATCGGGGGCAATACTATTAGCGATTGCAATTATAGGTGTTGGCATGGCAATTTTCAATCAAGCACAATTAATAGCGGGAGAATCAACTGCCCCTATGGATTCTTTAGCTGTATCTGCACATAATAGTCATTTTAGACTTTATTTAGCAGATAATGGTGTAAGTGGTTCATTAATAACAGCATTAGTTGGTGAAACATCAGCATATAATGCTGCAGCTACAAATCCATTGTTAAAAGTAACATTAGTTGTTATTGATGATAATGGTGTAAGACATACTATATTAGAACCAAATGCACCAGCAGTTTTATATCAAGGTGAAGATGGCTTTGATGAAATAATAATAGCAAATAGAACTTATTATGCGCAAGCTTTTTATACTAATGATGGAATTATTACACAAATAGATTTTACGATAAAACCCTAATAGGTAAATGATAGTAACAAAATATATTTTAAATTAAAAATAGGAGGAATTATAAATGGAAAATGCAAGCAAAGCTCTTTTAATAGCAGGAGCAATATTATTAGTTATAGCTATTATAGGTATAGGAATGAGTATTTTTAATCAAGCACAAGATATAGTTGGTGATGCTACAGCTCCAATGGATGCATTATTAGTATCAGCACATAATAACAGATTCCAAGCTTATACAAAAGGTAGTGACACAGAAATAAAAGGTTCATTAATTATATCATTAGTAGGCGATACAGCTGCTTATAATGATTCTTTAACAGATAGCAGATTACAAGTAACAATAACATATGTAGATACTGATAGCAATACTGTATCATTATTAGTACCAGGTTCAGCACCAACATTATATACAAATGGTAAATCTAACATTGTAAGTAAAGATAAATATTATGGAGTTGCAGAATTTGATGATTCAGGTGTTATCACAGATATAACATTCTATGATTATATTGATGACTAATATTATTGTAAAATTAGGAGGTTATTATGTATTACGATAATAATAGTAATAATAAGACTTACATAATTATTGGTGCTATTCTTGTATTTATAATAATTGCAGTTATTGTAGCTGTGTTAGTATTTAAGCAAGATACATCTTTGACATCTGAAGAGTTATCTCATAATGCTCTTATTGAATCGTATGCAGTACCAGAATGCAAAGGAGCAATGGTTTATTCATATGCAACAGATATCGCAGAATATAATAGATTATTATTTAATAATGATTTAGTTGTGAAAATAATGATTAAAAATGATATTACATATGATGATAGCCAAGCAGTGGAATTGTTGAAATCACCAACATATACAGAAGTAACTAATACCGATAGTATTATTAGTGTTGGTAGATATATGGGTATTGTAGTCTATTCTGATAGAGGTGTAGCTACAAAGATTATGTATACAAAAAGATAGGAGGTAAATATGGAGAATGCTACAAAAGCACTTCTTATTGCTGGAGCTTTATTATTAACAATAGCTATAATAGCTATTGGAATGATGATTTATACTCAGTCACAATCAATTGTTACTGATGTGCCATTAGATTCTTTTATAATATCATCACATAATAATAGATTTTTGGTATATACTGGTAAAGTTCAAAAGGGTTCATCTATAATGGGAATACCTTCTGAAACATTAGCATATAACAAGTCTTTAACAAATGAATTAATGAGAGTTTCAATATATTTGGAATTATTAAGACCGGGTTCAACTGATACATACGAAATTTGGCCTTTATTGTTAACCGAGCGTACTATAGTGGGAGGAACAATACAAGTACAAGAAAATTTAACGTATGCAGTGTCTCCTAGTGATTCTGATCAAGATAAAGTAACTACTTTGGCTACATATAGTGATAATGATGATTTATTAATTGAACAGAATCTTAATAGAATTCTTTCAACTGAACAATATAAATTAGTTGCTTCATATAGTCAAGATGGATATATTGTTAAGATAAGAATAAGACTAGCAAATTAGTGTAATAGCTTAATTAAATTAATATAGTGGATATTAGTAGTATAATGCTACTGATATCATGCTATATTATATTTTAAGAATATTGTTTTAATGTTTTTAAAGTATAATATAGGAGGTAAAAATGGAAAACGCAAGTAATGCTTTACTAATAGCAGGAGCTGTTTTACTTGCAATGCTTGTCATAGGTGTTGCAATGACAATGTATAATTATTTAATTACAGTTGTAGATGATAGCGATGGACAATTAAATGCAGCTTTAATAAGAAGTCATAATGAGGAATTTACTAAATATGATGGTACTGTTATGGGATCAGATGTTAAATCTTGTATATCAACTATTTTATCATACAATAAAAATATTGCTCAATCAGAAATAAAAGTTTCAATATGTGTAGATTCATTGTATTATGTTGATCGAGAATTGTTCGGAAGTGGTATAGTAGAAGAAAATACTATAAACATGTCTAATAATATAAAATCGTATTACCAATATACTTCAAAATTTGATTATTCTAATAATGGTGCAATTACGAAAGTTACATTTACAAAGATTTAATACATTAGGAGGTAAAAATGGATTATGCTATAAAGGTATTATTTATTGCATTTGCGTTATTAATAACAATTCTTACATGTTCGTTTGCATTATATTTATTTAGAGAACAAAGAGATATTATTGATATTGGTAGTACTTTAATTGATCAAACTGTAGTTCAGTATCATAATATAAGTTTTGTTCAATATGATAGTGAACATTTATATTATTATGATGTTAAGACGGTAATTGATTTAATAATTAATAATAACATACAAAATAAGAATTCAATTTATGAAATAGAATTATTAGTTTATGATTCAAAAAGCGATATTGAAGTATCTGAAGGCAAGATTACCAATAAAAGTTTTATGAAGAATTACGATTTTTTAAATCCTAATGTGCTAAGTGAAAGTTTATTATATAAAATAGAATTGATTTATAATAAATATGGTCTTATTGGTACAATTAGGATATCAAATGAATAGGAGAATATTATATGGATAATGCTTCAAAATTTATTATTATAATTGGTTCTGTAATAATTATACTGGCTATATTAAGTGTTAGTATAGCATTTGTTACAAAATCTGAAATATTTATAAACTTTTTTACCGGTAAAATAACAGCAGCTGAAGTCGTTAATCATAATAATACATATTCTATTTATGATGGTTCAATTGTTGGATCACAAATTATTAATCTTGCTAATAGAATAGTTTTAAATAATCAATCTCCTAATACTATTGGTATTAGTATGTATTTATATTATGATACAAATTCATTTTATAGTATAACGCCTGGTGATGCATCAGATTTAGGAAATATTATTAATACTATTTCTAAAACAAAAGTTTATCAAGGAACGACTAATATTGATGACGAAGGATTGATTGTATCAATTACTTTTAGATAAGGAGGGCATATTATGGATAATGCAGCAAAAGCTATATTAATTGCTGGAGGAGTAATTATTGCATTATTATTGATGACAATTGCTACAAGTATATGGGGTAAGGGTTCTGATGCATTTTCGACAATTGATGAAAGAAGAGTAATTGCATTACAAGAGGAACAGATGGTAAAACTTTCACAATTTGTTGGTGATGTATATGGAAGTGAAGTAGAAAACTGTATTAGAAGAGTAATAACATACAATTATGTAAATGGAACGAATATTATTGTGAGAATAGATAATAGAATTAATGGGGTTTTTGAAGCACAGGCAGAATATACAAATTTAAGTAATATTATAGGCACTGATTCTATGCCTGTAGTAAATTTAGGATCAACTTATAGGAATGATATATATAATGGTACAATGGCTACAGATGAAAAAGGAAATATACAAGCTTTAAATTTTAAGAAAATATTAGTTCGTTAGGAGGATAAATGGAAGATTTAGGATACTTTATTGAAATGTGTTTAGGTGTAACATTATTTGTTATGAGCTTAACCATTAGTATAATAATGTATTTTTCATTAGATGATGCAATTTCTGGTGCGTTAACTATTAATAATATGCATTCAGATATATTGATTTCAAAAGATGAAGAAGGATTATTAAAACAAGATAATGTAACATATACTTCAGCAGAAATATTTTTTATTATAAATGATATTCACGATTATCTTAATTCTTCATCAGAAAATATAGATCAGTATAGTCCATATAGAAACATGGATAATCAAGCTTTACAATTAGTTTTACAAAATGGTTATACATATTCATTTTCTAAATTGCAATTAACAAATGGTATAGATATATTAAGATACTTAGATAGTAGTAAAAAATATGAAGTAGAATACTCATATGGCTATGGTGATTTAGAAAGATTAAATTTAACCAATCATTATATTAGAACTATTAGTTTAATTGAAGTTAATTAGTAATATTATTATTAAGGAGTAAATTTATGTATGATGTATTAGAAAAAGTATTTGCTATAATTTTAGCTGTATTATTGATGTTTTTCTTCCCTTTACTAGATGTTTTTGAAAGAATGGATGATTTGTCATTTATGACAATTTATTCATCAACAGTTAGATTTGTAGATACTGTTAGAAATACTGGGAGAATAACACCTAAAGATTATTTAGCATTTAAGCAAGTATTGGATGCAACTGGTAATAAATATGAAATTGAATTAGTACATAGACAAGTTAGTTATTATCCTGAAAATGATAACGAACAAGCTAATGGAGCTTATGGATATATTGAATTGTTTGATGAATTTTATACATATCAAATATTAGCTGCTATGGATATAATGGAAAATGTAGATAATTACATGGTTTATAATACTAATGTAGTTGATATGTTAGATTATGAAGAGTTTAGAATTGGTGATTACTTTTATGTATCGGTTAAAAATGTTTCAGATACACCAGCTACTGTAATGAAGAAAGTTTTATATGGTACAGATTTGTCTGGTTCAACTATTGTTGTGTCTTATGGTGGTATGATACGTAATGTTCCAATTGAAATATAGGGGATGTGATATGGTATGAAAATTACAGCATGGAGCATAGTTTTTGTATTAGTAGTTTTTTCTTTTTCCTTTATTAATAGAGTTGAAATTTCTAATAAAATGGAGATAATTAAAGAAGAGGTAAGATATAATAATGCAATAGATGAAGCTACTATGGATTCAACATATAGATTGATGCAACAATCTCAAAATCTTAATAAGCAAACGGATATTTCAACTTATACTATATTAAGTTCATTAGATAAATTTTTTGAATCATTTTCATTATCTTTTGGTATTTATGGTGGAGAAATTACACAGAGTATGTTGAAGAGGTATATACCAGTTTTAGCTGTTATTGGATATGATTCTTTGTATATTTATTCTCTCGATTATGTTACCGATGATGATGGTGTTGTCTACTTAGAACATACATTAAAACCTAAGATATCTTATGCAATACAAGATACAACAAAAATGTATAATACATTAGATATTTTAACACAACCTAGTAATGATATATATGTTAAGTTTTCATTAGATAAGACGGTAGAGGTTATAAAGAAAAACGATGTAGATAATATTGATTTAATAGGTGAAATAGTTGATTATAGACATTATTATGATATATATTTAAGAAAAAATGCAACTGGAAGTAGTTTATGGACGTCCAGAGAGAAGTTAGCTAATGGTGATGAAGTTGTATTTAATTGTTCAGTATCTGATGATTTTGTTGTTACAAAATCATGCGCATATAATGGAGATACATTAGAATATAAGAAATACTTTGTTATTATGAATAAAGTAAGATATTTATATGAAGAGTGGAATATAAATGGTACAATGAAACATAGAAGTATAAGTTTATACACTGAAGCGAGTTATGAATTTACTAATTCTTTAAGAGATATAGATCCTTTTTATTCATTACCTGGAAATTATTTAACTGAAGGTAATCCTGAAAATACTGGGATGATAGATCCCTTCACTGGAGTATATTATGTTGGAAATTATAATAAAATAAAAAACACAGTTATTACAAATATTGTATTACAAAAGATAGAGTCATATATTTTGCGTCATAATCAATTTGTAACATCAAATGATGTTTCATATACGTTTTTATTACCTAATATTGAAAGTTCTGAATGGGATAGAGCAATAAGTGATGTGTCTGTATTTGCATTTGTTCAAGGAATTAATATGTTAGGTCAATCATATTATAATAATTATGGTTTGTCTGGCGCAAAAATTGTAGATAAAGAGATTTTTTATGGGTTACCAGTATCTAGATCTACAACACTTACAACGGCAGATATTAATGATAATACATTTCCTATTTATTATTCAAGTTATAAATTTACAAGAGATAATCGTTATTTATTAGAAGTAAATAATGCAAAAATGTATTATCATATGTCATCTGCTGCTAATGATGGATACTTTCCAGATTTACATTCAAATAAGCCGATAATTGATGATATGCAACAGAGTTTAAACAATCTTACTGTTACAGCAGAAGAAATAAGTACGCAAGAAGATTATAATAATGGTTTAGCAAGAATAAGGTATCATGTTTTTGGAAATTCAGTTGAAGATTATAATATTCAAATTGAGTCAGCAGCATTTTTCTTCGAAGAAGATGGAGTAACAGGACCTCAAGATGCAAATCAAATTATTGAACAAGGAACACAAGTTTCAATTTTGAATTATAATTATGAAACTGGATATGGAGAATTTATTGTTAATAGAAACGGAAGTTATTTATTTGCTGTTAGAGAAAAAGCTGGCACTGCTGTAAGAGTTCCAAATAGTATTAACATTACACAAATTTTAACACCAGAATTAAATGTTACATATACCGTTAATTATGATCCTACTTTAGGCAATGCCCAAGTTGTTGTTGTGAGTGATGATACAACTAAATTTTATGATGCAATATGGAGAGAAAGCGATTCTACAGAAGAATTCCCAGTTGATTTAATGTATACCAACACAGATGGTAATGCAGAAGCTGTATTTACTGTTCCCCAAAATGGACAATATTATATAACAGTAATTAATGAGTATAATAATAGTACAACAACAGAGTTAATTAATGTAAATGCTATTCAAAATTTACCACCATACCCACCAACCTTGATAGTAAGTAATTATTTATCTGGATTTCAAGGTAATGTATTTCGTGTTGAAACATTAGAAGGTAGTGTTGATTTAGGAGTTAATATTGTATTTGATGTTGAAGCGTCAGAATTTGGGGATCCTGAAGGAGATAATATTTATTTCACATTAACATTATCTAAAGATGGATTATCACCACAAAGTGTAAATGCAGATCAAGTATATATATTAGGAATAGGCCATTATGTTCTTACAGGTAGAGCATATGATGATGGAGATCCTGTGAAGTATT
>Ga0265294_10002180_pt1 | contig 25884 bp, 22 predicted proteins | sample MunlanPumphouse3_FD_192504 | JGI IMG/M metagenome (GOLD analysis project Ga0265294, IMG submission 192504) | Groundwater microbial communities from a municipal landfill in Southern Ontario, Canada - Pumphouse #3 | ecosystem: Environmental > Aquatic > Deep subsurface > Groundwater | place... | reverse complement strand
TAAAAAAGAAGATTAAAAAATTGCGTTCTGAATAAAATAAGTAAGACGGGTGAACTCAGATAACGCTTTACGCAATGTGTATCTATTCTCATTATAACTAAAAATGTATTAATTGCAAGATAAAATAAAACTTAAAACTATTTTATTGAAAGCCCGTCTATCAAGGTATTCACAACAATCTACTCATTGTTGTTAATATAATATATTATATTTTAAAAAAAATTTAAAGGAGGAATTAAAATGAAAGTACAAATTATGAAGGATTTTGGAATATTAACAGTTATGACAAATATTACAGTTGAGGTGTTTGAAGCAATTAAACAACACGCACCAGAAGCATTACAATTATGCAATACTGAAAAAGAACCAGTATATGCAATTGACTTTGATCCAACAGTACCAAAAACATCAATAACTGAAAATGGAATGTTCTTTAATAAAGTTTCAACAGAAGGATTCATAGGTTTATTTATAGAAGAAAAAGGAACAAAAGCTGAAATAGCTTCTAAATATTCTGTAGCTTTAAATAGATTAAGAATCATTGAGAATAACATTGAAAAAGTTTATAAAGCAGTTAAAGCTGACTTAGATAAAACAGCTGAAACAATTGAAGAAGTACCACCAACAGCAGTAGTTGAAGAAATAAAGGAAGGTGAATAATATGTTAGAAATCACATTAGGAACAAACACATCAAGAGAAAAAGTTTTAGTACCAGGAACAACTGTATTAAGAGACTTACTAGAATCTCACAATATAAACTATTCAACAGGCTCATTACATATAGATGCAACACCTATTTCATTAGGTGACATGGATAAAACTTTAACAGAATTAGGCATCACAAAGAAAGCATTTATTATTGCAATAGTAAAAGCAGATAATGCCTAAATCATATAAGATAAGATTTGAGTAGGTCTTATCTTTTTTTTTAATTATAAAGAAAGGAGCTTAATATGTACACTAAAAATAAAACCTATATCTTACAAAAATTTAATGAACAATCAAAATACATAAGTCTAGGACATAATATAAGAGAACAATTAATATGTGAATTACTATATACTAATGAAATAAATTATATTACAGGTAAGCTAATAGAAGAAAACAAATATCCAGGTATAAATTATATTGAAATAACTAGAAAAGCATTAAACAATACTACCGTATCAAATGCTTCATATCTTTTAAAAACACAAGCACCTGGTAGATATATTTTAACATCTGAAGAAGATAGAAATAATTTACAAGCAACTCTTAGATCATTATTTTATAGTAATACAATATCTGAAAGATTAAGAAACGTGTTACAAGGTGATGCCGATTTTAAAACATTTCAAATAAACTTAACACCAACAGGTAGATATAAAAATTTACATACACTTGCAGAAGATTTAACAAAACGTGTACCAGAATATTTTGAAATTAAAAAAGACGAAAGCACATATTTATCATCAGTATTTGGAACTAATATAACTGTATTATATAGTCAACCATTAAAATACCTAAATATTCTAATAGGTAAACTAGGAAATGATGCAGAAGAAAGAAGAATTTTCGACATAATAAAAATAACATTAGCAATACTACCTATTATATTAGGTATTGATAATACTTTAACAGAAAATCAAACACAATTATTAAATAAAATTGCAAAAATTGATGAAGAAGATACTTCAGAAGAATTATTAAAAGAATTGGGTTTTAAAGAAGGAGACTTAGAAAAAATTGTAGTAAATAATTTAATAAAATTACTAGATAAAGATAGAGAAAGACAAGAACAAAAATTAACAGTAGAAATTAGTAACTTAAATGAAATTATTCATGGTTATGAAAGAGATTTAACAGAACACTATAAAAGATTGCAAGAAAAACAAAATACATTATTTGGATTACAATACAATATTGAAAAGAATCTTGATAACTTAGCTAATGATTTATTATATTATTTAGAAAACTCAAAAACAATTAAAGAATTTTATATCCCAACAAATCAAAGTGTTTTAAATGTACGTATTATAGCACCTGTTAAATATTTTGACAAAGAACCGTTAGAAGTAATGATGAATAATGAAAAATGGTTAGGAGAATTCACTGATGAAGAAAGAGAAGATATAAAACAAGTATTAACAGAAATATTTATAAATAACAGATATGAATTAATAACGCAAACCACAGCAAGTTTAAATATTGCAGATTATGATATAAGTTTAAATGGTCCAGCAATAGGTTTTGATATAAATCAAAAAGATCCAGAGACAGGATTAAAACCATTACCACACCCACATCTAATGGAATTTAAATGCTTAGGTAATAATAACGCTTTAATAATTAAAGCATTAAAAAATAGAGATATTATAACTGCTTTAGAACAAGTTAATGCTGCTGCATATAATTTTAATTTCACAGATGGTGTTGTATTTAATAGATTTATACATATAATAACAGACCGTTGTAAAAATTCAAAATGTTTTAAAGAATTAACGACAGGAACATACAAATCATATGATGAAATAATAAAAGACTTACATGCGTTATATATCGAAGAAGTAACAGAAACTATAACAATTGAAGAAGGAGGAGAATAAAATGGCAAGACCAATAAAATTAACACCAGAACTACAAGAGTCTGCATTAGAAGAATTTAAACGTTATCTAGAAAATGGTAGAGTATCAGATGGTATCTTAGAATACTCACAAAAATTAGGTGAAATAGAAGTAACTGAAAAAGCAAATGTATTATTTACATCAGGAGCTTATTTAAAAATGTTAACATTAATACAAAACCTAACAGGTGAAGTAGGTTGGCATGGAACAGTTAAAAGAGAGGGTACAACTTTTTTAATAGAAGATATATTAGTATATCCACAAACTGTTACAGGAGCCGCAGTTACAACAGATGAAGTAGAATATGGACAATGGTTACAAATGACATTAACAGATGAACAAATAAATACATGTAGATTTCATGGTCATAGTCATGTAAATTTCGCCGCATCACCTTCTGGAGTAGACACATCGTGGTATGAACAAATACTACAAACATTAAATCAAGATGATTATTATATTTTCTTAATACAAAATAAAAAAGGAGATACATTCATTGAAATATATGATTTAGCAAATAACATAATTTATGAAAATAAAGATATTTATATAGAAGTTTTAGCAGATAATGATTTATTAAACGAGTGGTATACAAAACAAAAAGAAGTAATAAAAGAACCAATAATAGAAAAATCTATATACTCAAAAAAATCAAGAGCAAAAGATAATGCTAAAATAGTAAAAGATTTCTATAGCGACTGGGAGGTGAAATATAAATGATTAACACATCAAAACAAGGAGATTATTTAGACCCAATATCTGATATAACACACCCAATACATATAATAGGTTTAGGAGCAATAGGTTCAACAATAGCAACAATGCTAACTAGAATGGGTTGTCCTAAATTACATTTATATGATTTTGATACAGTAGAATCAAAAAACGTATGTAATCAAGATTACTTTGATAGTGATATCGGAAAAACTAAATTAGAAGCTTTAACAGCACAACTAAAAAATATAAATCCAAGTGTAGAAATAATAGAATATCCAAAAGGATATGAAGAAACAACAAAATTAACAGGACACATATTTCTATGTGTAGATAATATAGATTTAAGAAGAGCAATAGTAGAAGCTAATAAAGGAAATCCATACATCATAAGTATTTCAGATTTCAGAATGAGATTAACAGATGCTCAACATTATATGTGTGATACAGAACATATAAATTATATGTTATCAACAATGCAGTTTACACATGAAGAAGCAGTAGCTGAAACACCAATAAGCGCATGTGGTACATCACTAAATGTTATAACAACAGTTAAAACAATTTGTGCTTTAGGTGTACAAAATTTCATAAATATGATAAAATTAAATACATACAAAAAATGTATCTTAATAGATTTAAAAGAAAGTTTAATCGACTTTATAGATTAAAGGTTATATTGAATTTTTCCGAAAACAAGGAAAGCATTTAATTATATTAAATGTATTAACTTCTAGGTATGACAGAATGAAACAGGAAAGAAGAAAAATCATCATGCATACTTCACCCACAAACTAATCAACAGTAACAAAACAGCTGCATCACAGCAAAATCAACACATTCAAAATCAATATCCAGACGCAGTTGGGACTCCAACCTCCTCGAAGACTAGGTCCATCTTACTATTTAGAATATAACCAATATAAAAGAAAGGAGTAATAAAATGTATATAACATATGTAAAGCATATAGAAAAAATAAATTATAAACAAATGACTTTTGAAGATTTAAGAAAAAGAAATAAAGTAGAATCAGAACACTTTTCATATAACAGATTCGTAACAACAATTAGACCTACAAGCACATACCATGCACCAAAATCTTATAATCCAAAACTATTAGAAGATACTGTTGAAATATTAAAAACATGTGTAAAAAATATTGATACAACAAATATAAATAAATATTATAGTACATTTTTCATACCAAAGAAAACAGGTGGATTAAGAACAATTAGCGCACCTAACGATGAATTAAAAAGTGTACTACAAATAATACAAACAACATTTGAAAAAGTATTAAAATTAAAACCACACAATTGCGCACATGCATATGTCTCAGGAAGAAATTGTTTAACAGATTTAAAACAACATCAACAACATAAAAGTAGATGGTTCTTAAAATTAGATATAAAAAACTTTTTCCCAAGTTGTACAAAAGAATATGTATTAGAAACATTAAAAGATATTTATCCATTATGTTTTATAAAACTAGAAGATTTAGAAACGATATTAGAAGTATGTTTTAAAGATGGTGCATTACCACAAGGCGCACCAACATCACCTTTATTATCAAATCTAGTAATGATACCTGTAGATTATAATATAGATTTTTTCTGTAAAAGAGCTAAATTAGCATATACAAGATACGCTGATGATATATTAATATCATCTAAGTATAAAGCTCAATGTCCAAAAGAAGTAATAAAATTCATTAATAGCATGTTTGAAAAAACACCATTCAAACTCAAGAAAGAAAAAACAAGATATGGTTCAAGCTCAGGTAGAAACTGGAACTTAGGGTTAATGTTAAATAAAGATAATAACATTACAATAGGAGCAGTAAAGAAAAAATATTATAAAGCAATGTTATATAATTTATTTACAACACATGAAACATGGACAAAAGAAGATGCTTACAAATTAAATGGAATTACAAGTTATTACAAATCAATAGAACCAAAATATATTAAAGATTTAATAGAAAAATTTGAAACAAAATACAGTCTAAATTATAAAAATATAATGAAGACTATTTTAAAGAGATGATAGAAAATTTTATTACGCAAAAGTAATAAGCGTATGATTATATCATACGTGCAAAACAAGCTAGAATAGCGCGCTCGTAGACTCGCTACAATAGTTTTCTGCCACTGGGTTCCACTTACCGCATAGCGGACGCTACACCCAGCGCCGAAAACAACATAGTATCATCTAAAAGGAGGAAGAAATGAAGAGAGGATTTAATAAAAGACAATTAACTAGATATTACGAATATCGATTGCGAAAATTATATTCTTACTTTATCAGACAAAAGCAATCATTTAAATTACTAAATGATTATATTATTTTAATGGCATCTAAAACAGATGTTGATGTAGAAATAATTTTAAAATTAGCAAATGAAATAGGCTCAACAAAATACGATTTTTCAAGAGCAGAACAAATGCAAATATTATACACCTTAGGTTATAAACTAGATGAAGTAGCTGAACAATTAGATTTATCTTGTTATTACCTAAGAAAGTTAACAACAAAAGCATTTACAGAAGAAGATTTATTCCCACGCTGTACAGAATTAGAAGGTGTAGAACTAAGAAAATTCTTTAAAGAAATAGATAAAATAGATAATCAAAAATTATTATAGGAGGTATACCATGCAAAACTTAGATAAAGATTTAAAAAAGAGATTATGGCTAGTATTCAAAGAATTAGGAGTAGAAGCAACAACCTTAAATCATTATGAATTAGCTGAAAGAACAGGTATAGAAACACCAGGGGTTTGGAAAGCTTTTATTACAGACCCTGAAATAGCTTCTTATATAAAACAAGAAGCAGATTTATTATTACAAGTAGAGTTAAGAAAATTAAGTAGCAACGCATCAGAATCCAAATCAGTAGGACAAGCACAATTAATAAATGCTTTAACAAAAGTATCAGATGATGCAACAACAAAAGAAGGACCAGTATTTATATATACTTATGTCCCTTTAACACCACAACAAGAAAGAGCAGAAAATGTACGTAGAGAAGATTTCGATATTTTCTTACAACAAAATAAAGAACAAGCAGGTATAGAAGACAAACCTGAAGAATTTTAAGGAGTTGATAATATGTCAAAAAAAGATGAAATATATATGTATCTACAAACTCAAAAAAAAATAGAGCATATAAAGCATTACAACGTAGAATTATATATTTAAAACATAAAGATATCACTACTTTAAGAGACTTATTAAGTTACGTAGAAGATTTAGAATTACAGAATATAAATTTAAAGGAGGATTTAAAAAATGCTACTAAGAGATTATCAAAAAGAAGACATAGAGAAATTGAAACAAAGAAAAACATCAGCTTGCTTCAACGAACAGAGAACAGGGAAGACACCAACATCATTAAAGACCTTAGAAGCGTTAAACTGTAATAAAATCTTAGTTATCTGTCCTTCATCAGCAGTATATCAATGGCGAGACGCTTACGAATTATGGTTAGACAAACCATGCGTAGCTGTATCAGGAACCCCAAAACAAAGAAAAGAACAAATAGATTCATGGAAACATGGTCTAATCATAAGTTATGATACTTTAAAAAGTACACAAAGAACCAAAGGAGAAATAGACTATATCTTAACAAAAAATCCAGATGGTGTAATATTAGATGAGTGTCATAAAATCAAAAATCCAAAAGCTGCCGTAACAAAAGCAGTATTCAAAACAATTCAAATACCTAATAGAATAGCTCTATCAGGAACACCAGCACCAAACAAACCATACGAAATATATTCAACATTACACTGGTTATTACCATCAGCTTTTAATAGCTACTGGAATTTCATTCAAGAATATTTCAAAGTAATACCAAGACAAGCAGCAGGACATTCTTTTATGGATATAACAGCATTTAAGCCAGGTATGCGTGAAAAACTACAAAAAATATTAGACAAGATATCAACACAAAGAAAAAGAATTGACATAATGCCGTGGTTACCTGAGAAAGATTATGAGCGTGTCAAATTAGAACCAACAAAAGAACAAATTAAATATTTAACTGAGTTAAAAAAATACTTTGAGACTGAGGGTATAGTCACACAAGGTATTTTAGATAGATTAGTAAGATATAGACAAATATGCTTACACCCAGGATTACTAGACTTAAAAGGCAAATCACCAAAATTAGAATGGATATTACAATACGTTAAAGATTATCCAGAAAGATCAATTATAATTTTCTCAAAATTCACATCTTTTTTAAAACTTTTAGAAAAAGAGTTGCAACCAAATTCATTTTATACTATAATAGGAGCAACACTGATTAAAGAAAGAGAAAAAATAAGACAGGCATTTCAAAATAAAGAACGTAACATATTATTATTAAACATTGATGCAGGAAAAGAAGCACTAACCTTAGACACTGCTGAAGCAATAATTTTTACAGATAAGTATCCACCAGTATCAGATATACAACAAGCTGAAGACAGATTTATTGCAACAACAGAAGACAAAGCATCTAAAGCACACACTATAATTGAACTTATTTTAAAGAATACTTTTGATGAACACCTATATGATTTAGTAGATAAAAGAAAATCAGAAACAGATGTAATCAATAATTATAAGAAATATTTAGATGAAGGGAGGTGAAAAGAAAATGGCAAAGAATCCAATGTTTAACTTTGAAGATGCACAAAGAGTAAAATGTAAAGCATCGATAATGTTAGAAGGTTTACCAGGTCATGGCAAAACAGGACTTGCACTATTGTTAGGGTATTATCTCGCAGGCAAAGACTGGAAAAAAGTATACCACATTGATACAGAGAATAAATCTGCAAATTTATTTGTAGGAATTAACTCATCAATCGGAGAAAAGTTTTCCAACTTTAAAGCAGGGCAATTAACACCTGACATAGGATTTAAACCTTCTAATTTTTTAGCTTTTAGAGAAGCAGCGAAAGAAGCAGGAGCTGAAGTAGTAATAGAAGATAGTATCTCACACGCATGGCAATACAAAGGCGGAGTACTAGATTTAGTTACAGAAGCAAAAGCATCTAGCGCACGTTACTCAAAAGATAGTTATGCAGCATGGGGAGACCCAACAGTTGTAAAAGAAAAGAATGAACTTTTAAACTTAATAAGAGACCCACAAGTACATGTTATAACTACAGTTAGAGTAAAAGAAAAAATGGAGTATGGCGTAGATACAGATGGAAAAACTAAATTAATATCTTTAGGAGAACAACAAATACAACAAGCTGATTTAAAATACGAACCCGATTTAGTCTTACATATGATAAGACCTGGTTCTGCAAGAAACGGTAATCTTATAGCACCAGTCGCAAGAGTAGTTAAATCAAGATATGCAATATTTGAACCAGACCAAGAATATGAATTTAATGAAGAATTATTACTTCAATTAAAACAATATTTAGAAGAAGGCGCAGACCCTGAAGAACTATTAAACAAACAAAAAGAAGATTATGTTAAAGCAGTTGAAGATTATTTAAAAGCACATGAAGCTGCTAAAGTTGTTTGGAAAGAGTTAAAGAAACAAGCAGGATATGCAGAAACAAAATTAGTTGATTTACCATTAGCAGTAATTAAAGAGCTATTTATAAAAATAGCAACAGACTAGGAGGATAATATGAAAAAAGAAAAAGAAAAAACAACATTTACTGAAGAAGTAGAAGACACATCTATGTCATCAGAAAAAAACTTAACTACAGCATCATCAGAAAACTTAACTATAATGTCAGAAGAAGATTATAATAAAATTATGGATAAATATATAGATGGTGTAGAAAATCTAGATCTTGATGAAGCTAGAATTGTTATCAATCATTTAGAAATTAAATTACAACAACAAGACCAAACTATTAAAGGTGCTTTTGAATATAAAAGATTTTGTGAAGATAAAATGAAAACACAAGAAGCAACATTTTTAAATTGTTTAAATGGTTTACAAGACAAGTTAAGAGTAGATTATAAAACTGATTTACTACATTTAAAATCAATGGAAGGAGCTGTGTTACATGATTAATTTTGATTCATTACCAAAAGACAAACCAAACGTACTACCAGCAAAAGGTAGATATTTTGCAACAATAGTAGCTGCTGAAATGAAACAACCAGCAGACCAAACAAAAAATCCTTATTTAAATTTAAGATTATCTTTAAAAAATGAAAAAGGTGCAAACGCAGGAACAATATTTGATAGATTATCAGAATCTGATAAACCATTAATGCAATATAAATTACAAAGATTTCTTAGAGCAACAGATATAGAGTTCTCAGGAAGCTTTACATTAAAAGATATACAAAAGATTGTAATGAATAAAGAACTTATTGTAGATGTAACAATATCTGCACAACAAGGTTACCCTGATAAAGCCGAAATAGACTTATTCACAGGTGATATGTATTATAAATTATCAGAGGCTAAAGATTTATTTGGAGGAGTATCTGATGATGTAATAAAAGCATCTGACGCAGATGACGCAAATGTAGCAGAAGAGTTTTAATGAGTTTTTTAACAAACTATTTCTCATTAATAGAAGGAACAGGAGAACAAGCAGTCTTATGTCCCTTCGACCATACTACATTGTCAGGAATACCCTATCAAGAATCTCATGCCTCAGCACACGTCAATACCGATGAGCAAGTGTTTCACTGTAAAGCTTGTGGAAGAGGATTTAATGATTTAACATTCATTAAAGAAATAACAGGGTGTACACAAAAAAACGCACATAAAATACAGGACGCATTCCAAGATTCTATGAGTGTTGCAGAGTGGGATAACGATTTAGCACTTACAGAACATACAAAAGATGTAGGTTATAAATTAGGTTTCTCAAATGCACTAATGGAAGAGTTACATATAAAGACTCCAGCCAAAGGCTATCCAGATTCTTTAATGTATCCAGTATTTATGTACGGGCAATTATGTGATTATAGGATTTACACACCAAACGGTAATCCTAAAATGATATCACGTAAAGGTAGTCATACAGGTTTGATAATACCTTATGATATCTGGACGGAGACACCACCAGATAAAACGACATTAATTTGTGCAGGAGAAAAAGATATGTCAATAGCACGAGTTAATGGTTTTAATGCAATAACAATAACAGGCGGTGAAAAAGCAACACCAATGTTCTTAAATTGTTTTACAGATAGAGCAGTTGCAATAGTATATGATAATGATGACACTGGTATTGTAGGAGCCTACAAACTAGCTAAAACATTATATCCATATACTAAGAAAATAAAAATCATAACAAATTTTCACTTAATATGTAAGGAGAAGGGTGAAGATATTTATGACTTCTTTATGAAATATTATAAGACTAAAGAAGATTTAATAAATTTAATACGTCAAACTCCTTATTACATACCTGAAGATGAATCTTCAGAAATGTTAGATGAAGATGACGAAAGTAAAGAAAAAGAAAAAACAATCGATTTATACACAGCATCAAAAGATTACGTTAATAAAATGGTATATAGTAATATACAAGTAATCGCAGTACCAGATGCAACCTTCGATTGCCCAACATATATCAATCAACTGCTACCAAACAATACAGTTGATATGGGAAACAACTGGGAATTAAATCCTAGAACATGTAAAGATATATTATATTTAATAGATAATAATTTAACTGAGGAAAAGATAAGAAAGAATATAAAAAAAGAACTATTCAAAACATCGAATAGTGATTTAAAATTACAGATAGCTGAGACAATAACAGTCTACAAAGCTATTATAACAGATTTATATGAAACATCTAGTGAAGCATTAGGTGATGTAGTCCAACCTATGGAATACACAGCTTATTCATTAGTAGGTAAATTAGAAGCAGGTCAAAAATATAATATCAAATATAAGTTAGTTCCAAACCCTTACAGAGGACAACAACTTACTATGATAATATTTGAAGCTAATCAAGCTTCAGACAGTGTAACTAATTTTGAAATAAATGATGATACAAAAGCACAGCTAAAAGTAATTCAAGATTTACCAGGCACAATACCTGAAAGATTAGATTTATTAACTGAGAAAATCAAAGGTGTAATAGGTTATAATGGATTAAATAAATTAATATTAACAATTGATTTAGCATTCCATACTGTATTAAAATTTGATTTTGGAAGAGCAAAAAATAATAGAGGGTATTTAGATGCACTTATAATAGGTGAATCTAGAACAGGTAAATCATCAACAGCAGATGCATTAAGAAAACTATATGGTTTAGGCACTTTTACTTCTTTAGCAGGAAACAGTGCCACAATAGCTGGTTTAGTAGGAGGTTCCAATAAACAAGCTAATGGAGGTTATCAAACCCGTGCGGGTATAATACCACAAAACCATAAAGGTTTAATAATATTTGAAGAGTTTGGAAAATCTTCAAGAGACATCTTAAGAGAGTTAACAGATATCAGGAGTTCGAACGAAGTGAGAATCTCTAGAGTATCTGGTACAACTCAGTTACCAGCATTAGTAAGAATGATTGCATTAACCAATGTAAAATCAATCTCTGGAGAACCTATCAAATCGATAGCAAGTTATCCTAATGGATTGAGTATAGTAACTGAGTTAGTTCCGACTGCCGAAGACATCGCAAGATATGATATCATCTTATTATTATCAGAGAAAGCTAATATAGCAATAGATCCAACATGGGAACCAGAAACACCATTAGACTTAGAAGTTTATAAAACTCGTGTCAGATGGGTGTGGACAAGAACACCAACTCAAATTAAAATCGATAAAGATTTAGAGAAATACATTGTAGAACAATGTAATATTTTAAATGAAATATATCCTTGTCACATTAAATTATTTGGTCCTGAAGCATGGAAGAAAGTCACAAGACTTTCAATTGCTATAGCAGGTTATCTGGTATCAACAGATGTAACATATGAAAATATAATCGTACTTAAAGAACATGTAGATTATGCAATAGAATACATGAAAGAGTTGTATGATAACCAGACATTTAAATTAAAAGAATATGTGGCAAACGAGCAAAAATACACATCAGTAACTGATGATAGTATCGCAAGTTTACAAAACATATTCAATAAATATCCTGGCTTAATTATACAACTTGAAAATGAAACAAGTACATCAAGAATTATGTTAGAAAACACGACTGGCTTAGACAACGCGGAACTAAAAAATGGTATAAAGTTATTAACTGCGAGTTGTTTCATTAGAGTAATGAACAACGAGATTATACCTTCTGAAAAATTTAGATTAGCCTTAACAAAAATATCCCGTAATGGACATATCTCGAGAGTAGGTGAGTAGTTATGTACAAATTAAATTGGATACAACAAATTATAACAACGAACTATCAGGCTAACAATATGATTAAACTATTCAAAGAAGTACAGCCTACAATAGGTGCGTTTGATACAGAGACAAACGGACTACATATCATTAAATCAAAACCATTTTTATATCCATTTGGTTTTGTAGATGATAAAACAAACACAGGTTATACTTATGTGGTAGACCTAAGTAAACGTTCTGAGCTAGCTAGACAAGTCATCATAGAATGGCATAAACTAGCGAAGACTCTAAAAGTTTACTTAGGCCATAATGTAAAATTTGATTTACACATGTTGATTAATATAGGCTTGCCATATGAAGAGCCGAACATCTCTGACACAATGTCATGGATTAGATTTGCCCATGATGCTTTAACAACAGCGAATGGTGGTCCACCACTAGCGTTGAAAGAATATGCTTCAAGGTATATTTCAGCGGAGGCAAAATCCCATGAACAACTTATAGCTAAAGAACGTACTGATTTAGCTAAAGTTTATAACAGCAAATTAAAAAATAGATTAACAGCATTAGGTAGACCACCAGAGAAATACGGTTATAAGAGCTACACATTATCAGTAATACATGAGATGTTTAAAGACCCTATAATCGATGCTGAAGATTTACCAGATGATGTTAAACAGATTTACTTAGAGTGGTTGCATCAGGACATACCAATTTGGCTTCAAAATAAAATTAACGCACTAGTGAAGTCCGACATGATACAATACGATAAAGTAAATCGTGAGCTGTTAACTAAGTATGCTCTAGGTGATATTATATTAACAATAGAAACATACTTAAACACACAACCTGCCGTAGAAAGTCGTGGCACTTATCAAGGCGTAGATATTGAAAACAAATTAATATACCCACTTGTTAGAATGGAACGCGTAGGATTCCCAATAGACCAAGAATATTTAGAATCTGCACGTGTTGGCTTAAAGGAATATATTAAAGATACTAGACTAAAACTGTACACATTAGCTAAAACAGAATTTAACATAGGGCAACATGCTCTGGTCAAAACCATCTTGGAAGAGGATTTTGACTTACCTGTGCCTTCAACTGGTAAAGACGTTTTAGATGATGTAGTTGCGCATCTTAGGATAAAGCAACCAAACCATGCTGCGATTGAGTTTATAGATTATATTCAAGAACTACGTACATTAGAGAAGTGGTATTCTGCATACATTATTAGATTTCAAAAATCTTTAAATAATTGTGACAGAATATATCCAACGATTAATTCGGTAGGTACAGTCTCAGGTCGTTGTACATCTGACTGGCAGCAAATGCCTAAAGATGCTATAACGACTAGAGACGGTGAAGAATTATTTTCACCACGTAAAATTGTAAGATGCCCATTAGTTTCTATAGATTTTTCACAAGTAGAACTAAGGGTACAGGCACTTTACACAATTCTAGTAAATGACCCTGACTTAAATATGCTAAGAGCATACAGTCCTTACAAATGTCATAGATTAAAACAAGATGGTACATATGAAGAATACGATTATACAAATCCTGAACATGTATCAGCTTGGAATAATAAGAATGAAGATGGTACGTCTATATGGTTACATATAGAAGATAACCAACCATGGGAATCTGTAGACTTACATGGGAAGACTACAGAGTTAGCAACAGGTCTAACACCTGATGACCCAAGCTTTCATTCATTACGTACGAAGATTGGTAAGAAGGTAAACTTCGCTAGACTTAACCTTGACAAATGTAGTTAACTTTGGTACAATCACTACAAGGAGATGATAAAATGTTATTAACTTGTATTGATTGTGGTAACAAATTTGAAGCTAACCGTAAAGACACACTTCGTTGTGTTTCTTGTAAAAAGAAACATAGAAGTTTGCAAGTAATGCAAAGTCGAAAAAAAGTTCATCCTGAAATTGAAATAGGGGTTGGCAGCGGTAAAGCTAAAAACAATCTACCAGGACCTACAAACCAAAGTTGGAAAACAGGTATTACAGCTTACAGAAAATTAGTTACAAAAGAGCATTGTGCTTACTGTGGTAGCACAGCCAACTTGCTCATTCATCATTTAGATGAAGACCGTAACAACAATAAAATAACAAATTTAATTGTACTCTGTAAAAGCTGTCACCAAAAACATCATTGTCAACGTAGTCCAATCACGGGACAATACTTGGCGAAGTAAAATTGGGCAAAAACGGTGAAGGCTGAAATGCTAATACCGTGCTAATCAATCAGATTACGAAAGGCTGATTGACAGTGTAACGCATAGTAGGTGAATAAATATAATCCTACCACGAGTGCCCGACACCAAAAGGTGAAAATATATGCTGACCTTACACGAAAAACAAGTGTAAGAACTATAGGATAAAAAGCCTATAGGGTAACAACAGTGAAGAATTACGGAGCACAACGTGGTAAGATAAGAGTAATGTTCCCTGATAAAACTGAAGAAGAAATAGACAAGATAAATGATGCATATTATAATGCCTTTCCAGGTGTTAAGACTTATCATAATTATTGTTATGAAAGAGCTGAAAGCTATAGTTATACAAGTAACCTTGCTGGTATAAGATACTATGGTCTTACAGGTCATAAGTTAATTAACATCTTAGTACAAGGCTCTGCAGCATTTTATCTAAAAGAAAAGATAATACTAATAGATAAATACATCAAGGAACACAATTTAAAAACACAGTTAATGTTCCAGATTCATGATGAGTTATTATTCATCATGCCTAAAGAAGAATTAGAGTACGCATATGTCTTTAAGGAAATCATGGAACAGACTGATAACTGGTATATACCAATTATTGCAGAAATAGATGCAAGTAATACTACCTGGGCTGAGAAAAAAGAGATTGAATCTCTTGAACAGTTAAAGGAGGTTATACAATGACATATGATTGGATAGTTGGTATAGACCCGTCAGGAGCGTTTACAGAAGGTAAAGGTACCACAGGCATATGTCTTCTACACGCAGAAGACATGAAAATAGTATATGCTGAGGATATTACTGCTAGAAGTTTTCCTAATAAGGAATCTTACTGGCAGCACCATTTAAATACTTTACAAGGATATTTATTTAATAGGAAACAAAGAGGATTAAAAGCAATTTTAGTAATCGAAGATTTCCTATTGTATGAAAATAAAGCTAACTCCTTAGTAAATTCCAGAATGGAAACATCAAAGTTAATAGGTATTATCCAGCTTTGGTGTTATAAACACAACATACCTTACAAGATGCAATTAGCTTCTGAAGTAAAACAAAGATGGGCTGACCCGATCTTAGAGTGGAAAGGTTATATACAAAAGAAGGGCGCAAGGTACAACTATAATAACCACATAAGAGATAGTATTCGACATGCTGTACATTTTGCTACTTTTAAAAATGGAGGTATTAGACATGAGGATTAAAGATATAGTTATTTTTAATACACATCATGAATTATGTGGGCATATAGGGATTGTGTTTGATATGCTTAACAATATGGTGAAAGTAGGTATTCAAGCGCTACCTGATAAAGTTACATTTGTAATATGTCGTGGTAGCGACTTGATTAATTTAAAAAAAGAATATCCTTTTAGGATAAAGATGGAGGATGAAGATGAAAAAGAATATGGACTTAAACAAGACATTCTCTGAAAGATTATTAGATGATGTTTATAAAACAATGGACCAAGAAGATTTTAAAAACTTCTCAGAAGAAGTTAAAAGATTAGGTAAAACTAATGCTTATGTAATATTTAATTTAGTTAGTAAAAATCAAGACGGACTTTGTGTGACAGATTATAATGCACGTATTAAAAATAGATATTTAACAGAAGCAGCAACAATATATATTTTATGTAGAAATTTAAGATGTGTAGTAAATGCTTTAGAAAATTTATTTAAAGATAATGATTTATTAGCAGATAACTACAAAGAATCTGTAGATACTATAGATAAAGCTAAAATAATTTTAGAAGATGCATATTATTTCTTACATATTTCAGATACAAAGTCTTATAAAGATGTAGTAGAAGAAAATGAAAAAACACATAATGATCAAAAGAGGGGTAGTATATGGGAGAGAACGAAGTAGCAAACGAACAAGTTAACTACGGAGTACACGAAGGTGCTGTAAGGTCAGCTATTGTAAATGAGAATGTACAAGAAATCGATTGTACAGGTTTACCTATAGAAGTTTACATAGATGACATAGATTCTTACAGCAATGAAGAATATGCTATCTTACGTAAAAACACCTTAGGTGCTTCTGATAGTTCAATAGTTTTAGGAGTTAATCCTTATAAAACTCCTGCAGATTTAATTAAAGAAAAAGCTGCAACAACTTTAACAGAAGAAGAAAAAGCTGTAGGAGATCTTACAGCTGTTAGAAAAGGTAGAGATTTAGAACCTTTGATTATTGAGAAAGATGCTAAGTATTTTAATAGAAAGATTTTCAAACCAAAAGATATGTACAGATTTAAAGAAACTCCTTGGTTAACCTTAAACTTTGATGGTATATATAAAGACCCAAAGGCAGGTTATATCCCAGTAGAAATTAAAACTGTAACAATGTATGGAGAAAAACATTATAATAAAAACAAAGCTTATTTCGATGAGCAATTCGGTTTTAAAGCATTACCAAAAAATTATTCAGAATCTGTAGCAGATTCTATACAACAAAAAGCAGCACAGTATGGAATACCACCATACTATTACACACAACTTCAAATTCAAATGATGGCATTAAATGCACCATATGGATACTTGTCAATTTTGTTTGATAAAGATTGGAGATTCTATTCTTACTTTTTATATCCTGATAAGGAATTATGGAGTAAATACATTACACAATCTTGGACATTATGGCAAGAAGTGGTAAAACTTAACCCAGACAAGGCAATTTGAAAAATTTTGATTGCATAATGGGGATAAATTTCAAATAAAAAAAGGAGGTAGACTAATTTATCGTCTATCTCCTATTTTTGTCTTAATAACCCATTCTGTGCGTCTCAAACGATTTAACTATACTTCATGTTAAATTTGGCCCTACTTAACGCTTTTGACATATTTGAACGGTCTTTATTCAAATATCCACCGAATATTTTATATCTTAACTTATTAAATGAAGGTGAATATGTTCTATAATTACTTTGTGCATAATTAGGGTGTGATGCTTTATGTACAAAAGTAGTGAATGAACTAAATGGCATATTATAAATTGCACCTGAACCACTAGGTCTATGATATACATAACTCTGTCTATAACCTGTATTTTTATAATAGCTATTATAACTGTAATTACTACTATTATATTTGTAATTTTTAGATACATATTTCTTAGGTGTATATGAGGCATATCTTTTGGTTGCACCAAATACAGATGGTAAAGCTAAGTTTAATGGGTTACCCGAACGTTCATAATACGTTGGACCAAATTGTCCATAACGTTGTATCATTGAACCACTGATAGGGATTTGTTTAGATATCATAGGTACTAAACTTAATATCTCTTCTGGATTTGTAATGATACTTTGTACTGAGGTACCTTTAAAATTACCACGGTAATCGGCTTCATTAGCTTGGTAACTCTTTAAGCCGATTCCCTCTAAAATATCTGTCGCTTGATCTGAAGTGTATTCATTGATACTGTTTAGAACTAGGCTGACAGGGGGTGCCAACTTGCTCATTATAGAAGTAACTGGTGCTACTAATGTAAACATTGTATCTAACATTGATAAACCAATTTTCAATGTTATGTCTGAATTTACACCTGGTATTAAATCTTTTAACGGAATGTTACCAGCTATCATTTGATATTGTAAAGAACTGTTATGTGATAATTCATAATAATTCTGGTCATCAAAATTCCATATAGGTGTGTAGAAGTTAAACATATTATATATGAACTTCGGTCTTGTTAATAACTCATCTACGAAATAAATTAAATTCTTAACGTTGAAACTATAAAACGGAATGAATAACTCTGCCATTATTGCAGCCTTACTCTTGATACCATAATTAAAGTGTGTTGCCGATATATTTTTAATTATCTTATCGTATGCCCAGCCTTGATCTTGTAATGTTAAGTATTGTGCTAAACGTGCTGAGTCTTCAATCTTACCCATACCCGACTTCATTATCTTACCAAACAACGTTTGGTCTGATGATGTAATAGAATTGGCTCCATTAACCATCATGAAATCATATATCATTTGATATTCTTCTTTTGTTAATTTAGGTTTGTAATATTCTGGGTGTCCAAAATAATTTTCCATGTTCTCACGTGTGAATTTATTATAACCTAAACTCATCTTTTTAATGTTATCCATATCATGTTCAAACTTACTTATTAAATTAAATCCATTAACTAAATTGTAAGCTTTTTCATCTAAATCTCCATGTGCAGATAATGTCTTAATTGATGAGTCAATTAAATTTCTCATAACTGTACCAATACTTACTAAGAAACCAGCCTTATAAGATGATATAACATTATGCCATAATCTTAACATTCCGTTACGGTCATAATCGAAATTGTTTATTTTCTCAGCAAACATTTCATAGTCTGAATAAGACACTACTCTTGCGTTAAGTCTTCTAGCTTCTTTTAATGTGGCTGCATTATAAGTTGTTATACGATCCATGTAATAACCTTTTTTGTAAGCTTTATCTTTCTTCATATAAACTAAAGCAATTTCATCGTTTGTATTAAGCATTTCTAAAAGCTCTTTATCAGGAATGCCTTCAAACACTTCGTCAATAGGTGCGCAACCATTCATTAAAAACATTGTATATTCTTCTTGTTTATGCAAATGGTTTGCTAATCTTTGTGTTGCTATTGTTATTGAATATAAGTAATCTGTAGTAAGTCCTTCTACTTGTAGTAATCTATCTCTTGCATTACCTAAGTTATAAGTATTCCATATAGGTAAAGTTTGTCTGTATTCTTCAGGATTTTTAAAAGTCTTTTTAGTAAATGAAATTAAATTCTTATCTAAATTATTAATATACTTATCATAAGAAGCTTCACTAGATACATATCCTGTACGTCCTGCTAGTGTTGGTTCTAAATTATTTAATAATTGTTTTTGGTCATATATTCTTTTTAAATAATCTAAACTTACTTTATCATTTATCTTTAAATATTTTACAACACTATTGTAATCTAATTCTTTTAATATAATATCTGGGATATCATTACCTTCTAATACATACTGACTACCTGAACTATTTTTATTTAATGTAATCTTATTTGTGTAATATTCTTTATCTAAACCTATATAAATGTTACTATCTTCTTTTTGTAAAACATTAATGTGTAAATCTTCTAATGCTTTAATATTAACTTTTTCCAAGAAGGCTGAGTAACTCTTAAATAAATCTATACCAAACTCGTTAGATTTAACACGTGGAGAACCTAGACATAACCAATGAGCATCGCCTGTCATATTAATTAAGTAATCTCGAATTTCTTCAGGCTTTAATGCTAAGACTTGCATTGTCTCATTTATACTCATTAAATCTGCGTACTTATTTAAATTTTTAGTAACTTCATGTTGTATCTTTGGATCTAACTTTTGTAAATCTTTTAATATAGTTTGCATATTATCTACACTTGATTTTGCAATATTAACGATATCATCATTATATTCTGTAACTAAACCTTCATCAAATGTTGACTTAACTTCATCTATTGTATTTGTTAAGGCATCAATTTGAATCTTTCTATCTGTTACATATACCTTATGGTGATATAACTCTGGTACATCTAACATATCTAATTCACGTTTTAAATAAACGGGTTTATCGTTTTCCAAACTCACTTTAATGTGTACTTTATCTTTTGCGTTTATTGCTAAATCGTACACTTCTGGGAACTTGTTTTCCATAACCTTTAATAAATTTATTATTTCAGGTTGATGTGGGTGGCTTTCTAAGAATGTTTTATTGTATGCGATTTTATTTAATCTTTGTAACCAATACTCTAATACTACAAAGTTTTCATAATAATTAGAATCTGTTATTTTTAAATATTTCATACCAAAAATTAATTCTTGTAATTCATATTTAATTTGATTTTCTATAGTATTATCATAGGTTTTAGTATTAAGTAATTCATCTTCAATATCTTTAACAATACTCTCAATATTTTTATAATCATAATTTTTTAACATATCTAAAGCTTCTTTAATTGTATTAGAATAAGGTTTAATAACATTCATTAAAATCGGTTCTTTAAATATCTCTTGTAAATTCTTTACCGTATTTTTGTAATATTTTAATACTGCTGCTGGATATATATTTGTTTTAGGATCAATTGTTGATAAAGCTTCCACATCTTTTATTTTAACATTATAATATGCGTAAACATTTTCTTGACTTTTAGAAATAGCATACATTAATTGTGAGAAGTTTGAATAACTCATATCTCTAATTTTTTGAATATCTTCTTTAGTATAAATCTTTCGTTTAGTAGAGGCATCTCTTTCATTTTCCATAATCTTTATGATTAAATTTTTAAGGTCTTCTAAATTTTCATTATTTTCAATTAGAGATTGTCTAATAGGTAATTGTTTAAAAGCTGAATTTTCTATAGCTATACCTGATAGAGTATTTCTTAAATCATCTGCTTTTTGTCTAAACTTTTCATTAACACCTAATTGAATATATTCATTATCAAAACTTTGTGTTGAAACTATATTTAAAACTTCATCATCAGTTAAATTTGTTAAATCTTTTGAATACATACTATTATAAATTTTATTCATAGCTCTATCATAACTTGTTAAAGTATCTTGTCCTACACGAGATAAATTATCTAAAGCTCTAAAATGATATATATCTCCAAGTTCTTCTATAAATTTAAACTCATATGCTTTATTATCTAAAAGTACCCCGTCAAAGGTTTGCATAGTAGACTTTCTTTGTTCTACATAATTATTGATAATATTTTTAACTACACGTTCTTCATCTTGTGTTAATAAAGCTTTACTGTCTGCTGCTTTTGAAAGTAGCTCTTGATAATAATCTATTGTAGGTATTTTATTTAATTCCAATTTAGTATTAGGGTTTACTATATTAGACCTTCTAATTAAGTATGGTATATCGAAATCTTTACCATTAAAAGTTACTATGGTTGGTGTGTCTTTTATATCATATATTAATTTTGAAAAATCATTTAATAAATTTGTTTCAGTATATATTTGTGTTTTATCTTTTGTTGAATATCGTTTATCAAAAGCTTCAATAGATCCTGCTAAATTTTCTTTTAAATAATCTGGTATAGGAATATCTTCTGTATTTGTAGTTCTAACTCTGTTATTAAATTTACTAATTAATTTACCTGTTTCTGTAACTTCAACTACACCTATTTCTAATAATTCACCATTAGCTTGATTATGTTTATCTAATAGATTTGTAGTCTCTGTATCTAAGAACCATTTACCTCTAGCCTGAAGAATATCTCCATCACACTCTTTTTGAATATATACATGTGCTGTAAGCACAGCATCACCAATAGCAGTATGTCTACCTCCACCAGCAATATTATATTCTTTACATAATGAATCTATAATATTCCCAATAGCATTGTCAAATTCTTCAGTATCTAATTTATAAGGTATATCAAAAACTTCTTTTGCTATAGCATTTAAGTTATGTTTTTTAGTCTCTGCTGAAGAATATCTTTTAAATTTATTTATAGAATCTACTAAATCATTAGATATTTTATAAGCTTCTGTACTATCTATAATTTGATATCTGGCCATTGTAAATAAATTATCTAATAAAATATTTTTAGTTTGTGTACTTAAATCTGTAGACCTTTCAATAACATCTATTAAATTTTGATAATCAATTACACCCAATTTTTTCTTATATAATATTTGAAAATCAGTAAGCATTTCATTTAAAACACTATCTAATTCTTCTGTAGGATATTTTGTTAACTCTGTTATAAATAAACTTTTAAAAGCTTCATATATATTTGCGTCTTCAGCTACACCAATAGAAGCATTAATTAAAGGTGCGATAATTTGATCATCGTAAACATCTAAAACACCACTACTTAAAATTCTACGATAAGCTTGTAGATTACCAACTTTTAAAAAGTAAACACTTTCTTCATCAGCAAAGCTGTATAAATTTTGTGATAATTCTTTTAAATGTGTTTCATTACCTTCTAAAAAGACTTTTGTTAAAGCACTTATCGCATCTTCTGCAAGACTTTCTGGAGAAGATTTTCCAAAATAAATCTTATTTGTAGTATCTTTAGATTTTTTCCATATTTTTAATAATGTTAAACTTTCATACTGTCTTAAACCTTTAATAATTTCTGCACGCAATTCTTCTAATAATGTAATTGTGGATCTATCAATTTGTTTTGTTGTTGGAGTTTCTACAATAGTTTTTATATAAGCATCTACATTTGTGGCTAGATTTGCTAAAGGTCCATCTTCTTGAGTGTATTTAGCATACTCAGGATAATACCTATAGAGTGTGTTCGATTCTGCTATAAGCCTGTCTGTAAGTTGCTGTATATTTTTAATCATATTTTTATCAGATTCTACAGAACCTAATTGTTCTTTAAAAGCTTTTAAATCTTCTTTATAGATATCCATAATATCTTCTTTTGGTTTTGTTTCTTTAAAACGATTTTTACTTATTTGTAATAATTTTTCTTTAAACTCTTGTTGACTTTTAGCAGTTACTTTAGCTAACTCTACATAAGTCCTCCAAGGTCCTTCTAAATTTTCTTGCGTTGTTTTAACATCTTTTAAAAAAGTTTCTAAATCTCTTACAACAATTACTGCTTTATTTGTATCAGGATCAATTTGTTTGATATACCTTACACGTGTAATTGCTTTAGTTTTTTTATCCATAAGTTTAATAAACTTTTCTAAATTAATATTTTCTGGTGCAGGTAATTCATCAAATGTTTTAATAAAATGGTCATATAATTCTGTAGTATTCTTAGCATCTTTATAACCTTTTAAAACATCTAATAAAACATCAGTATCTTCATCTATTTTAGTTTTATAATAATAATCTATATAATCTTTTAAAAATGATTTTAAACTATCTTTATTCATAGTTAAATTATCAAGTCTCTTTTTAAAAGCTTTATCTTTTTTTAACACAGGTGAATAATATAATTCATTTGTAATATTACGTATAGTAAGCCTATTTGGTTCTTTTTTTAATATGTTTAATAAATCTGTTAAATGATTATATTCTTTAATTACAGTTATTTGAGCTTGTAATTTACCAGCTGTTTTAACATCTATATATTTTTTTAAATCTTTTAAGTCTTTTATAAACTTAAGATATTGTGGATTGTCAATAACTCCTGTTGCATTTATATTTGCTGTACCATCACTATTTATTAATCCTTGTTTATATAAAGCATCTAAACGTAATTGATGAGAGATGTGTACTTTCAATGTGTTTGTATAATCAACAATATCTTTTAATACACCTAAGTAAGGTTCTAAACCTGTTTCACTTTTCCTAGATAATTTTAATTGTTTTTTAAGTTGTCTATTTAAAACAGTCATTTTATTTAAATAAGTTTGAGGTGTAATATTAGAATCTCCTGACATACGTTTTAAATAATCTAATATTGCTTGCTCTTGTTTTTGATAAAAGTCTATAGGTTTATTATTGCCTGCAGGCATATCCATAATCTCTTGTATTTTAGTAAACATCTCATTAAGACTTATTTGATAATATTGTAATTTCAAATCTGGTTTAATAAGTTTATCATTGAATATTGTAAAGAAATCCGTAGAATTAGTTTCACTATTTATTAACTCTTCTATATTCGTATTTTTAATATTATTATTAAATATCTCTTTACTTTCTAAAGCATGTGCATTAGCTAATCTAAGAGGATCTACAATATTTCTTTTAGCTAAACTAAAAACTTTAGATGTTGCAACAACTGGAGCAAAGGCTGTATACCTTACTAAGAAATCTCCCATTGTATCTAAAGTACGTAATGATCCAAATAAAGAACCTGTAACACCTGAGTTAATTGCAGATATCTGTCCTTGTATTAAATCGTCAACAACTTTTAGACTACTATCATTTAAACTTGTTTGTATAATTTTTGTGAATGTACTTTTAGTAGACTGATCTAAAGCTCCTGAATTTTTCATAATTGCAACAGCTAATTTATTTTTTAAATCTGTTTTAATCTCTTGTTCTGAAACACGTTTAAACGTAGCAACATTAACCCTGTTAGTTTCACTAGCAGCAGTACTTTGTAATTTATATATAAAATTATCCAATGCTTTATCATCATCACTAAATCTTTTTAAACTTGATTGAAATAAAGTATTGAATTGTTTTGTTTGTTCTTCTGATAAATTTTTACCAATTGCTTTAGTGGCAGCTTCTGTAAATGCTTTTTCATTAGTTTTTAAAACACTTTTTAAACCTATGACACCTGCTTTAGTTCCGTTATATACACCAGCTTTATGTAAACCTGCCATAAGTCCTTTGCCTAAGAATAGAAAGTTAGTAGGGTCACTTATTAATTCTAATAGAATATCTCCAGCGACATTACCTGTATCGTAATTATAATTAACATGTCCTTGTCCACCAGCTCCTATAGAATTTAATAAAGCTTGCCCAACATTACCACCTTGAGAAGCTGTTATCATTACAGCTTTAACAGGGTTAGCAATTAAATCTAAATCTTCACTAGCACCTTGTAAGAAGTTTAAACCTGCTACATAAGGTTGCCCAGCTACTAAAGGTTTAATTAATGTTGTATTAACTGTGTCTGCAATATCATATAATAAACCTACACCAGGTATACCAGATAATCCATTTAAATTACCTCTATTAAACATATGTTTTAAAATAACATCTGCAACAGAATTTATTTGATTAGGATCATTATAATCTGATAATAGACTAGTATTATTATTATACTTATTGTAATTTTTTAAATATTGTGAATACTTTTTATTAGGTAATCCTAATCTTGCATCTTTTAAATATTTAGTACTTTCATAAGATGTTTGATAAATTGTATCTAATAAATAAGGTTTATCTAATAAAGGTTTTTTATTAAAGTTCTCAACATTAAATGTATCTGTATTAAAGGTAGTATTATATAAACTATCTTGAAAAGCTTTATTAAATAAGGATTTATTACTGAATGATTTATTATAATAAGGGTTCGATACAAACGGTTTATTATTATAAGCCATAATCTAGCCTCACTTTCCAGCAGCTTTTGTA